>ERZ1023406.57-NODE-57-length-23227-cov-4.411056_pt1 | contig 23227 bp, 18 predicted proteins | sample MGYA00380507_ERZ1023406 | MGnify/ENA primary metagenome ERZ1023406 (study PRJEB33173, sample SAMEA4830420) | metagenome | study: EMG produced TPA metagenomics assembly of the PRJEB25223 data set... | reverse complement strand
CTACAGCTAGTATGCGGTTATCCCTAGTCGTTCAAGTGTTCAAGGATCCAAGTTTGTAAAACAGGAGTTTGAAAATGAAAAGACCACTTGAGATGGCACATGATTTTTTGGCTGAGGTCGTGACAAAAGAGGATGTCGTAGTGGATGCGACTATGGGAAATGGTCATGACACGCTTTTTTTAGCCAAGCTAGCCAAGCAAGTCTATGCCTTTGATATTCAGAAGCAAGCCTTGGAAAAGACCCAAGAGCGTTTGCATCAGGCTGGCTTGACAAATGCCCAGTTAATCTTGCAAGGCCATGAGACACTGGACCAGTTTGTGACAAAAGCTAAGGCAGGGATTTTTAATCTGGGCTATTTGCCGTCAGCTGATAAGTCTGTCATCACCCGACCGCAGACAACGATTGAGGCATTAGAAAAGCTATGTGGCTTACTTGTCAAAGGTGGACGAATTGCTATTATGATTTACTATGGTCATGAAGGAGGCGACCTCGAGAGAGATGCTGTCTTGGATTTTGTGATCCAGTTGAACCAACAAGAGTACACAGCTGCCATTTACCGAACTTTAAACCAAGTCAACAACCCGCCGTTTTTAGTGATGATTGAAAAATTAGAGAGATACAGACATGGATAAACAATACCTACACGAAAAGCTGGATGCCATGCGCCAGAATTTTGTTGAATCAACTCACCACGAACGAGCGGTGGGCGTGCTAGACCAAGCGCATATGAGCAAAAAAATGCTTAAAATCAAGAAAAAATTAGTTGCTCTTGAAATGGAACGGTGCCAGAGAAAAATTGAGCACAAAGACTGTTCCAAGATTGACCAAAAAATCAAAGAGCAGAAGGAGATATTTGAATCCTGTTGTAAAAAAGATTAAGGAGGACGTGCGTGGAATTACTGATTTACCTCATCCTATTTTTACTGGTTTTGATTGTCTCAAGTACAACCAATAAGCTCCTGCCCTTTTTGCCTCTCCCTTTGGTGCAAATTCTTTTGGGAATTGTGATTGGTCTCTTTTTACCCAATACCGACTTTCACCTCAATACGGAGTTGTTTTTGGCCCTGGTTATCGGACCCTTGCTTTTCCGAGAGGCTGAAGAAGCAGATGTTACGGCTATTTTAAAACACTGGCGAATCATTGTTTATCTCATATTTCCAGTGATTTTTATCTCGACCCTGAGTTTGGGTGGCTTGGCCCATCTTCTTTGGTTCAGCCTTCCCTTGGCAGCTTGCTTGGCTGTTGGGGCAGCCCTTGGTCCTACGGACTTGGTGGCCTTTGCCTCTCTTTCGGAGCGTTTTAGCTTTCCTAAGCGCGTGTCCAATATTCTTAAGGGCGAAGGACTCTTGAATGATGCTTCTGGTTTGGTGGCTTTTCAGGTAGCTTTGACAGCTTGGACAACTGGAGCTTTTTCTCTGGGGCAAGCTAGCAGTTCGCTCATCTTTTCAATCCTAGGCGGTTTTTTAATTGGATTTTTAACAGCCATGACCAACCGCTTCCTCCATACCTTCTTGCTAAGTGTGCGCGCAACGGATATTGCCAGTGAACTTTTATTAGAATTGAGTTTGCCTCTAGTGACCTCCTTTCTGGCAGAAGAAGTCCATGTTTCAGGGATTATTGCCGTCGTAGTTGCTGGAATTTTAAAGGCAAGTCGCTTCAAGAAAATCACGCTCCTCGAAGCCCAAGTGGATACGGTGACCGAGACGGTCTGGCATACAGTGACCTTTATGCTCAACGGTTCTGTCTTTGTGATTTTAGGGATGGAGTTGGAAATGATAGCAGAACCTATCTTGACCAATCCAATCTATAATCCTCTACTTTTATTGCTATCTCTCATCGCCCTTACCTTTGTCCTCTTTGTCATTCGTTTTATTATGATCTATGGCTATTATGCCTATAGAACCCGACGCCTCAAGAAAAAGCTAAATAAGTATATGAAGGACATGTTTCTCTTGACCTTTTCAGGTGTTAAGGGAACGGTGTCGATTGCTACGATTCTCTTGATACCAAGTAATCTAGAACAGGAGTATCCTCTCTTGCTTTTCCTTGTTGCAGGTGTGACGCTTGTCAGCTTTTTAACAGGTCTCTTGGTCTTGCCTCATCTTTCTGATGAAGAGGAAGAAAGCAAGGATTATCTCATGCATATCGCCATTTTGAATGAAGTAACGCTAGAGTTGGAAAAAGAGTTGGAAGACACCAGAAATAAACTTCCCCTCTATGCGGCTATTGACAATTATCATGGACGTATTGAAAATCTCATTTTAAGCCAAGAAAACCAGGATGATCAAGAAGACTGGGCTGCTTTGAAACTCTTGATTCTTAGTATTGAAAGTGATGGTTTGGAACAGGCCTATGAAGAGGGGAACATTAGCAATCGTGCTTACCGAGTTTACCAACGTTATCTGAAAAATATAGAACAAGGAATCAATCGTAAACTTGCCTCAAGACTGACCTATTATTTTCTTGTTTCCTTGAGGATTTTACGTTTTCTCCTTCATGAAGTTTTTACTCTTGGAAAGACCTTCCGTAGCTGGAAGGACAAGGAGCAAAGCCGTCTCCGTGCTCTTGATTATGACCAAATTGCAGAGCTCTATCTTGCCAATACGGAGATGATTATTGAAAGTTTGGAAAACCTGAAGGGAGTCTACAGACGCTCTTTGATTAGTTTTATGCAGGAGTCTCGTCTTCGAGAAACAGCTATTATCAGCAGTGGTGCCTTTGTCGAACGGGTTATCAATCGTGTCAAACCCAACAATATCGATGAAATGCTGAGAGGCTATTATCTGGAGCGCAAGTTGATTTTCGAATACGAAGAAAAACGATTGATTACGACTAAGTATGCCAAGAAATTACGACAAAATGTAAATAACTTAGAGAACTATTCCTTGAAGGAAGCTGCCAATACCCTACCGTATGATATGGTGGAATTGGTAAGAAGAAATTAGTTAATACTCTTCGAAAATCTCTTCAAACCACGTCAGCGTCGCCTTACCGTATGTATGTGACTGACTTCGTCAGTCTTATCTACAACCTCAAAGCAGGGCTTTGAGCAGCTTGCGGCTAGCTTTCTAGTTTGCTCTTTGATTTTCATTGAGTATAAGATTATAAGTGAAGGAGTATGACATGAAAAAGTGGTGGAAAGAGCTGATAGACAAACCTTTATTAAAAGCTTTTTTGCATTATTATCAAGCATCAGATAGTGAGTTGACCAGTGTCGCAGTAGCCTACTATTGGTTGATTTCGATTTTCCCCCTGCTTTTGGTGGTGGTCAATATCCTCCCCTATTTTCAGATTCCTGTGGGAGAATTTCTGGGCTTTATGAAAGACGTTCTGCCCCCAAGCCTCTATGAAGGTGTGGAAAAAATAGCCAGAGAAGTTTTGACGCAACCTTCAACAGGTTTATTGAGTTTTTCTGTTTTATCGGCGTTATGGAGTTTTTCAAAATCTATGAATTTCTTGCAAAAAGCTTTTAACAAGGCTTATGGCGTCGAAAAGAGTCGTGGACTTATTTCCCATCAGATGCTAAGTCTCCTAGTCAGTTTTGGCTTGCAGCTCCTCTTTGCGTTTGCCTTGTTTTTGATCTTATTTGGTCAGATGATTTTGGCTTTACTTGCTCATTATTGGACAAAAGATGGCATTATCTATCAGGCTTTACAAGGGTTGGCAGGTCCTCTGATTTACGCCCTCCTCTTTGCTATCTTGGTCATGCTTTATTATTTTCTTCCCAATATATCTAACAGGAAAATTAGCTATACCCTACCAGGCAGTGCCTTTGTTCTCTTAGTGATTTTAGGTTTACTAACTCTGTTCTCTAGTTATCTCAATTACTATGTCCATCATTTGGTGGATGTCCGAATTTTAGGTTCCGTTCTTCTTGTTGTTATGATGTTTTGGTTTATCTTGATTGCTAAAATTGTTATCCTAGGCGCGGTTATCAATGCCAGTATGCAGAGTTTGAAAGATCCGGTCTTTAAAAAAGACTAACTATTTATCTATTATAAAAGCGCATAGTATCAAGACTTTATAGAACCTTGATACTATGCGCTTTTGTGCTTTGACAGTTTTTTGTATAGTTTTTGTCCAAGATTTCTAAATCATCTGATTAAATTCCTATTTTCCCCTATCATTGTCCCTGTTTTTTCGAAAATGGAAGGAGTATAATAAATCTATCAATAAAATGATAGGAGGAACTTTATGGGTCATATTTTCTTTTTTCTAAGTGTCTTTTTGGCAGGGATTCTATCCTTCTTTTCTCCTTGTATCTTACCTTTGTTACCGGTCTATACAGGGGTGTTACTAGATGATAAGGATGGTGCTCAGGCTTCTAGCGGCAAATTTTCAATCTCAGTTACTAGTTTATTACGAACTCTGGCCTTTATAGCAGGAATTTCCTTTATATTTATTTTGTTGGGCTATGGAGCTGGTTTTTTAGGCGATTTGCTTTATGCTTCTTGGTTCCAATATCTTACTGGGGCAATTATTATCCTTCTTGGTTTGCACCAAATGGAGATTCTACACTTTAAGGGGCTTTATAAGGAAAAGAGGCTACAACTGCAAGGACAGGGGCAAAATGGTAAGGGCTATAGTCAGGCATTTTTATTGGGCTTGACCTTTAGTTTTGCTTGGACGCCTTGCGTGGGGCCGGTTCTAGGGTCTGTTTTGGCCTTGGCGGCTTCAGGTGGTTCAGGAGCTTGGCAGGGAGCTGGTCTCATGTTGGTGTATACGCTGGGCTTGGCGCTACCATTCTTGCTTCTAGCTCTGACCTCTAGTTATGTTTTGAAACATTTCCGAAAACTTCATCCCTATCTCGGAATCCTCAAAAAAGTGGGTGGTTTTCTCATTATTGTGATGGGACTCTTGGTTCTGTTTGGAAATGCTTCAATTTTAAGTCAATTATTTGAATAAAATGGAAAGGAATATCAATATGAAAAAATGGCAAACATGTGTTCTTGGAGCAGGTTCGCTCCTTTGTTTGACGGCTTGTTCAGGCAAGTCCGTGACTAGTGAACACCAAACGAAAGATGAAATGAAGACGGAGCAGACAGCTAGTAAAACAAGCGCAGCTAAAGGGAAAGAGGTGGCTGATTTTGAATTGATGGGAGTAGATGGCAAGACCTACCGTTTATCTGATTACAAGGGCAAGAAAGTCTATCTCAAATTCTGGGCTTCTTGGTGTTCCATCTGTCTGGCTAGTCTTCCAGATACGGATGAGATTGCTAAAGAAGCTGGTGATGACTATGTGGTCTTGACAGTAGTGTCACCAGGACATAAGGGAGAGCAATCTGAAGCGGACTTTAAGAATTGGTATAAGGGATTGGATTATAAAAATCTCCCAGTCCTAGTTGACCCATCAGGCAAACTTTTGGAAACTTATGGTGTCCGTTCTTACCCAACCCAAGCCTTTATAGACAAAGAAGGCAAGCTGGTCAAAACACATCCAGGATTCATGGAAAAAGATGCAATTTTGCAAACTTTGAAGGAATTAGCCTAGGAGGTGTCTTATGAATGATAAGTTAAAAATCTTCTTGTTGCTAGGAGTATTTTTTCTAGCCATAACCGGTTTCTATGTTCTATTGATACGAAATGCAGGGCAGACAGATGCCTCGCAAATTGAAAAGGCGGCAGTTAGCCAAGGAGGAAAAGCAGTGAAAAAAACAGAAATTAGTAAAGACGCAGACTTGCACGAAATTTATCTAGCTGGAGGTTGTTTCTGGGGAGTGGAGGAATATTTCTCACGCGTTCCCGGGGTGACGGATGCCGTTTCAGGCTATGCAAATGGTAGAGGAGAAACAACCAAGTACGAATTGATTAACCAAACAGGTCATGCAGAAACGGTCCATGTCACCTATGATGCCAAGCAAATTTCTCTCAAGGAAATCCTGCTTCACTATTTCCGCATTATCAATCCAACCAGCAAAAATAAACAAGGAAATGATGTGGGGACCCAGTACCGTACTGGTGTTTATTACACAGATGACAAGGATTTGGAAGTGATTAACCAAGTCTTTGATGAGGTGGCTAAGAAATACGATCAACCTCTAGCAGTTGAAAAGGAAAACTTGAAGAATTTTGTGGTGGCTGAGGATTACCATCAAGAAAAAAAAAAAAAAAATCCAAATGGCTACTGCCATATCAATGTTAAGCAGGCGGCCCATCCTGTCATTGATGCCAGCAAATATCCAAAACCAAGTGATGAGGAATTGAAAAAGACCCTGTCACCTGAGGAGTATGCAGTTACCCAGGAAAATCAAACAGAACGAGCTTTCTCAAACCGTTACTGGGATAAATTTGAATCCGGTATCTATGTGGATATAGCAACTGGGGAACCTCTCTTTTCATCAAAAGACAAATTTGAGTCTGGTTGTGGCTGGCCTAGTTTTACCCAACCCATCAGTCCAGATGTTGTCACCTACAAGGAAGATAAGTCCTACAATATGACGCGTATGGAAGTGCGGAGCCGAGTAGGAGATTCTCACCTTGGGCATGTCTTTACGGATGGTCCACAGGACAAGGGCGGCTTACGTTACTGTATCAATAGCCTCTCTATCCGCTTTATTCCCAAAGACCTCTTCGAAAATCTCTTCAAACCACGTCAGCGTCGCCTTACCGTATGTAGGGTTACTGACTTCGTCAGTTTTATCTACAACCTCAAAGCGGTACTTTGAGAAACCTGTGGCTATCTTCCTAGTTTACTTTTTGATTTTTATTGAGTATAAGAGGTCTTTCCTAAGCAGTTAGAGGAGAATTTTGCTATACTGATACTAGTAAGTGGTAAAGGAGCAGATCATGACCTACACAATCTTAATCGTAGAAGATGAATATCTGGTAAGACAAGGTTTGACTAAACTGGTCAATGTAGCAGCCTACGATATGGAAATCATCGGTCAGGCTGAAAATGGAAGGCAGGCTTGGGAATTGATCCAAAAGCAGGTGCCAGATATCATTTTAACCGATATCAACATGCCTCATCTAAATGGCATCCAGTTGGCCAGTCTGGTACGAGAAACCTATCCTCAGGTTCATTTGGTCTTTTTAACAGGTTACGATGATTTTGATTATGCCTTGTCTGCTGTCAAACTAGGTGTGGACGACTACCTGCTCAAACCCTTTTCTCGTCAGGATATTGAGGAAATGTTGGGGAAAATCAAACAAAAACTAGACAAGGAAGAGAAAGAAGAGCAGTTACAAGATTTATTGACTAATAGGTTTGAAGGAAACATGGCCCAGAAAATCCAGTCTCATCTGGCTGATAGCCAATTTAGTTTAAAGTCTTTAGCCAGTGACTTAGGTTTTAGTCCGACCTATCTGAGTTCCTTGATTAAGAAAGAGTTGGGCTTGCCTTTTCAGGATTATCTGGTGAGAGAACGTGTTAAACAAGCCAAGCTCTTGCTTTTAACTACAGATCTGAAGATTTATGAGATCGCAGAGAAGGTTGGTTTTGAAGATATGAACTATTTTACCCAACGTTTTAAGCAGATTGCAGGTGTGACACCTCGTCAGTTTAAGAAGGGAGAAGACCGATGAAGCGTTCTTCTCTTTTAGTTAGAATGGTTATTTCCATCTTTCTGGTCTTTCTCATTCTCCTAGCTCTGGTTGGAACTTTCTACTATCAATCAAGTTCTTCAGCCATTGAGGCCACCATTGAGGGCAACAGCCAAACGACCATCAGCCAGACTAGCCACTTTATTCAGTCTTATATCAAAAAACTAGAAACCACCTCGACTGGTTTGACCCAGCAGACGGATGTTCTGGCCTATGCTGAGAATCCCAGTCAAGACAAGGTCGAGGGAATCCGAGATTTGTTTTTGACCATCTTGAAGTCAGATAAGGACTTGAAAACTGTTGTGCTGGTGACCAAATCTGGTCAGGTCATTTCTACAGATGACAGTGTGCAGATGAAAACTTCCTCTGATATGATGGCTGAGGATTGGTACCAAAAGGCCATTCATCAGGGAGCTATGCCTGTTTTGACTCCAGCTCGTAAATCAGATAGTCAGTGGGTCATTTCTGTCACTCAAGAACTTGTTGATGCAAAGGGAGCCAATCTTGGTGTGCTTCGTTTGGATATTTCTTATGAAACTCTGGAAGCCTATCTCAATCAACTCCAGTTGGGGCAGCAGGGCTTTGCCTTCATTATCAATGAAAACCATGAATTTGTCTACCATCCTCAACACACAGTTTATAGTTCGTCTAGCAAAATGGAGGCTATGAAACCCTACATCGAGACAGGTCAGGGTTATACTCCTGGTCACAAATCCTACGTCAGTCAAGAGAAGATTGCAGGAACTGATTGGACGGTGCTTGGCGTGTCATCATTGGAAAAGTTAGACCAGGTTCGGAGTCAGCTCTTGTGGACCTTGCTTGGGGCCAGTGTCACATCTCTTCTTGTCTGTCTCTGCTTAGTGTGGTTCAGTCTTAAACGCTGGATTGCTCCTTTGAAGGATTTGAGAGAAACCATGTTGGAAATTGCTTCTGGTGCTCAAAATCTTCGTGCCAAGGAAGTTGGTGCCTATGAACTGAGAGAAGTAACTCGCCAATTTAATGCTATGTTGGATCAGATTGATCAGTTGATGGTAGCTATTCGTAGCCAGGAAGAAACGACCCGTCAGTACCAACTTCAAGCCCTTTCGAGCCAGATTAATCCACATTTCCTCTATAACACTTTGGACACCATCATCTGGATGGCTGAATTTCATGATAGTCAGCGAGTGGTGCAGGTGACCAAGTCCTTGGCAACCTATTTCCGCTTGGCGCTCAATCAAGGCAAGGACTTGATTTGTCTCTCTGACGAAATCAATCATGTCCGCCAGTATCTCTTTATCCAGAAACAACGCTATGGAGATAAGCTGGAATATGAAATTAATGAAAATGTTGCCTTTGATAATTTAGTCTTACCCAAGCTGGTCCTACAACCCCTTGTAGAAAATGCTCTTTACCATGGCATTAAGGAAAAGGAAGGTCAGGGCCATATTAAACTTTCTGTCCAGAAACAGGATTCGGGATTGGTCATCCGTATTGAGGATGATGGCGTTGGCTTCCAAGATGCTGGTGATAGTAGTCAAAGTCAACTCAAACGTGGGGGAGTTGGTCTTCAAAATGTCGATCAACGGCTCAAACTTCATTTTGGAGCCAATTACCAGATGAAGATTGATTCTAGACCCCAAAAAGGGACGAAAGTTGAAATATATATAAATAGAATAGAAACTAGCTAACTCCCAGTCAATTCTGGGAGTTTTATGCGTAATTGGGCAAATTTTCTAGGTTGTCTATCTTGCTAAAAACAAGAAAAAACGGTATGATAGAAGAGTGACAACAGAGGTAACAGAGATGAACGAGACACAGATTCAAAGAGAAACACGTCAGGTAGTGGAAGATGTTTTAGAAAAGACCAATTTGAAGCAGGGGGCCCTTTTTGTTTTAGGTCTATCTTCTAGTGAGGTGCTAGGTGGTCAGATTGGGAAAGAATCCAGTCAAGAGATTGGTGAGCTGATAGTGGAGACTATCTTGGGTATTCTAGGTAGTAGAGGTATCCATTTAGCAGTTCAAGGTTGTGAGCATGTCAATCGGGCTCTCGTTGTTGAACGTCAGGTGGCAGAGCAGTTTGATCTGGAAATTGTCAGTGTCCATCCTACTCTTCATGCAGGAGGTTCGGGGCAGTTGGCAGCCTTTAAGTTTATGCAGGATCCAGTTGAGGTTGAATTTATCAAGGCTCATGCTGGATTGGATATCGGAGACACTGCAATTGGCATGCATGTCAAGCATGTTCAGGTTCCGATTCGCCCTATTTTGAGAGAGATTGGTCATGCCCATGTAACGGCACTGGCTAGTCGTCCAAAATTAATCGGAGGCGCGCGTGCGCACTATCCGCAAGACGCTATTAGAAAGTCTTGAGAATGAATAAAGGAGATAAAAGTGTTTAAAAAAGACCGTTTTTCAATTCGTAAGATTAAGGGAGTTGTAGGCTCTGTATTTCTTGGAAGCCTTTTGATGGCTCCTTCTGTAGTGGCCGCCGCCATCTATCAGTATGGAAATAAAGAGATTATTTCACAAGAAGCTAAAGATTTAATTCAGACAGGAAAGCCTGACAGGAATGAAGTTGTATATGGTTTGGTGTATCAAAAAGATCAGTTGCCTCAAACAGGGACAGAAGCATCTGTTTTGACAGCTTTTGGTTTGCTGACTGTTGGGAGCTTGCTTTTAATCTACAAGAGAAAGAAAATTGCTAGCGTCTTTCTAGTTGGAGCTATGGGATTGGTAGTTCTTCCTAGTGCAGAGGCTGTAGACCCAGTTGCGACCCTAGCGCTGGCTAGTCGAGAGGGTGTTGTTGAAATGGATGGCTATCGCTATGTTGGTTATCTATCAGGTGACATCCTCAAAACGCTTGGCTTGGACACTGTTTTAGAAGAAACCTCAGCACAACCTGGAGAGGTGACTGTAGTCGAAGTTGAGACTCCTCAATCAACAACAAATCAGGAGCAAGCTAGGACAGAAAACCAAGTAGTAGAGACAGAGGAAGCTCCAAAAGAAGAAGCACCTAAAACAGAAGAAAGTCCAAAGGAAGAACCAAAATCGGAGATAAAACCTACTGACGACACCCTTCCTAAAGTAGAAGAGGGGAAAGAAGATTCAGCAGAACCAGCTCCAGTTGAAGAAGTAGGTGGAGAAGTTGAGTCAAAACCAGAGGAAAAAGTAGCAGTTAAGCCAGAAAGTCAACCATCAGACAAATCAGCTGAGGAATCAAAAGTTGAACCACCAGTAGAACAAGCAAAAGTCCCAGAACAACCCGTGCAACCTACACAAGCTGAGCAACCAAGTACACCAAAAGAATCATCACAAGAAGACAATTCTAAAGAAGATAGGGGAGCGGAAGAGACACCGAAACAAGAAGATGAACAGCCAGCAGAAGCCCCAGAAATCAAGGTTGAAGAACCAGTAGAATCAAAAGAGGAGACTGTTAATCAACCTGTTGAACAACCAAAAGTGGAAACGCCTGCTGTAGAAAAACAAACGGAACCAACAGAGGAACCAAAAGTTGAAGTAAAAACAGTTGAAACAAGAGAAGAAGTCATTCCTTTTGAAACAAAAGAACAAGAAGATGACACTTTAAAACGCGGAACAAGACAAGTAGTTCAAAAAGGTGTAGAAGGTAAGAAACAAATTACTGAAACTTATAAAACAATTCGTGGAGAAAAAACAAATGAAGCTCCAATAGTTAAGGAAACAGTAATTGAACAACCTCAAGATGAGATTATCAAAAAAGGTACAAAAGGGTTAGAAAAACCAACATTACAATGGGCTAATACTGAAAAAGATGTCTTGAAGAAGAGTGCTACAGCTAGTTATACATTGACTAAACCAGCTGGTGTAGAAATTAAATCAATTAAATTAGCGCTAAAAGATAAAGATGGACAACTTGTTAAAGAAGTAACGGTAGCTGAAAATAATTTAAATGCTACTTTAGATAAATTGAAATATTATCAAGGTTACACCCTATCTACTACAATGGTTTATGATCGTGGAGAAGGTGAAGAAACTGAGAAATTAGAAGATAAACAAATTCAATTAGACCTTAAAAAAGTTGAAATCAAAAACATTAAAGAAACAAGCTTAATGAATGTTGATGCTGAGGGTAACGAAACTGATAAGAGCTTATTATCTGAAAAACCGACAGATGTTTCCCAATTGTATTTACGTGTGACAACTCATGACAACAAAGTGACAAGACTTGCGGTAAGTTCAGTTGAAGAAGTTGTTGTTGATGGAAAAACATTGTACAAAGTTGTAGCCAAAGCTCCAGACTTAGTTCAACGTAGAGCTGATGATACACTGAGTGAAGAATATGTTCATTATTTTGAAAAACAATTACCAAAAGTAAATAATGTATACTACAACTTCAATGAACTTGTAAAAGATATGCAAGCTAATCCAACGGGTGAGTTTAAACTTGGTGCAGACTTGAATGCAGCAAATGTAAAACCTAACGGGAAATCTTATGTAACGAAACCATTTAAAGGGAAATTACTAAGTAATGACGGCGGTAGATTTACAATCCATAATATAGAACGTCCATTATTCGCTAATATTGAAGGTGGTAAAATCCACGATATTAATCTTGCTAATGTAAATATTAATATGCCTTGGGCTGATAAAGTTGCTCCTATTGCAAATGTAATCAAAAATAATGCAACCATTGAAAATGTCAAAGTTACTGGTAATGTCCTGGGTAAAGACTGGGTATCTGGATTTATAGACAAAATTGACGGCAGTGGTAAATTAATTAATGTTGCATTTATCGGTAATGTTACATCTGTTGGTACTGGAGGCAACTTCTTAACAGGTATTGTGGGAGAAAACTGGAAAGGATACGTTGAAAGAGCATATGTTGATGCTCATATTAAAGGTAAGCGAGCTAAAGCTGCGGGTATAGCCTACTGGTCACAAAACCAAGGGAATAACTTTACTATTGGATCTGAGGGGGCTATTAAAAAATCTGTTGTTAAAGGTACAATAGACGTTGAAAAACCAATTGAAGTTGGTGGCGCTGTTGGAAGTTTTACTTATCATGGTTCTATTGAAGATACTGTTTCTATGATGAAAGTTAAGAACGGTGAAATTTTCTATGGTTCTAAAGATATTGATGATGATCCATATTACACAGGTAACCATGTTAATCGAAACTACGTTGTTATAGGTGTTAGCGAAGGTACTTCTACATATAGATATTCTAATCAGCATAATCGTATTAAACCTATAACACAATCAGAAGCTGATGTTAAAATTGCAGAGACAGCTATCACAGCAGATAAATTTACAATTACCGATCCAATTGTAAATAAACTTAACGCTCTCACAACACGTGATAATGAGTATAGAACAACACAAGATTACGAGGCGACTCGCGAACAAGCTTATCGCAATATTGAAAAACTTCAACCGTTCTATAACAAAGAATGGATTGTCAACCAAGGTAACAAACTTGTAGAAGGTTCAAACTTGTTGACAAAAGAAGTATTATCTGTTACAGGTATAAAGAGCGGTCAATTCGTAACTGATTTGTCAGATATTGATAAAATTATGATTCACTATTCTGATGGAGCAAAGGAAGAATTGAATGTTACTCGTCAAGAATCAAACGTTCAACAAGTGCGTGAGTACAGTATTACAGATTTAGATATACTCTATACACCAAATATGGTTGAGAAAGATCGCGCTCAGTTGATGACTGATGTAAAGTCTAAGCTATCTAGTGTAGAATTAGAGTCTGATGGAGTGCGTCAACTTCTCGTTAAGAGAGATACTAAGAAAGATGCGAATGCAAATAGTGTAGGTCGTCAAAATGGATACATTAGAGATTTATTCCTTGAAGAAAGTTTCTCTGAAGTTAAAGCAAATCTTGACAAATTGGTAAAACAGATACTTGAAAATGAAGATCATCAACTCAACGATAACGAATTAGCTGAACGTGCTTTACTGAAGAAAGTTGAAGATAATAAAGCTAAAATCATGATGGGACTGGCATACTTAAATCAATATTATGCTTTTAAATACGATGAGTTATCAATTAAAGATATTATGATGTTTAAACCTGATTTTTATGGTAAGACAGCAAGTGTTATTGATAGATTGATTAATATTGGTTCTGCAGAAAATAATCTAAAAGGAGATAGAACGCAAGATGCTTATCGTGGTATAATTTCAGGGGCAACAGGTAAAGGTAGTTTACATGACTTCTTGACCTACAATATGAAATTATTCACAAATGAAACAGACATAAATGTTTGGTTTAAGAAAGCTATTGAAAAGAATGCTTATGTAGTTGAACAACCATCAACGAACCCTGCATTTGCCAACAAAAAATATCGTCTATACGAAGGAATTAATAATGGGCAACATGGGCGCATGATTTTACCTCTTCTTAACTTGAAAAATGCACATCTATTTATGATTTCAACATACAACACTATCTCGTTTAGTTCGTTTGAAAAATATGGCAAAGACACAGATGAAAAACGTGAAAAGTTCAAGAGTGAGATCAATAAACGTGCTAAAGAGCAGGTTAATTACTTAGATTTTTGGTCACGTCTTGCTACTGATAATGTCCGTGATAAACTTCTTAAGAGTCAAAATGTAGTTCCAACTCCTGTATGGGATAATCATAATAGCCCGAACGGATGGGCTAGTAGACATGGTCATATAGATGGGAAACCAGATTATGCTCCAATTCGTGAGTTCTTTGGGCGAATCAATAAGTATCATGGTTACAAATATGGATATGGCGCATATGCATATATTTTTGCAGCACCTCAACCGATGGATGCAGTTTATTTCGTTATGACAGATTTAATTAGTGACTTTGGAACATCTGCATTTACACATGAAACTACTCACGTTAATGATCGTATGGCTTACTATGGTGGTCATTGGCATCGTGAAGGTACGGATCTTGAAGCATTTGCTCAGGGGATGTTACAAACGCCATCGGTATCAAATCCAAACGGAGAATATGGCGCATTAGGTCTAAATATGGCGTATGAACGTCAAAATGATGGAAATCAATGGTATAACACAAATCCAAACGACCTTACAACTCGTGCAGAAATTGATAACTACATGAAAGGTTTCAACGACACATTAATGCTTCTTGATTACCTTGAAGGAGAAGCTGTCCTCAATAAAGCAAATCAAGATTTAAACAACGCTTGGTTCAAAAAAGTGGATAAGCAACTTCGTGGAGCTAGTACGAAGAACCAGTATGATAAAGTTCGTGATTTAACGGCAGATGAGAAAAATATCACTCTAAATTCAGTAGATGATTTAGTTGATAATAATTTTATGACGAAACACGGACCTGGAAACAATGTATATGATCCAACTGGGTTCGGAACGGCCTACGTGACTGTACCTATTACTGCAGGTATTTATGGAGGTAACACAAGTGAAGGTGCTCCTGGTTCTATGTCATTCAAACATAACACATTCAGAATGTGGGGGTACTACGGATATGAAAAAGGATTCTTAAACTATGCTTCTAACATGCTGAAAAATGAGTCTAGACAGGCTGGTCACAATACTCTAGGTGATGATTTCATCATTAAGAAAGTTTCTGATAATAAATTCAGTACATTGGAAGATTGGAAGAAAGCATACTTCAAAGAAGTTGTAGATAAAGCTAAAGCAGGATTTAACCCTGTTACAATCGACAGTACTACATATAGTAGTTACGATGACTTGAAGAACGCATTTGCTGCAGCAGTTGAAAAAGATAAAGCTACTCTTAAAAATGGATCAGTTAAATCTGACAATACTGTTGCACTTAAAGAGAAAATATACAAAAAACTTCTTCAACAAACAGATAGCTTTAAAACTTCAATCTTTAAATAATTGAAATCTCTCATCTGCTTTGCGGATGAGGGTTTTCTTATTTTATGCTATACTTAAAGTATGCATAGAAAAACAGTGATTGATTTTAGGACTTTGGGGGAGAGATATACCTTTACCCAGCCTATTAAAGAGTTGAAAACGAGAAATGTAGAAGAAGTGGCAGATTTGCTGGCACAAGTGGAAAGCTACCAAGAGCAAGGTTATTATGTGGTGGGGTATGTCAGCTACGAGGCTGCACCTGCTTTTGAGGAAAAATTAGCAGTTCACAAGGATCCCCTACTGGGAGAGTACCTGCTTTATTTTACTGTTCATGATAGCGTAGAAACTTCCCCTATTCCTCTGACTTATGAGGATATTGATTTGCCCTCAAATTGGCAGGAAGTAACGTCTGCAGCAGACTATGAAAAGGCCATTGCCCAAATTCACCATCATTTACGGCAGGGAGATACCTATCAGGTCAACTACACCGTCCAACTTAAGCAAAAGTTAAATGCCAATCCTTTTGCCATCTACAATCGTATGGTGGTAGAGCAGGAGGCGGGCTACAATGCCTATGTGGAACATGACGAGATGGCAGTGATTTCCATGAGCCCAGAGCTCTTTTTTGAGCAAAATGATCGCGAGTTGACAACACGACCAATGAAGGGGACGACTCAGCGTGGGGTAACTGACCAAGAAGATCTTGAACAGGCCAGTTGGTTGGAACAGGATCCCAAAAATCGCTCTGAAAATATGATGATTGTGGACCTCTTGCGCAATGATATGAACCGTATTTCTGAAGTTGGGAGCGAGCACGTGGAGCGTCTGTGTCAGGTAGAGCAGTATTCAACTGTTTGGCAGATGACTTCGACCATCAAGGGTCAGTTGCGAGAGGATGTGGACCTTGTTGAAATCTTCCGCTCACTCTTTCCTTGTGGTTCCATAACGGGTGCACCGAAAATTGCGACAATGGAGATTATCAAGGACTTGGAGCCTCAACCGCGTGGAGTCTACTGTGGAACGATTGGTCTCTTGCTTCCAAATGGACGACGGATTTTTAATGTGGCCATTCGTACCATTCAACTTCACAAAGGTCAAGCCATTTATGGAGTTGGCGGAGGGATGACTTGGGATAGCACATGGGAATCTGAATACCGAGAGGTTCATCAAAAGGCAGCAGTTCTTTATCGTAAACAAGCTCGCTTCCAACTGATTACGACAGGGGAAATCAGCCAGAAGAACCTGCTGTTTGAAGATCAACATCTGGAAAGACTGAGAAAAGCTAGTCGTTATTTTGCTTTTCCTTTTGATGCAGAAGACTTGGGACACAAGATTGAGGAAGAGTGTCAGGATTGTGAAGCTAATCGAGATTACCGCTTGCGAATCAGCCTTAGCAAATCTGGAGAGATAGAAGTCAATCGTCAAGTATTAACCCCTCTCAGTACAAGCTTTTGTCAGGCCCAAGTCTGTCTTCAGGAAGCTGCTTTGAATCAATCCTTTACCTACTTTAAAACCACTCACCGACCGCATTTGAGCCTAGGAGAACAAGAGAAGATTTACCACAATAAGTCAGGAGAACTGCTTGAAACCTCTATAGGAAGTTTGGTTCTGAAAATCGCTGGAAAACTCTACACACCGCCTATCCGACTTGGAATCTTGCCAGGAATTTACCGTCAGCATTTGCTAGAAACAGGACAGGTAGAAGAGAAAGTCTTGACCTTGGCAGATTTAACCCAAGCAGAAGCTATTTACGGCTGTAATGCAGTGAGAGGCTTGTATGAACTAAGCCTTGAGGAGAACTAGATGAAATTGATATTTTTGCATGGGTTAGGGCAGTCAGCAGAGTCTTGGAAAGAAGTTCGGAATCTACTGACAGATTATCCTTCTGAGGCTATCGAGTTATTTCCTTCTGGAGTTAGTAACTATCAACAAGCTAAAGAGCGAGTTTATCAGCACCTAGCTCAAGAGACAGAACCTTTTGTTTTGATTGGATTGTCCTTAGGTGCTGCCCTGACACTAGAACTTTCCAGTTACGATTTACCAAATCTTCGAGCTTTGATTCTGTCAGGATGCCCGCTTAAATTAGCAGGGAATATCCTATTTTATCTTCAGTTGCTGATTTTTAAACTACTTCCCAAAAGAGTATTTGAAAAACAGGGAGCAGACAAGACTCTTATGGTCGGAGTTTCTGAGGAATTGAAGACACTTGATTTAACGGATATAGCAGGGACTTGCTCCTATCCAACCTTACTAATTTGTGGCAGCAAAGATAAACCGAATCTTAGTTCTATGAAAGCTCTCCATAGACTGTTAACAGATTCGCAGTTTCAGATCATTCCTGATGGCCCTCATGTCTTGAATAAGGCAAAACCAAAGGAGTTTGTAGAAAAGACCAGAAGTTTCCTTGAATTGCTGAAATAAGTTTGATAAAATAATATTGAAATCGATATCATAATTATGGGAGAAAGAAATGAATAAACGTCTATTTTTAAAAATGAGTCTGGTGACGTTGCCAATTTTAGCCTTGTTTTCACAACCAGTTTTGGCGGAAGAAAACATCCATTTTTCGAGCTGTAAGGAAGCTTGGGCGAATGGCTATTCGGATATTCACGAGGGAGAACCTGGTTATTCTGCCAAGTTAGACCGTGATCATGATGGTGTGGCTTGCGAATTGAAAAATGCTCCTAAGGGTGCTTTTAAAGCAAAACAAGCGGCTACAACTCAAACTGATACAACTTCATCCACAGCAAGTGGTTGGGTTAAGCAGGACGGTTCTTGGTACTATTTTGATGGAAATGGAAATCTAGTGAAAAATGCATGGCAGGGAAACTATTACCTGAAAGCTGATGGTAAAATGGCACAGAGTGAATGGATTTATGACTCTTCTTATCAAGCTTGGTATTACTTGAAATCAGATGGTTCATATGCTCGCAATGCATGGCAAGGAAACTACTATTTGAAATCAGATGGTAAAATGGCTAAAGGTGAATGGGTTTATGATGCCACCTATCAAGCTTGGTATTATTTGACATCAGATGGTTCTTATGCTTACAGTACATGGCAAGGAAATTACTATCTAAAATCGGATGGTAAAATGGCTGTCAATGAATGGGTTGATGGTGGACGTTATTATGTTGGCGCTGACGGAGTTTGGAAGGAAGGTCAAGCAAGTACAGCTTCTTCTAGTAATGATAGCAATAGTGAATATTCTGCTGCTTTAGGAAAGGCAAAGACTTATAACTCACTATTCCATATGTCAAAAAAACGCATGTATAGACAATTAACTTCTGATTTTGATAAATTTTCAAATGATGCAGCTCAATATGCCATTGATCATTTAGATGATTAACAGATACTGGTAGGCGAAAAAATTCCTTATAATTCATTTACGCAAACCTTTGCATAAGTGAATGGATTTTGATATACTAGTACTGTAAGCATTTTCAATTACTACACAATGAAAAAGGAGAATATGATGAGTCAAAAGATTATTGGGATTGACCTTGGCGGAACTTCTATCAAATTTGCAATCTTAACAACAGCAGGAGAAATCCAAGGAAAATGGTCAATCAAGACCAACATTTTGGATGAGGGAAGTCATATCGTTGATGATATGATTGAGTCTATTCAACATCGTTTGGACTTGCTTGGATTGGCAGCAGCAGACTTCCAAGGTATTGGAATGGGATCACCAGGTGTTGTTGACCGTGAAAAAGGGACTGTTATCGGTGCCTACAACTTGAACTGGAAAACCCTTCAACCAATCAAACAAAAGATTGAAAAAGCTTTGGGCATTCCATTTTTCATCGATAATGATGCCAACGTAGCAGCTCTTGGTGAGCGCTGGATGGGTGCTGGTGATAACCAACCAGATGTTGTCTTTATGACACTCGGTACTGGTGTTGGTGGTGGTATTGTCGCAGAAGGAAAATTGCTTCATGGTGTTGCTGGTGCAGCAGGTGAACTTGGTCATATCACTGTTGATTTTGACCAACCAATTGCATGTACTTGTGGTAAAAAAGGCTGTCTTGAGACAGTCGCTTCTGCAACAGGAATTGTCAATTTGACTCGTCGCTATGCCGATGAATACGAAGGCGATGCAGCCTTGAAACGCTTGATTGATAACGGAGAAGAAGTAACTGCTAAGACTGTCTTTGATCTCGCAAAAGAAGGAGACGACCTTGCTTTGATTGTTTACCGTAACTTCTCACGTTACTTGGGAATCGCTTGTGCTAACATTGGTTCAATCCTAAACCCATCAACAATCGTCATCGGTGGTGGTGTGTCAGCTGCGGGAGAATTCCTTCTACAAGGTGTTCAAAAAGTTTACGATGAAAATAGTTTCCCACAAGTACGCACATCTACTAAATTAGCTCTTGCAACTCTAGGAAATGACGCTGGAGTTATCGGAGCAGCATCACTTGTATTGCAATAAGATAATGAGAGAGGAAAATGCTAACCTAGAGTTAGTAATGTTCCTCTTTTATTTTTTATGCTATACTAGTTAGGACAATGAATGAGGTGAGAGTAAATGACAAAAGCAGATACGATTTTTAAAGAGAATATTGAACGCATTCTAAAGGAAGGTGTTTTCTCAGAGCAGGCTCGTCCTAAGTACAAGGATGGGACTGTTGCTAATTCCAAGTATGTAACTGGTGCCTTTTCCGAGTACGACTTATCTAAAGGAGAATTTCCTATCACAACCTTGCGTCCCATTGCAATCAAATCCGCCATCAAAGAAGTTCTCTGGATTTACCAAGACCAGTCAAATAGCTTAGAAGTGCTTAATGACAAGTACAATGTTCACTACTGGAATGACTGGGAAGTTGGAGACACGGGAACCATTGGTGAGCGCTATGGTGCCGTTGTTAAGAAACACGACATTATCAATAAGCTTCTCAAACAGTTGGAAACCAATCCTTGGAACCGCCGCAATATTATTTCGCTCTGGGATTACCAAGCTTTCGAAGAAACAGATGGGCTGCTCCCGTGCGCCTTTCAGACCATGTTTGATGTCCGGCGTGTTGATGGGGAAATCTATCTGGATGCGACCTTGACCCAGCGCTCCAATGATATGCTGGTGGCCCACCACATCAACGCTATGCAGTATGTGGCTTTGCAGATGATGATTGCCAAACATTTTGGCTGGAAGGTTGGGAAGTTCTTCTACTTCATCAACAACCTCCATATCTATGATAATCAATTTGAACAAGCTCAGGAATTGCTCCGTCGGGAGCCGTCAAACTGCCAACCACGCTTGGTTTTAAATGTTCCTGATGGGACTAATTTCTTTGATATCAAAGCAGAAGATTTTGAGTTGGTGGATTATGACCCTGTTAAGCCACAGTTGAAGTTTGACCTAGCTATTTAAAAGAATAGAAAAAAGAAGTTGAGAATAATCCCAACTTCTTTTGTTTCTTAACGTGATACGCGGCGACGAGCTGCTTTTTTACGGTTTTCTTCGATGAAAGCTGCTTTTTGCTCTTCTGGTTCGATTACTTTCTTTTTAAATGCGTATACTGCACCTGCAACGGCAGCGACAGTTCCTGCGACACCTGTTACAAGACCTTTAGCGAATCCTTTAGCCATGAGTCTTCCTCCTTTATATTCTCAATCAGCCAGCCTCCTCAAGAAGTCACATTTTTCTGACTGACCTTTTTGTGTTATAATAATAGTAACGAAAAAATGGGAATTTTTCAAGGAAAAAAGATGAAAACAAAAATAATTGTGATTGTTGGACCGACTGCTGTTGGAAAGACGGCTCTAGCTATTGAAGTTGCAAAGCGTTTTAATGGCGAAGTGGTTAGTGGAGATAGCCAGCAAGTCTATCGAGGACTTGATATTGGGACGGCCAAGGCTAGTCCAGAAGAGCAGGCAGCTGTTCCTCATCATTTAATCGATGTTAGAGAGATAACCGAGTCTTACTCGGCTTTTGATTTTGTTTCAGAAGCTAAGATGACTATTGAGGGTATTCACAACCGTGGCAAGCTAGCCATTATCGCCGGTGGGACTGGACTTTATATCCAGAGCTTGCTAGAAGGTTACCACCTAGGTGGGGAGACTCCTCATGAGGAGATTTTAGCTTATCGAGCTAGTTTGGAGCCATATTCAGATGAGGAATTAGCCCATTTGGTGGATCAAGCAGGCCTTGAGATTCCCCAGTTTAATCGTCGTCGTGCTATGCGTGCCTTAGAAATTGCCCATTTTGGTCAGGATTTGGAAAATCAAGAGACCTTGTATGAACCGCTGATTATCTGCTTGGATGATGAACGTAGTCAACTTTATGAGCGTATCAACCACCGAGTGGATTTGATGTTTGAGGCTGGGCTTTTGGATGAGGCCAAGTGGCTGTTTGACCATTCCCCTAATGTACAGGCTGCTAAAGGAATTGGCTATAAGGAACTCTTTCCTTATTTCCGTGGAGAGCAGACCTTGGAGGAAGCTAGTGAGAGTCTCAAACAGGCGACCCGTCGTTTTGCCAAGCGTCAGCTGACCTGGTTCCGTAATCGCATGCAGGTCACCTTTTATCAGATTGGAGAATCTGGTGTACAAGACCGCATTTTAAGCCAGATAGAGGAGTTTTTAGATGATTGAAACGGAGAAAAAAGAGGAGCGAGTCCTGCTGATTGGTGTGGAATTGCAGGGTATGGACAGTTTTGACCTCTCCATGGAAGAATTGGCTAGTTTAGCGAAAACGGCAGGGGCAGTCGTTGTAGATAGCTACAGACAAAAACGTGAAAAATATGATTCCAAGACCTTCGTCGGCTCTGGTAAGTTGGAAGAGATTGCGCTTATGGTGGATGCAGAAGAAATCACTACTGTCATCGTCAACAACCGTCTGACCCCAAGGCAGAATGTCAATCTAGAGGAAGTTCTCGGTGTCAAGGTCATTGACCGTATGCAGTTGATTTTGGATATCTTTGCCATGCGGGCTCGAAGCCATGAAGGGAAGCTCCAAGTCCACCTAGCCCAACTCAAATACCTCTTGCCTCGCTTGGTTGGTCAGGGGATTATGCTCAGCCGTCAGGCAGGGGGAATTGGTTCCCGTGGTCCTGGTGAAAGCCAGCTGGAGCTGAACCGTCGTAGCGTTCGCAATCAAATCACGGATATTGAGCGCCAGCTCAAGGTGGTTGAGAAAAATCGTGCGACTGTCAGAGAAAAACGTTTGGAGTCTAGCACTTTTAAGATTGGTTTGATTGGTTATACCAATGCTGGGAAATCAACTATCATGAACATCTTGACCAGTAAGACCCAGTATGAAGCAGATGAGCTCTTTGCGACTCTGGATGCGACAACCAAGAGTATTCATCTGGGAGGCAACCTCCAAGTAACTTTGACAGATACCGTTGGCTTTATCCAAGATTTGCCGACAGAGTTGGTGTCCAGTTTCAAGTCAACCTTGGAAGAAAGCAAGCATGTGGACCTTCTGGTTCATGTTATCGATGCTAGCAATCCTTACCACGAGGAGCATGAAAAAACGGTTCTCTCCATCATGAAAGACCTGGACATGGAAGATATTCCTCACTTGACGCTTTATAATAAAGCGGATTTGGTGGAGGATTTCACGCCTACCCAAACGCCATATACCCTCATTTCTGCCAAGTCTGAGGACAGTCGTGAAAACTTGCAAGCATTATTGCTAGATAAGATTAAGGAAATTTTTGAAGCATTTACCCTGCGAGTGCCTTTTTCAAAGTCCTACAAGATTCATGATTTAGAGAGTGTTGCAATTCTGGAAGAACGTGATTATCAGGAAGACGGCGAAGTGATTACAGGCTACATTTCCGAGAAAAATAAATGGATGTTAGAAGATTTTTATGACTGATATTAAAACTTTGGCTCTAAAGTATGGAGGTTATACAAGTCT
>ERZ1023406.48-NODE-48-length-26159-cov-614.996169_pt1 | contig 26159 bp, 25 predicted proteins | sample MGYA00380507_ERZ1023406 | MGnify/ENA primary metagenome ERZ1023406 (study PRJEB33173, sample SAMEA4830420) | metagenome | study: EMG produced TPA metagenomics assembly of the PRJEB25223 data set... | reverse complement strand
GCCGTTCCGTTGAAATGCTGATTTTTGACGAAGCCGATAGAATGTTACAAATGGGGTTTGGACAAGATGCGGAAAAAATTGCGGCTGAAACCCGTTGGCGAAAACAAACTTTGTTGTTTTCTGCAACCTTGGAGGGAGAGTTATTGGTCGATTTTGCAGAGCGTTTATTGAGTGATCCTGTGAAAGTAGATGCGGAACCAAGTCGCCGCGAAAGAAAAAAAATCAACCAATGGTATTACCATGCAGACAGCAATGAACACAAAATCAAATTGCTTGCGCGTTTTATTGAAACTGAAGAAGTAACCCGTGGAATTGTGTTTGTTCGTCGTCGTGAAGATGCACGAGAACTTTCTGAAACATTGCGTAAACGAGGCATTCGTTCTGCGTATTTAGAAGGTGAAATGGCACAAACTCAACGTAATAATGCGATTGATAAATTGAAATCAGGTATTGTGACGGTATTGGTTGCAACAGATGTAGCTGCGCGTGGTATTGATATTGACGATGTAAGCCACGTTATGAATTTTGATTTGCCTTATAGTGCGGATACTTATTTGCATCGAATAGGACGTACCGCACGAGCAGGTAAAAAAGGTACGGCGGTCTCTTTTGTCGAAGCCCATGATTACAAGTTACTAGGTAAAATCAAACGCTATACCGAGGAAATTTTAAAGGCGCGCATTTTAGAGGGTTTAGAACCTCGCACTAAGCCACCAAAAGATGGCGAAGTGAAATCTGTCAGCAAAAAACAAAAGGCACGCATTAAAGAAAAACGTGAAGAAAAGAAAAAAACAGAGGCAAAGAAAAAAGTAAAATTGCGTCATAAGGATACGAAAAATATCGGCAAACGACGCAAGCCAAGTAGCAGTAATATTTAATTAGGTATGATGTAAATTCTGCTTGAGGCAAATTTTACATAGGAAATTTTTCTATATTGCTTTAACGTTTTTTTATAGTAGAACTGCAAACCAACATAGTAGATATACTCAGTTATGGTTATGGTTATGGTTACATAGTAAGATTTTACTTTGTTCTAATTCACTTTAATAACCCTAAATAATTGAGGATTCCTTATGAAAAGAAATTTATTAAAACTGTCTGTAATCGCTGTATTAGTAGGTGGTGCGTTATCAGCTTCAGCTTTTGCTACTGTGACTGATACTCAGTTTAATAATGTTAAATCTAAAGTAGAACAGCATTCTAAAACACTAGAAAATCATACAAGTAGACTTGGTAATCTTAAATCTAAAGTAGAACAGCATTCTAAAACACTAAGAAATCATACAAATAGACTTAGTAATATTAAAATGATTGCAGATAAAGCAAAAGCTGATTCAAGTGAAGCACTTGATAAAATAGAAGCTCTTGAAGAACAAAATGATGACTTTTTAAATGATTTAGATGAAGCACTTGATAAAATTGAAGCTATTGAAGAACAAAATGATGAGTTTTTAGAGAATATTACAACTTTAGAAGAGAGTATTGATGATTTAGATGATAATTTAGAACATCACGAGTCGTTGATTGCTGATAACTCATCAAAAATTGCTGATAATGCATCAAAAATTGCTGCTAATGAATTAAAAGTATCAGAAAACCGTAAGGACATTAACAAAAATGCCTCACGTATTACAGATATTCGTAATAAACAAGTTCTTCAAAATGCTCGTTTAGATAATCACGGTGAGAGAATTGATGCTAATAAAGCTGCTATTGAAGAACTTGAAGGTCAAGTAGATGATGTGGAAGAAGGAATTGCTAATTTAGAGTATGATGTACATAACAATACTTCAAACATTGCAACTAACAAAGCTGTAATCGCAACTCACACTCAACGTCTTGATAATTTAGATAACAGAGTAAATAACCTTAATAAAGATCTTAAACGTGGTCTTGCTGCTCAAGCTGCATTAAATGGTTTATTCCAACCGTATAACGTAGGTAAATTAAATCTTACTGCTGCTGTAGGTGGTTATAAATCTCAAACTGCGGTTGCTGTAGGTACTGGTTATCGTTATAACGAAAATATCGCGGCTAAATCAGGTGTTGCTTTCACTCGTGGTGGCAGCGCAACTTATAATGTTGGCGTAAATTTTGAATGGTAATTAGATAACTAATTTTCCATAACAGAAAATAAATACCTGTTTTTGAGTAATATCAGAAACAGGTATTTTTTATGGGTTTCGTTTTGTACACTCATTGCTAGTGTAGATATGTGAATAAAATCAATAATATTTGGTGTATTTCATCTATTTTATTAATTTTGTTAGCGGATAAAATAACTTTCTGTGTGTTCCTCCAAATTCTTTAAATTCAATAAACCCTAATCGTTCATAAAACGAGCTGGCATCATCATTTTTTGCTTCAACAACTAAAATTGTAGCAGCTACCGTAGCATTCTTAATCTTATGAATGGCGTCTGCAATTAGAAACTTTCCATACCCTTGCTTCTGGAAATTCGTATCAATGGCTAATCGCCCTATTAAAACAGCAGGAATATTAGGATATGGTACACCTTTACTTATTCGTTCTTGTGGTATATCTGTAATTGGTATTGATAATGCCGATAAAGTGTAATAGCCAACAATCCTAGATTGTTGTTCATTTATAAGCACAAAACACTTTGCAAGCCCTTTTTTTACATCTTGAGAAACGTACTTATGAAAGTAGTTTTCTAAAGGTTTAACTGAACAAGAAAATGAACTTCTCTCAATCTTTACATCTTCTAAGGGTAATACACTTAAATATGCTAAATTTTCATTTATCATTATTTTTCCCTGTAATAGATAGATATGCTTCATACACATCAAGCGCATTTTTCATTGATTGATTAGGCTCAAATGGTTTACTTAGACTTTCAATCAGCAATGCTTGATCATTCACTGCTAAACGTAAAACTTGATGTTCTGAAATGGTCTTTTTGGCTTCCTCGTAAGCTACACTTACCACAAAGTCGGTTAATGTTCGCCCTGTAATTGCAGCAGCTTGTTTTAGCAATTCGTATATATCTATGTTTACTTTAGCCTCCAATCTTGCTTTTGTTACTTGTGTTTTCATTCATCTACTCCTTATGTTGTTAATATAATATCTTATATTATACGGCTAACAGACGTACATTATCAAGAAAAATACAATACATATTTATCGTTTTGGAGCGTGGGCGAGCTATCGTCCAAGCGTAACAGGCTGGGATACAGCCGTCGAGCTTGTGAAGTGAACTTCATTGAGAAGTCAGCAGAAGAACCCATCGAGAGTAACCCACGCAAAGCGTGGGAGCTAGTAGAAATTCCCGTCCTTTAGAGCGGAGAGTATGTTAATTAGAATGTGGATTTCTTGTATTTGTATTGACTAAATTACGCATTAATAAAGCGTAATTTAAGTTAATATCTTGTGGCACGTCTAAGAACACAAAATGCCCATCTCCTAGTGCTGCATCAACAGCTTCATTTTTACGATTGAGCATTTTTTCAATTTTGAAATTAATATTGCCTTGTGGCGTCATCATTTCTACCTTGTCGCCAAGTAAGAATTTGTTTTTTACTGCCACTTCTGCCATACCTTGTTCGTTACGTTTACCCGTAAATTCACCGACAAATTGCTGACGATCAGAAATAGAATAGCCATATTCGTAGTTTTGGTATTCATCGTGTGTATGACGACGTAAGAAACCTTCGGTATAACCACGGTGTGCAAGGGATTCTAACGTATCCATTAAACTTTCATCAAATGGTTTGCCTGCTGCCGCGTCATCAATTGCCTTGCGGTAAACTTGAGCAGTTCTTGCACAATAATAAAATGATTTAGTACGACCTTCGATTTTTAAAGAATGCACACCAAGTGCGGTCAATTTTTCCACGTGTTGTACGGCACGTAGATCTTTTGAATTCATAAAGTAGGTGCCGTGTTCATCTTCAAACGCCGTCATTTGTTCGTCAGGCTTTTGTGATTCGGTATAAAGGAAAACTTTATCTGTTACTGCACCTTCGCCTAAAGTTGGAGCCACATTTTTGACTTCAATTTGTTGAGCTGGATCGATTTTTGGCACAATGTTGCCTACTTCATCTGTCGTGCCTTCTTCCATTTTGTATTCCCAACGGCAAGCATTAGTGCAAGTGCCTTGGTTTGGATCGCGTTTGTTGATATAGCCAGAAAGCAAGCAACGACCAGAATACGCCATACATAATGCGCCGTGTACAAAAATTTCGAGTTCAATATCTGGCACTTGTTGGCGAATTTCAGCAATTTCATCGATTGAAAGTTCGCGCGATAAAATCACACGAGTTAATCCCATTTGTTTCCAAAATTTCACCGTTGCCCAGTTTACCGCATTGGCTTGCACAGAAAGATGAATATCAATATTAGGGAAATTTTCACGCACCAACATAATTAAGCCCGGATCAGACATAATTAAAGCATCTGGTTTCATATCGATGACAGGTTGTAAATCTTTAATAAAAGTTTTGAGTTTGGAATTATGGGGTGCAATGTTTACCACCACATAGAATTTTTTGCCAAGGGAATGGGCTTCATCGATCCCGATTTTCAAATTGGCGTGATTAAATTCATTGTTACGTACGCGCAAGCTATAACGAGGTTGGCCTGCATAAACGGCATCTGCACCATAAGCAAACGCATAGCGCATATTTTTAAGGGAGCCTGCAGGGGAAAGTAATTCAGGTTTGAATTGGGTTGTCATAATATTCTCTTGTCTGATTTCAGGTCAGGGATTTACACAAGGTAAATCGTTAGGTGGGGTATTGTAGAGAAAATATTTGGCTTGTAAAGGAAAGTGCGGTCAAATTCTTAGTAGAATTTTATGTAAAATTTAACCGCTTAATAGATTTTATTTAATTATACAAATCTTAGGATAGTAATTTATCTTTCGTTTCTGAAATAAACCACAACCCGACCAAGCTCAATACAGCGTTTAGGGTTAAATAAATGCCCACGCCTTTTAAACCATAGTTGGCGTTGAGTGGTAAAGCAATCACAGCAGCCACGCTTGCCCCGAATAAGCCTGCAATATTATAGGTTAAAGAGGCTCCTGAATAGCGAGCATGAGTGGGGAAGAGTTCAGGTAAAAAACTCGCTAATGGCCCGTAGCCCATTCCAATTAACCCCATACCGATGAATAAAAACCAAAACAGACTGGCAGTTGTACCGTTTTCGAGAAATAACGGTAAGGATAAACTAAAAATCGCAACGCCAACAGTTGTCCAAATTAACCAAGTTCTTCGTCCGATTTTATCGATATATTTACCCGAAAGTGTAATAGTTATTGCCAAAGAAACCGCACTTGCCATCAATAAAGCGGTGAAAATTTGTGGTGAAAATCCTAATCCCATTGCATAACCAGCTTCTGATACTGTTGGGGCAGATTTTGCATAAATTTGGCTAAAGGCAATCATAATATAGAACAGCACATAGCCTGCGATGCAAACCAACATTCCTAAGAAAAACGGCTTAAAATGAGTAGTGACAACTTCCAACATTGGTAAGCGTTTTGGTTGGGGTTTGTTGAGTGCGGCGAGGAAAATCGGGGCTTCAGTTAGTTTCAGGCGAACATATAAGCCAATTGCCACTAAGATAACGGAAGATAAAAACGGTATCCTCCACGCCCATTCCGCCATAGCTTCTTGCCCAAAAATTGCAGTAATGCCTAAGAATACGCCATTTGCCAACAACAAGCCAAGTGGTGCTCCAAGCTGTGGAAATGTGCCATACCAACCTCGTTTACCTTCGGGAGCATTTTCGACCGCAACTAACGCTGCACCGCCCCACTCTCCGCCTAAACCGATACCTTGCCCAATGCGACACAAACAGAGCAAAATTGTTGCCCAAATACCGATGCTGTCATAAGTTGGCAACAAACCGATAACAACAGTGGAAACGCCCATCAACAGCAAGCTCATCACAAAAGTATTTTTCCGCCCGAAACGGTCACCGAAATGCCCGAACAATATTGCTCCCAAAGGGCGAGCAATAAAAGTGAGTGCTAAAGTGGAAAGTGCCGCAATCTGCCCTGAAAGTGGATCTGTGGCATGGAAGAATTGATGGTTAAATACCAATACCGCTGCCATTGCGTAAATGTAGTTATCGAAATACTCAATCGCGGTGCCGACCATCGTTGCCGTCGCAACCTGTTTTAGACTATTTTGCGTATTCATCACTTGCCTCCCGTAATGCTTTTGTTGCGGCTTGCACATTATCGGCGTGCGTAATTGCAGTAATCACTGCCACACCATCCGCCCCAAATTCTCGTAAGGTTTTAACGTGAGCTAATTTCACCCCACCAATTGCCACAAGCGGTTTAGTTATCTCCGCATTTCGCAAAGTTTGAATAAACGCCATTCCTAGTGTTGGTTTCGGATTCTCTTTCGATTGCGTTGGGAAAATCGGGCCAATTCCAAAATAATCAATTTCCGCTAAATTTTCCCCAATTTTTGCCTCGTCTAAACGATTCACCGACCAACCAATAATTAGCGGTTTATCTGTTTTAGCTCGAATCTCTTGCACAGGCATATCGCTTTGCCCAACGTGAATGCCATCCGCCTCGATTTCCAACGCCAAATCAACGTTGTCGTCTACAATAAAGGGTACGCCATATTCACGGCACAAATCACGACAACTCATCGCCAGTGCCTTCTGTGCTGAGGGTGTATGTTCTAACGAAAATTTGCCTTTATCCCGAAATTGAAAGCAGGTAATCCCACCTTCTAACGCTTGTTTTAGCACGAATAATAAATTTTCTGATAAGTTCTCGCCCAAATGACGGCAATCTTGCGTGCCTGCCACAAAGTAAAGCGGTAAGATTTTTTGAATATTTTTCATCTTTCAATCCTTAAAGGCGACTGTAAGCCCAATGATTTGTCGGCCCCTGTCCTTGCCCAATATTCAACGGGTGAGAAATCGCAGCGGTAATAAAATCTTTCGCTTTTTTTACCGCACTTTGCAACGGTTCGCCTTTCGCCAACTCTGCGGTTAAACAGGCAGAAAAGGTACAGCCCGTACCATGTGTATGCGGCGTGTTGAAACGGGGGCTTTGCAAAGTAAAATGACGACCATCTGCAAGTAAAACCCAATCTTGGCACAGCTCACTTTGCGAATTGAGCGAATGTCCGCCCTTAATAATCACATTCTTCGCTCCTTGTTTTTGCAACGCTTTTGCGGCTTGTTGAATACTGATGTCGTCCACAATCGCAATCCCCGTTAATGCTTCCGCTTCGGGAATGTTCGGTGTAATCACGTCCGCCAACGGCAGCAATTTTTGGCTTAATGCACTCACCGCTTGCTGTTGCAATAACGGTGCGCCCCCTTTGGCGATCATCACAGGATCTAGCACCAGCGTGCCGAAAGGCTTATCAGCAAGAAAATCTGCGACGCATTCAATAATTTCTGCATTGCCCAACATACCAATTTTGCAACTTGCAATCTGGAAATCATTTTTGACCGCTTCCAGTTGTGCTTGAATTGTTTTCAGTGGAATAGGGTAAATATCAAATACGCCAAGTGTGTTTTGTGCAGTAACAGCTGTAATTACGGATGTACCAAACACGCCGCGCATTTGGAAGGTTTTAAGATCCGCTTGAATGCCTGCACCACCGCCACTGTCTGACCCTGCGATCGTTAAAACTTGTTTCACATTACTCATTAATGCGCCCTCTTTGTCCAATGGTTTCAGGGGAAAGTGCAGCAAGCTCGTCCAGCAAACGGATTTGGAACTGTCCCACTTGTGTGGTTAAGCCTTGCGCCGCACACTCGCCTGCAATGGTGTATGCTACACAGGCTTCTAATGTCGCAGAAAAATAATTCCCTTCACTTACCGCTAAAAATGCAGCACACACGGCACTCAATAAACAGCCCGAAGCCGTAACTTTCGGGAACAATGACGTGCCGTTGTGAACGGTCGCAGTTTGTGTGCCATCGCTGACAATATCCACCACCCCGCTAATCAACACCGTACAGCCATAGCGTTGAGCCACTTTCTCGGCAACGGCTTTTAAATCCACTTCGCCCTGCCCAGCATCTACACCTTTTGCCTGCCACGCCTCGCCTGCAATGGCAGCCAGTTCACCTGCATTACCACGAATAAGTGCGAATTTTACTTCTGCCAGCAATTGGCGAATGGTCTCACGGCGATAACTGGTTGCCCCCACACCAACAGGATCTAACACTACAGGAATTCCAACCTCATTTGCTGTTTTTCCTGCCTGCAACATCGCCTCCCGATCTTTACCAATCAGCGTACCAATATTAATGACCAATGCTTGACTGATTTTCGGTACTTCCTGCATTTCTTCGATATTCGCCGACATCAAAGGCGAAGCTCCTAATGCCAACAAGCCATTGGCACTAAAATTCGCTGCCACAATATTGGTAATGTTATGAATGAGCGGATTCTGCTCACGGATTTTGGAGAGATAAATTGATTGCATAAGCATTCCTTGTGTTGAATATAAAATAAACAAAAATGCCCGCTATTCACTGTGAGCAATTAGCGGATGTAATAAAATGTAGAAAATTGGGAAAATAAACAGGATAAAATCGTGATAGAGAAAGGTTGAATATGTGGCATATTAGTTTCCTACGTCAGTGCTAACTGTTTCAGGTTCACGGGTATCATCTCAGCCTTTCGGCACCCCGACTAAAAATTGGATGAAGTTTACGCTTCTTTTCAAGAAAAAACAAGCGGTCAAATTTTTCCCTCATTTTGCAAATAATGAGAAGAATTTGACCGCTTAAATAGAAAACTAAATTTGTTTAATTAAAAACGGTAACGCACACCGAAAGAGGCTTCGTGAGTTTTAAAACGCACGTTTTCTAAACGTCCCCAATCGTTATAACGATAACCTAAGTCTAAGGTAATATTCGGTGTAATGTCATAGCCAATACTACCAATAAAACCAAAGCCAATGCGTTTTATGCTTCTAGAACCTGATGTTTCCTGATCCGCCTTAAAATTTGACTGATTGGTTTTTTATGCTTTCAATCAAACTGTATTTATAAAATAAAAAGAATTGACGTAATGTTGGTTACGTCAATTCTATTTTTATTTTTGATTATTCTGATTTTGCACGGGTTGGTTCAGAATAAACGTGGCTAATTGCACAATGATGTCCTGCCGCACCTTTTCCATAGAAATAATAACGAGAATCCTGCCAAGCCCTAATCGGGAAAGCCTCTGGCATTTCATCATTTGCTTTTGCTAAAGTCATCTCCGCTTTTGTATGGGGCACTGAAGAAATTGTACCTAAACGTCCATTAAATTCATAAGTGCGGACAAATTTTGATACTTTCTCGAGCGTTTCAGGTTCATCTACATTAATTGCTGGATCAATAGATTCAACAACTTCTTGAGGTTTATATGAACTTAAACGGTCTAAAGATTCTTGTACTTTTTTCTGTACCGATTCATTAGCTGGTTGAGTAATAAAATCTAATGCAGGTTTTACATCAGGGGATTTTTCTTCAACGATAATTCCCATTGCTGGCGTGATAAACCCTTTTTTAGTTTTCTCTTGCTCAAGCAATTCATCCACAGATAAGAAATGATTTTCTTTTGGCAGATTTACTGTTGAATAATCAATCCAAGCCTTGCCACTTGCCAATTCAGGCGAAACCACCGCAGCAAATAATGGCATTGGCGATTTTGGCTCTTGATTACGGCGACGACGCTGATTATTCGCTGCACGTAAATGACGTGGAGTACGACGCTGACGCTCTTGACGTTCAGAACGTTGGTTCTGATGAACGGGTTTTTCATCATTATTTTGAACCGTAATTACATCCACTTCTGGCATTTTTTCAGTCGTGCTGAAGTTATTTTCAACAACTGTTTCATTTGTTTCATTATCTTCAATGCGCACGCGTTTACGTAAATCACGGCGTTGGCGGCGTTGAGTGACAGGCTCAGTTCTTTCTTCTTTAGCCTCAAAAACAGGTGTAGAATTTACCGCACTTTCAGCGATACTTTCTTCCACTAAGTTACGGCGCGGACGGCGTTGATTACGCTCATGGACATTACGAACCTGTTCTTCGGTTCTTTCTGTTTCGTTATTTTCAGAACGTGGACGACGAGAAGAACGACGATCCTGTGAACGGCGTTGATTACGATTAGGATTGCGCGAAGTGCGGTTATTTTTCGGTTTGTTTTCTTCAGATTTAGTCGCAAATAAACCTTTAATCTTCGCAATAATTTTAGCTAACAAAGAGGGTTCATTTGATTTACGCTCAACTGGCGTTGGGGCTGCTTCTGAAATAGAAAGCGCAACTACTGCACTTTCAACCGCTGGTTGTTCAGTAACAACGGTTGTTTCCACATTACGAGAAACCAGTGATTCTTCAGTATTTTCATCTTGAGCACAGTGAATTTTCGCTAAGTTATAGCTTAATTCATTTACTTCTTCACCATCACGTAAACGGAAAACACTAAAGTGCGGTGTTTCCATTGCTTCATTTGGGGCAACAATAATATCGACATTATGACGCTTTTCAATATTACTGATTGCTTTGCGTTTTTCGTTAAGAAGATAAGAGGCAATTTGTACTGGCACAATGGTATGCACTTGCTTGGTGTTTTCTTTTAATGCTTCTTCTTCCAGCAAACGCAAAATAGATAAAGAAAGAGATTCATTATCACGCACTTTGCCTGTTCCTTGACAACGAGGGCAAATATGGTGCGAAGATTCGCCCAATGATGGGCTTAAACGCTGACGTGACATTTCTAACAAACCAAAACGAGAAATTCGGCTAATTTGAATACGGGCACGATCTGGACGAACCGCATCACGAATACGATTTTCTACTTCACGTTGATGACGAATTGGTGTCATATCAATGAAATCAATGACAACTAATCCACCTAAGTCACGTAAGCGTAATTGACGTGCGATTTCATCTGCCGCTTCAAGATTGGTATTTAATGCCGTTTCTTCAATATCGCCACCACGAGTAGAACGTGCGGAGTTAATATCAATAGCGGTTAATGCTTCGGTTACATCAATAACGATTGAACCGCCAGAAGGTAAACGCACTTCACGTTGGAATGCGGATTCAATTTGAGATTCAATTTGATAGTGACTGAAAAGTGGCACTTCGCCTTGATAAAGTTTCACGCGATTGATGAAATCAGGACGCACAAGTTTGATATGCTCTTTCGCTTTCTCAAAAATTTTTGGGCTATCAATCAAGATCTCACCAATATCACGACGCAAATAATCGCGAATAGCGCGTACAATCACATCGCTTTCTTGATGAATTAAAAATGGAGCTGGACGACTTTGTGAAGCTTGTTTGATCGCTTCCCAATGATGTAATAATACTTTTAAATCCCATTGTAATTCTTCTGGCGATTTTCCCACACCAGCAGTACGGACGATTAAGCCTACACCGTCAGGCACATCTAATGAACTTAATGCCTCTTTTAGTTCAGTACGTTCATCGCCCTCAATACGGCGAGAAATTCCTCCTGCCCGTGGATTATTCGGCATAAACACCAAATAACTACCGGCAAGAGAAACAAAAGTAGTTAAGGCTGCACCTTTGTTTCCTCTTTCTTCTTTATTAACTTGAACGATAACTTCCTGTCCTTCAGTCAAAATATCGCGAATATTCGGACGACCTTGAAAAACATAATCATCAGGAAAATATTCACGGGCAATTTCTTTTAAAGGTAAAAAACCGTGACGTTCTGCACCATAATCTACAAAAGCCGCTTCTAAGCTTGGCTCAACGCGAGTAATTTTTCCTTTGTAGATATTCGCTTTTTTTTGCTCGTGTCCTGGACTTTCAATGTCCAAGTCAAAAAGGCGTTGTCCATCGACAAGCGCAACACGCAACTCTTCTTTTTGAGTTGCATTGATTAACATTCTTTTCATTGTCAATTCTCTTATTAAATATTTAAAAAAAACTCAAAATAAACCGCACTTTGCTTCGTTATCGACCTCGTGTTTCTCGCACCAGTCAATCTCACGACTGTATGTTGCTGGGTGCATTGATAACGTTATTAAGCATAAATATTTGCTTGATAAAACAACGCGATATTCCGCACGCGTTGCAAACGGCTGATTTATTTTAAGAAAAATGCTGATTATCAATGTCTTATGCCAATTGCTGCATTGAGTTTTCACCAACAAAACTTATCCTTTTTTACGCAAATTCTTAGGCGCAAAAAGAGGCTCTATTATCCATAGAAAACGATTAATTAGCAAGGCGAATTTGCGTTCATAGAGTGACGTTCATATTACGTTTATAGTGCCTTTATGATATGATTTGCAGCGATTTTCAAAAGGAAAAAAAATGACAAAACAAAATGAAAAAATCATTAATTCATCCGTAAAAATGCTGACAATTAGTGAAGATGAAAGTGGACAACGAATTGATAATTATTTATTAGCAAAACTCAAAGGTGTACCCAAAAGTTTAATTTATCGCATTGTGCGTAAAGGCGAAGTGCGAGTAAACAAAGGCAGAATTAAACCAGAATATAAACTGCAAACAGGCGATGTTGTACGCATTCCGCCAGTGCGTGTGGCTGAAAAAAATGATGCGCCGATTTCAAAAAATCTCAATAAAGTTGCCGCACTTGAAAACCAAATTTTGTTTGAAGATGATTGCTTGATTATTTTAAATAAACCCTCAGGAATCGCGGTGCACGGCGGGAGTGGTTTAAATTTTGGTGTGATTGAAGCCTTACGAGCATTACGCCCAGAAGCACGCTTTTTAGAACTGGTTCATCGTTTAGATCGCGATACATCAGGCATTTTATTAATTGCCAAAAAACGTTCAGCATTACGCAATTTGCACGAACAACTTCGCGTCAAAACCGTTCAAAAAGATTATTTAGCGTTAGTACGTGGGCAATGGCAATCCCATATAAAAGTTATTCAAGCTCCTCTTTTGAAAAATGAATTATCTAGCGGAGAGCGCATTGTGCGTGTCAGCGAGCAAGGAAAACCATCTGAAACCCGCTTTAGTATTGAAGAACGCTATATAAATGCTACGCTTGTGAAGGCTTCACCAGTTACAGGGCGAACTCATCAAATTCGTGTGCATACACAATATGCTGGGCATCCTATTGCATTAGATGATAAATACGGCGATAAAGATTTTGATAAACAAATGAATGAATTAGGATTAAATCGTTTGTTTTTGCACGCTTTTTCAATTCGGTTTGAACACCCTAAAAATGGCGAAACACTACGTTTCAATGCACCACTAGATCATCAAATGAAAGCAATTTTGCAAAAGTTGCGGGAAAGCAAATAGACAATATTTCTGTTTATTGCTACACTTACACACGGAGACAACTCGTTTCTATCAACAAATTTCATAATAACGACAACAAAGGATAGCAAAATGGCAAAAGGACAATCTTTACAAGATCCTTATTTAAATGCGCTTCGTCGTGAACGCATTCCTGTATCAATCTACCTTGTAAACGGAATCAAACTTCAAGGTCAAATTGAATCATTCGATCAATTCGTGATTTTATTAAAAAACACCGTGAATCAAATGGTATATAAACACGCAATTTCAACGGTTGTGCCTGCTCGTTCAGTTTCCCATCACAATAACAATCATCATACTGCTCCAACAGAAACAGTTGAAAACGTGGAAACTCAAGCAGAGTAATCACAATACCATTAATGGGTAATCAATATTTATTAAGTGCGGTTGAAAATTCTCAGGAAATTTCGACCGCACTTTTTTTCATCTTAAATGTGAAAACTACTTTCCAATTCCATATTGTTTCAATTTATTCGCAATGGCAGTATGGGAAACGCCTAAACGTTGAGCCAATTTTCTCGTGCTTGGATATTCTGCATAAAATAATTTTAGGACTTGTGCTTCATAGAAACCAATAATTTCATCTAAGGTTTTATTTTCAAATTCATCCAAAGAAATCACCGCACTTTGTGGCAGAGCAAGATTTAAACTTTCGATAGTTAAATGATTATCTTGTACTAACGAACAAGCGCGATAAAGGGTGTTATAAAGCTCTCGAACATTCCCTTTCCAATCATATTTTTGCAAATAAAGAAGAAAATCTTTATCGAAAGTTGGTTTTGCAATTTTTAATTCTTCACTGATTTCCTGTAAAAAACCTTGTGCCAGTGGCTCAATATCAGCCATGCGATCGCGTAAAGCTGGTACATTAATAGTGAGAACATTTAAGCGATGAAACAAATCAGCACGAACTTTACCTTGCTCAACAAGCAAATGAAGTGGAACCTGTGATGTGCAAATCACGCGCACATTTGCATAATGCTCTTTTTCTTCGCCTACTCGACGGAAAGATCCATCCGTTAAAAAACGTAATAATTTAGCCTGTAAACTTAATGAAAGTTCGGCAATGCCATCGAGTAAAACCGTCCCTTTATTCGCGTATTCAAAAAAACCAGTGGTTTCACTGTCTCCAACTTTTCGACCAAACATTTCACTTTCCGCATCTTCATCAGGCAAACCTGCACAGTTTACTGCGATAAATTTTTTATCGCGACGCAAACTCTGATAATGGCAGGCTTTCGCCAACAAATCTTTTCCACTCCCCGTTTCGCCTTGAATTAACAAAGGCGCATCAAACATAGCAAAACGTTTCGCGTTTTCTACCGCACTTTTCATCGCTTCACTTTGTACAATAAAACACTCGAAAGGATTTTGTGGATCAAATTTAGAAATCGTCATATTCAGGGAATGGAGATAATTAAGATATGGCTATGATAATTTCTTTACAACAAAGTGTAAATATTATTTTACATAAGGTAAAAATGCGACCATTTTTGACCGCACTTTATATCGCTAAGGTTTTAACATTTTTTCAGCTTCACGAACACGAACAAGGAATTGTTTCCGTTCAGCTGAAGTCATACCACTGCTAGTACCGGGTAATTTAACAGTAAGAGGATTCACTGCTCGACCGTTAATATGAAATTCATAATGTAAATGCGGCCCCGTAGAAATCCCCGTATTACCAGAAAGTGCAATACGTTCGCCTTTTTTAACTGTTTGCCCTGCTTTTACTAGGGATTTGCTCAAATGCATATAAACAGTTTGATATTCACGCCCGTGACGTAACATAACATAACGTCCTGCACCGCCAGCCTGATATGCGACTTTTTCAACTGTGCCATCTGCTGGTGCAATAACTGGTGTGCCTTGAGAAACGGAGAAATCCACACCTTTATGCGGACGAATACGTCCTGTTACTGGATGACGACGATTTGGATTAAAAGGGGAGGAAACCCGTGCTTGGCGTTGCAATGGATAACGAGCAAAACCTTTGCCTAAGGTTTCTCCTTGCTGATTATAATAACGACCATTTGCAGCTTGCACAGCATAATAATTTTTACCACCAGATGAAATACGTAACGCCTCAACATTACCTTGACCAGTGAGTTTATCGCCTAAATATTCACGAGAAACTAAAATGGCAAATTGAGTGCCTTTTTTTAGTTTTCTCAAACTCACTTGCCATTGTAAGGCGTTACTAAGTTGGCTAATTTGACGCGTATCAAGACCTTTTTCTCTTAAACTACTATTTAAAGAATTTTGAATCTCGCCTTTTAATACTTCTTTTCGCCAAATACTTTTCTTTTGAATAACTTGGCGTTTAAATTTCCCATCTTCGAGACGTTCATAAATACGTTCTTCTTTTTCAGAAACCAGCCAATTTAAATATTCCAAGTTATCATTTTTATCTAAAATCCAGTAAAATTGCTGACCTGCTTTTAAGTGGGCTAATTCGGGATCAAGCGTAATCAATGGTTGTACTGATGAATCATCTAAACCTGACAAAACTAAAACATCTTTTAACCTATCCCCTTCGGTTACCGTATAGCTAAATTGATTAGTAATTCTTATGGCTTGATCGGCTGCGTCTAATAAACCATTGAGTGCGTCTTGTGCGTGTTGAGGTAAAGTATCGAGATCATCTGAAGATAGTTTTACTTCATCAACTTCGTCATCTTTTGCTTGTAGCTCATCATCATAAGAGGTGGCGTTTTCATCAGATTGAAGTGCGGTGGAATTTTCATTTGGCGATGTATTTAACTCGTGATATTCCCCACTGTCAGAGGTGGAAAATATGGGGTTCCCTTCAGATTTGTCTTTTATTGTAAGTAAAATGCCTGTCAAAATAAGCAAAATAGCAATAAAAAACACGCCTACTTTTATATATGCGCGTTTTTTTCGTCTATCTCGAGCTAATTTTACGTGTTGCACTGGTATCCCTAAAATAAAAAAGTTTTCAGCATTCAGACTACAGATTATAAAGAAAATTCATTCCTATGGAAAAAGCATTATTCAAACGCTTAAATATTCGACATAAGAGAGAAAATCTTGAGAATTCTATAAAAATGCGTTATTTTCCCCAACCATTGTTGAAAACACGGCGATTTTATGAATATCACAGCCATTCGCAACGAGCAAAACCAACAACCGCTCATTCAATTAAAAAATATCAATGTGGTTTTCGCACAAAAAACCGCTCTGCAAGATATTAATTTAAATATCTATCCCAATTCTATTATCACCATTGTGGGGCCAAATGGTGGTGGTAAATCTACGTTATTAAAAACCTTATTAAAACTACAAACGCCCACTTCTGGCGAAGTCATTTATAGTAAAAATGTTCGCATTGGCTATGTGCCACAAAAAATCCATTTAGATCATAGTTTGCCTATTACGGTTGAGCGATTTCTTTCGCTAAAAAAAGGCATTAAAACACAAGAAATTTCCACCGCACTTGAGCAACTTTCTATTTCACATTTACGCAAAAATAATATGCAAAAACTGTCTGGTGGCGAAATGCAACGGGTATTATTGGCGCGTGCAATTTTAAATAAACCAAATTTACTTGTGCTAGATGAACCCACTCAAGGCGTAGATATTACTGGGCAGGCAGAACTTTATCAGCTCATTCATCAAACCCAACAAAAATTAAATTGTGCTGTATTGATGGTATCGCACGATTTACACATTGTGATGGCGGATAGTAAAGAAGTATTGTGTATTAACCAACATATTTGTTGTGCAGGTACGCCCGATGTTCTCTCAAATGATCCAACATTTATGCGTTTATGGGGAAATCAGATCGCACAAAATATCGGCTTTTATACCCATCATCACAATCATCATCACACTTTACACGGAGATGTGTGCGGTTGTAATTCATCAGCAGTGCATTGTCAAAATAAGGATAAATAATGTTTGAAATTTTATTTCCAGCCCTTTTAACAGGCATTTTGCTTTCACTTATTACCGCGCCACTTGGCGTATTTGTAGTGTGGCGGAAAATGGCTTATTTTGGCGACACACTTTCTCACTCTGCCTTGCTCGGCGTAGCGTTAGGGATTTTCTTACAAGTCAATCCTTACATTGCGATTGTGGTGCTGACCTTAATTCTTGCTATCGCAATGGTGTGGTTAGAAAGCAACACGCAATTTTCTATTGATACCTTGCTCGGTATTATCGCCCATAGTTGTTTATCTCTCGGCGTTGTGACAGTAGGATTATTACGGAATGTACGGGTAGATTTAATGAATTATTTATTTGGGGATTTACTTGCGATTAATTATACCGATTTAATTTATATTGGCATTGGCGTGATAATTGTGCTTTCAACATTAATTTACTTTTGGCAATCCTTACTTTCCACCACTGTATCGCCAGAACTCGCGCAAGTTGAAGGCATTAATATCAAAAAAATGCGTTTTATTTTGATGATATTAACCGCATTGACTATTGCCTTGAGTATGAAATTTGTCGGTGCATTAATAATCACATCCTTATTAATCATCCCAGCGGCAACCGCTCGTCGCTTTGCGAGAACGCCAGAATCGATGGTGGGCTGGGCGATTGTAGTCAGTATGTTGTCAATTATAGCTGGGCTAATATTATCAGCCTTTTATGATACCGCTGCTGGGCCTTCCGTTGTCATTTGTTCTGCATTTTTATTTATCTTATCACTCTTCAAAAAAGAGCGATTATGAGCTTGCCCAACCAGTGAAAACCATTTGCGCCACAGTTTAATTCTTGATAAAGTGCGGTCGATTTTTACGGTCTTTTTAGGATAACAAAATGAACCAAGAATATTTAGATTTTGAATTGCCGATTGCCGAATTAGAAGCAAAAATTGAAGCATTATGTTCAGCATCGGATGATAAAGTTGATTTAACTGATGAAATCAAACGCTTACAAAAGAAAAGTAACGAACTCACTAAAAAAACCTTTGCTAACCTTGATGCTTGGCAAGTTTCACGTATGGCACGTCATCCAAACCGTCCTTATACATTAGATTATATCGAACATATTTTTACGGAATTTGAAGAACTTGCAGGCGATCGCGCTTTTGCTGATGATAAAGCGATTGTTGGTGGCTTGGCGCGTTTAGATGGTCGCCCAGTGATGGTTATCGGTCATCAAAAAGGCCGTACTGTAAAAGATAAAGTGAGTCGTAATTTTGGTATGCCTGCACCTGAAGGCTATCGCAAAGCGTTACGTTTAATGGAAATGGCTGAACGTTTTAAATTGCCAATTATTACATTTATTGACACACCAGGGGCTTATCCAGGTATTGGCGCAGAAGAACGTGGTCAAGCGGAAGCTATTGCTCGCAACTTACGCGAAATGGCACAACTTACCGTTCCTGTTATTTGTACCGTTATCGGTGAGGGCGGTTCGGGCGGTGCGTTAGCTATTGGCGTGGGCGATAAAGTGAATATGTTGCAGTATTCCACTTATTCTGTTATCTCGCCTGAAGGCTGTGCTTCTATTCTTTGGAAAAGTGCGGAAAAAGCTTCGACTGCAGCGGAAGTAATGGGATTAACCGCAAGCCGTTTAAAAGAATTAAATCTTATCGATAGCATTGTGCAAGAACCTTTAGGTGGTGCGCATCGTAATTATCTAGAAATAGCTGAAAACTTAAAACTTCGCTTAAAAGAAGATTTAGCAGAACTTGACGGACTAAGCAAAGAAGAATTATTAAATAGACGCTATGAACGTTTAATGTCTTACGGTTATTGCTAACTGACATTCTAAAAGAGCGGTGATTTTTGCCGCTCTTTTTTGATCTAAATATACAACAAAGGAGAAAACACAATGAAAAACGTACTTTCAATCCAATCCCACGTGGTCTATGGTTTTGCAGGTAACAAATCCGCGACTTTTCCAATGCAGTTGTTAGGTGTCGATGTATGGGCATTAAATACCGTTCAATTTTCTAATCACACCCAATACGGAAAATGGACGGGCATGGTAATCCCACAAGAACAAATCCGAGAAATTGTAGCTGGGCTCGATAACATTGAAAAACTACAAGAATGTGATGCCTTGTTATCTGGTTACTTAGGTTCTGCGGAACAAGTCGATCAAATTCTTTTTGCTTTAGAGCAAATCAAACTGCGTAATCCAAATGCGCTTTATTTATGCGACCCTGTAATGCCACATCCGAAAAAAAGCTGCGTGGTTGCCAATGGTGTTTGCGAAGCACTTATTGAAAAAGCGATTCCAGTGGCAGACATTATGACGCCAAACTTGCATGAATTGCGTCAGCTCACAGAATTCCCAATTAATACCTTTGACGATGTATTAAAAGCAGTGAATGCGCTGATTGCAAAAGGCGTGAAGAAAGTCCTTGTTAAACATTTAGGCAGTGCAGGTAAAATCAACGATCCTGATACATTTGAAATTATTATGGCAACCCCAGAGGGTGTTTGGCATTTAAGCCGTCCACTTTATCAATTCAATTTTGAACCAGTGGGCGTGGGCGATTTAATTGCAGGGACATTCTTAGCAAATTTACTCAATGGAAAATCTGACGTAGAAGCCTTTGAAGCCATGAATAACGAAGTAGCAGGCGTAATGAAAACCACCTTTGAACTAGGTTCTTACGAATTACAAACCATTGCCGCACGTTTTGAAATCCTCAATCCAAGCAGCAATTATAAAGCTGAAAAAGTTGCCTAATGGATTTACTTTCGGACATTGAAAAACAACTCAAACAAACCACCGCTCAAGCATTTCTTATTGCCTTGAGTGGTGGTTTAGATTCCACTGTACTTCTTTCTTTATTTGCAAAACTTCGTCAAAAACAACCGCACTTACCGCCTTTATCAGTACGAGCAATCCATATTCATCACGGCTTAAGCCCCAATGCAGACAGTTGGGCTAAACATTGCCAAGACTTGTGCGATCAATTTCAAATTCCGTTGATTATCGAGCGAGTACAAGTAGATAAAACCAATGGCATTGAGGCTGGCGCACGTGAAGCACGCTATCAAGCCATCAAAAAACATCTTCAAACACAAGAAATACTCGTCACAGCGCATCATCTAAACGATCAAACAGAAACCTTTTTCTTAGCCCTAAAACGTGGCAGTGGGCTAAAAGGCTTAGGTGCAATGCAACAACAAAGTGTATTGTTCGGCATGCCAATTTTACGCCCTTTGTTAGGCTTTACTCGCACCCAGTTAGAAAATTACGCGCAAAAAGAAAAACTCAACTGGATTACAGACGAAAGTAATGAGGATAATCGATACGATCGTAATTTCTTACGCAATGAAATTTTGCCAAAATTACGTGAACGCTGGGCGCATTTTGATTTAGCCGTGCAACGTTCCGCACAACATTGTTTTGAGCAACAACAGCTAATTAATGATTTATTGAGCGAAATTTTTACAGAACATTGTCAAATTAAAAACCAATTTAAACTGCTCCAATTTCGCCAATATTCTCTCGCAAAACAGACCGCACTTTTGCGTATGTGGCTTGCCGAAAACCAACTTGAAATGCCAAGTAAACGCCAGCTTACACAGCTTATTAATGATGTTGTTTTTGCAAAAGAAGAGGCAAATCCTCAATTTCAGCTTGTAAATAAAGTTATTCGACGTTATCAAGATAGTTTATATTTAACTAAGCCGTTTTCTGATCTAACCAAATGCACCCTAAAATTAGAACAAAATACGCTAAATTTACCCGATGATTTAGGCAATCTCACAGTTCAAGAAAATGAACATAATCTGATTTTCTACTGGCAGGATTACTCTGTTACGCTGGAAAAAACGAACTTGCCTATTTCTATCCGCTTTGGCTATTCGGGCAAAGTGAAACATCATCCGAAACGCCCAAGAGAAGATATAAAAAAAATCTGGCAAGAATTAAGCGTACCACCTTGGGAACGAAATCGGATTCCTTTAATTTTTTATGGCAACAAGCTAAAAAGTGCGGTCGGTTTTTTCCGTGTTTTTGACGAGTCTTAAAATCAAGTTAAAGCGACTTTGTTTCTAAAAATGCGTTCAGAATTTGAGCGGTGAATTCTTTTCTTAGATAAAAACCTAAAGGCAAGGTATCTATAATTTCGCCATTTTTTCCTATGCCTTTTGTTACAGCGCGACTATTTGCGCCCTTTGGGCGAAGTTGCATAACTTCCCCAATTCGAGCGGTAATTTGCTCCAATTTGCCAAGTACAATTAAATCCATCAATTCTTCCCAATCTTGTTTTAATTGACGTTCTTGCTCAGCGGTTGGCTTCCAGAAAATTGGCGCGCCGATATGGCGTTCACGTAATGGAATATGGCGGCTGCCTTCAATCGGCATCCAAAGTACACAAGAAAGTTTATGACGAACGTGAGAATTTTCCCATTTAACTCCTGAATTTTGTACCAATGGGGCAAGGCTCACAAAGGTGGTTTCAAGAGGATAACCCTCCGCATTAATCGGCAATGTTTTAAGCTCAACACCTAAATGAGAAAAATCCTGTTCAGCTTTACTCCCTGCCGTTGCGCCTAAAGCACGCTCTAATAACATGCCTCCCCAACCTTTATCACGTTTTAAATCAATCGGAACAGGAATATGCAGTTCATCAGCTAACTCCCCAAAAGTTAAGCCAGCAATTGATTGTGCTTGGGAAAGTAATTGTTCGAGGGTTTGTGGAATCATTCGTGATATTTCTTAAAAAAGCGAGGCTTAGTATTTTCAGTGCCTTTATCAATATAGGGAATTTTTTCTAACTGTAATAAAAAACGTTTTGCCTCTAAGCCACCACCAAAACCAGTTAAAGTACGATCTTTACCTAAAATACGATGGCAAGGAATAATAATACTAATCGGATTACTCCCCACAGCACCGCCCACGGCACGAACAGCTTTAGGATTATTAATCCGTAACGCCAGCTCTCCATAACTTGAAAGCTCGCCATAAGCAATTTCTCGCAAGGCTTGCCAAATGGCTTGTTGAAACGCGGTGCCTTCTGGTTTTAAGGGAATGTCTGCAAACCGCTCAACTTTCCCATTAAAATATCGTTCAAAAGCTAACCGCACTTTTTGAAAAACAGGCAATTCATCTTGCTTGTGCCATTTTGGATTAGGCGCATATTGCTCTTTTTCAAAATCAATATGTGTAATGCTCTCGCCATCAGATAAAATCAAAAGCCGTCCCACTGGCGAGGGGTAATAAGTGTAATAAAGTGCGGTCATTTTTCGCCTTATTTTATAAAAGAAAAGCACACTTGGTGTGGAAGTGTGCTTTATTATGCTAAATTTTTTAACGGATTAGAAACTATAATTTAAGTTTAAGCCGTAAAGATTTGCGTGTGCTTGAGAAGTGTAATTTGCGGTTGTTATTATCTGGCCACCTCCAGATTGTTGTACTTCTTTAAAGTGAACTTTTTTGCCTTTTAAGTAAGCATAGCCAAGATCAACAGATAAATTAGGGGTAAATTTATAGGTTGCCCCTAAACTATACCAAGTGCGATCGGTATCTGGAATTGCAGCACTACGCTGATGACGAGATGCCGCTTGATCGTAAGCAATACCTGCACGTAAGGTTAATTTTTCATAAAGATTATAACTTGCCCCTAATGCAACACGAGAGTTATTACTGTATTGTAATTCTTTATCAAACGCTTTTTTACCATCTTCGAAGCTAGCGTTTAATTTTGTTAAACGACTCCAATGGGTATATTTATAACTATAATGCACAGCAAGTTTGTCAGTTAATTGATGGAAACCAGAAAGTTCTAAGTAATCTGGCAATGTAAGGGTTAAATCACCTTTTTTACCCGCCTTGATAACCTTTGCTTCTAAACTAGTGGCAGTGCGGTCAGTAAAATCAATGTCCACTTTAGAATGATAGGCTAAACCAATTCTGTTACCTTCATTAAATTGATACATTACACCTGCATTCCAGCCAAAGCCCCAAGCTGCTCTATCTTGTAATGACACAACAGATTTGTCTTTAGAGGTCAAATAGCCAGGAATTTCTGTTTTTGAATCTACTGTTTTGAGTGCATTTTGTACTTGTTGATCCTGAACACTATCCGCAATAATACCCGCATTCCGCTCAACTTGGGCTTTAGCATGAACTGCATTTACCCCTAAACCTAGGCTCAAGCCTTCTGTTACTCGATAAGCACCACTTAAATTTAAGTTGATAGCACTCAAGTCAGTTTTTCCACCAAATATACCAGCATCATAACTATCGTCATATTCACTTTTTAGACCGAAATTGACATTCATTCCTGCGCCCAGCGCGAATTTATCATTCACTGGTGCAACGAAATAAAGATTTGGTACAAAAGCACCAGGAACAACATTACGCTGTGAAGCTGAGCCGTACTTTGTGAATTTCATTGCAAGATTTTTTATAGCAGCATCTACATCACCATTCATATTAATTCTAGAATCAATATAAACGCCACCTGTGGAAAACTGTGCCGTTTTAAATAAACTCATCAAAGCTGGGTTAGTTGCCACGACAGAAGCATTATCTGCAATCGCCGCTTCACCTGCATAGGCACGACCAAGCCCAGAAGTAGAAACTTCCGCCAATTGAAACGCAGCCGCATTTGCACCACCTGCAGCCAACAACATTGCTGTTGCTAATAGAGATTGATTAAATTTTTTCATTTGGAACCCTTTGTTATAAATAAAAATCTGGGCAATTATAAAGCCCGAATCTATTGAGTGCAACTCTATTCCTTATTTTTATTAGAGCTACGACCAGTTAGCAGGAGTTTTTTGCATTTAATGGATTGTTTTGTTCAATTTTTGTCATTTATGGGGAAAAAGAAAAATGATAAAATGCACAAAAATATTCATATAAGGAAAAGAAAATGACCGTAAAATGCAAAGCAGAAGAATCCTTAACTTGTAGCTGTGTTGATGTAGGCACTATTATTGATGGCTCTGACTGTAGCGTAGAAGTACATCAAGTTTATAGCACAGAAGCTGATGCCAATGCAGCGCTTGAACGATTAACAAAGAAAGCGCGCAATACAGAAAGTGATCCTTGCGAAATTAAAAGCGAAATCGTGGCAGTTGAAAACGGCGTTCAATTAAATGCTTCTTTCACTTTTAGTTGCCAAGCAGAAGCGATGATTTTTGAACTGGCGAATCGTTAAAAACAATTAAAAATTTGACCGCACTTTTATTGGGTTAGAATAGTGGACGTTTTAAAAATGCTTACTATGAAAGTGATTTTTAAAACGTCCACTAAATTTAATACCCTTCTTCTTGCATATTCGGCAAAAATTCCGCTTGCTGAATACGCTTTACTTCCGTACGAATTGAACCATCTGAATGTAGCTCAATTTCACGCCAACCAGGCTGTAAGGTATCAAGAGAAAAATACTGGCAATCAGGTTTAAATTGAATACAAGTCGCTGGCGTTGCCATGACTTGATAACCATTCCATTCACTGTTTACTTCTTGATGAATATGCCCATACAAAATAGCCTTCACATTACTAAAAGGCGCAAGCACTTCTGCCAATTCATGAGAATTACGAAGGTTATGTTGATCAAGCCATGCGGAATTAGTTGGTAATAAATGGTGATGTAATACAACCAAGGTATAGCGTTCAGGATTTTTTCCTAAGGTTTCTTTTAATAAATCGAGTTGATGCTGGCTTAGTTGCCCATGTGGTACACCGTAAACTTGGCTATCCAACAATAAAGCTTGCCAATGCTCGCCCAATAGAAGATGTTTTGCCACGTTCATTGGTGGCTGATTTAAAAATTCTGCCATTTTAGGCTGAAAATCGTGATTTCCTGGAATCCAAAACACGGGTTTATTGAAAGGCTTCATCATTTCTACAAAACGAGTGTAACCTTCATCACTACTATCCTGCACAAGATCGCCTGTAGCAAGAATCACATCAAATTGGTTATTTTCTTGCTGAATTTCCTTTAATACTTGAGCAAAACTTGCTTGTGTATTTACCCCCAATAATTCCGCGCTTTCATCTTTAAATAAATGGGGATCCGTAATTTGTAATAACTTAATAACAGGCTTTTCCGCCTGATAAACAAACGTATTTTTCATTAATGCCCCCTAGCTACGTTTCCAACTTTGTTGTAACTGAGCATAATTTAATTGAAGCCACTGCAATCCAATCACTGCAATGCCATTATCAATTTTCCCCTCGCACATCCATTGATACGCCTGTTCACGTTTTACTACGTGCACTTTAATGTCTTCATTTTCTTCAGCCAAACCGTGAATGCCTTTTGCTTGTGCGCTATCCACTTCGCCTGCAAATAAATGAATCCGCTCCACTATGCCACCTGGGCTATCCCACACACTTAAGCAATGCGTTAAATTTTTGACTTGAATTCCCGCTTCTTCTTCACTCTCACGCAAAGCAACTTCTTCTGGCTTTTCGCCTTTTTCCACCATACCTGCAATGAGTTCAAGTAACCAAGGCGAACGATGAGATTCAGGATGATAAGCCGCGCCAATACGAACTTGTTCGACTAAAATCACAGAATCTTCTTTTGGATCATAAGCGATAACCGCTGAGGCGGCACCTTTAATCAGTAATTCTCGGGTTACGACACCACTTTGTCCCCCAGCAAAAAGTTTATGTTTAAATTGGATTCGTTTAAGCGTGAAAAAACCTTCATACAAAGTTTGTTCGCCCAATATTTCTATATCTTGTTGGCTAAAATGTTGAATTTCTGACATCTGTTTTCTCCAAAACTGCACGCAAAATCATACGCTTAAAAGACTACAAAAAAAATAGAAGGTTTCCACTTTTTGTTGAGAGTTTGAAGTGAGTCACAAAAAAACAAAATGCCATTTTTACAAAATAGGCATCCTACAAAACTTTACTCACAATTTTTCCATCAGCCACTTGAGTTGTAATGAAGTCCCCTTGATTGA
>ERZ1023406.44-NODE-44-length-28044-cov-4.961092_pt1 | contig 28044 bp, 23 predicted proteins | sample MGYA00380507_ERZ1023406 | MGnify/ENA primary metagenome ERZ1023406 (study PRJEB33173, sample SAMEA4830420) | metagenome | study: EMG produced TPA metagenomics assembly of the PRJEB25223 data set... | reverse complement strand
GATAGTCAAGCCATTATCCAAAGTATTTTAAAACAAAATTATTCTCGTATCCCGGTTTATGATGGGGATAAGGACAATGTAATTGGAATCATTCACACCAAGAGTCTCCTTAAGGCAGGCTTTGTGGACGGTTTTGACAATATTGTTTGGAAGAGAATTTTGCAAGATCCACTTTTTGTACCTGAAACTATTTTTGTGGATGACTTGCTAAAAGAACTGCGAAATACCCAAAGACAAATGGCAATCTTGCTGGATGAATACGGTGGTATGGCTGGTTTGGTGACTTTGGAAGACCTCTTAGAGGAAATTGTTGGTGAAATTGATGATGAAACGGACAAAGCAGCAATAGATGTTCATCAGATTGGCGAGGATACCTACATTGTTCAAGGAACTATGACCCTCAATGATTTCAATAATTACTTTGATGTTGAACTGGAAAGTGATGACGTTGATACCATCGCTGGTTATTATTTGACAGGAGTGGGAACTATTCCAACGACTGAGAAACTCAGCTATGAATTGGTTAGCCAAAACAAACAGTTTATCTTAACCAATGATAAAGTGAAGAATGGACGTGTTACCAAGGTAAAAGTCCAAATCACAGAAGTCGAAATAGAAGAAGAAACAGAATAAACTAGAGGCTTTTGTCACCAGGCGTGACGAAGCTTTTTTCAATTGATTTCAAAAGGGAATTATGCCATGGAAAGAACTCTGCCACAAACTCGCTCCAAAAGTTTTTAAAGTTATACGTATTTATTCGAGGGAAAATAAAAAAAGCCCTTCAAATTGGGCTTTCTGTTCATTTGAAACCTGATAAATCAAGTTATAGAAGGCGGTAGACGGATTTGAACCGACGATCAAGCTTTTGCAGAGCCGTGCCTTACCACTTGGCTATACCGCCTTAACGTTTATTATTATACCTTGAAAATGATTTTCAGTCAATAGTTTTTTCAGTTTTTTGTACCATAGCGTGATTCGAATGTGATGCCAAGTTTTCTATGGAAAAAAATTTACCAAAAACCTACTGAAACCCCTTGAAAAATCTAGCTAAATAGGGTATAATATGGGTAATCATTTGTCGTAGGTTTTGTCTGAAATATTGTCCAGACAAGGCTCACAGCAGTTAAATCTTCTGAAAAAGTCAGATTTAGCTGCTCTTTTTGTGCTTTTTTTCAAGATTTTGAGCATTTGTAACAGAGGCTTAAAGATTCTGAAAATTCATCAAGAGGACACGGTGATAAGGGGTTTACAACCATATGACGATTAGAAAAGCCTGATTGACAAGGCTTGGAACTTATTTACAAAGGAGAATCATCTTGGCAGGACATGACGTTCAATACGGGAAACATCGTACCCGTCGTAGTTTTTCAAGAATCAAAGAAGTTCTTGACTTACCAAATTTGATTGAAATTCAAACTGACTCATTCAAAGCTTTCCTAGACCACGGTCTTAAGGAAGTGTTTGAAGATGTATTGCCAATTTCAAACTTCACAGACACAATGGAGTTGGAATTTGTTGGATATGAAATCAAGGAACCAAAATATACGCTAGAAGAAGCTCGTATCCACGATGCTAGCTACTCAGCACCAATTTTTGTAACCTTCCGTTTGATCAATAAAGAAACAAGCGAAATCAAGACCCAAGAAGTTTTCTTTGGTGATTTCCCAATCATGACAGAAATGGGTACTTTCATCATCAATGGTGGTGAACGTATTATCGTTTCTCAGTTGGTCCGCTCACCAGGTGTTTACTTTAACGACAAAGTAGACAAAAATGGTAAGGTGGGCTATGGTTCAACTGTTATCCCTAACCGTGGAGCTTGGTTGGAACTTGAAAGCGACTCAAAAGATATCACCTACACTCGTATCGACCGTACTCGTAAGATTCCATTTACAACCTTGGTTCGTGCTCTTGGTTTCTCAGGTGATGATGAAATCTTTGATATCTTTGGTGACAGCGAATTGGTTCGCAACACTGTTGAAAAAGATATCCACAAGAATCCAATGGACTCTCGTACAGACGAAGCCTTGAAAGAAATTTACGAACGCCTTCGTCCAGGTGAGCCTAAGACGGCTGAAAGCTCACGTAGCTTGCTTGTAGCTCGCTTCTTTGACCCACGTCGTTATGACTTGGCAGCAGTTGGTCGTTACAAAATCAATAAAAAACTCAATGTTAAAACACGTTTGCTCAACCAAACCATTGCAGAGCCATTGGTAGACCCTGAAACTGGAGAAATCTTGGTAGAAGCTGGTACGATTATGACTCGTAGCGTGATTGAAAGCATTGAAAGCCATTTGGATGGCGACTTGAACAAGATTGTCTACATCCCAAACGATGCAGCCGTTGTGACTGAGCCTGTTGTTCTTCAAAAATTCAAGGTTATTGCTCCAACTGATCCAGATCGCGTCGTAACGATCATTGGTAATGCTAACCCAGATGACAAGGTTCGTACGGTGACTCCTGCAGATATCCTTGCTGAGATGAGCTACTTCCTCAACTTGGCTGAAGGACTTGGCCGTGTAGATGATATCGACCACCTTGGAAATCGTCGTATCCGTGCGGTTGGTGAATTGCTTGCCAACCAAGTACGTTTGGGACTTTCTCGTATGGAACGTAATGTCCGTGAACGTATGTCTGTTCAGGACAATGAAGTCTTGACACCACAACAAATTATCAATATCCGTCCTGTAACAGCTGCAGTTAAAGAATTCTTTGGTTCATCACAGTTGTCACAGTTCATGGACCAACACAACCCGCTTTCTGAGTTGTCTCACAAACGCCGTTTGTCAGCCTTAGGACCTGGTGGTTTGACTCGTGACCGTGCTGGATATGAAGTACGTGACGTGCACTACACTCACTATGGTCGTATGTGTCCAATCGAGACACCTGAAGGACCTAACATCGGTTTGATCAATAACTTGTCATCTTATGGACACTTGAACAAATATGGTTTTGTTCAAACACCATACCGTAAGGTTGACCGTGAAACAGGTGTTGTCACGAACGAAATTGTTTGGTTGACAGCTGATGAAGAAGATGAATATACTGTAGCTCAGGCTAACTCTCGTCTGAATGAAGATGGAACCTTTGCTGAGAAGATTGTCATGGGACGTCACCAAGGGGTCAACCAAGAGTATCCAGCTAATATTGTTGACTACATGGACGTTTCACCAAAACAGGTAGTTGCCGTTGCGACAGCATGTATTCCTTTCTTGGAAAACGATGACTCCAACCGTGCCCTCATGGGAGCCAATATGCAACGTCAGGCTGTGCCATTGATTAATCCTCAGGCACCTTACGTTGGTACTGGTATGGAATACCAAGCAGCCCACGATTCTGGTGCGGCTGTGATTGCTCAGTATGATGGTAAAGTTACTTACGCAGATGCTGACAAGGTAGAAGTTCGTCGTGAAGATGGTTCATTGGATGTTTACCACATCCAAAAATTCCGTCGTTCAAACTCAGGTACTGCTTACAACCAACGCACTCTCGTAAAAGTTGGTGATGTCGTTGAAAAAGGCGATTTCATCGCTGACGGACCTTCTATGGAAAATGGAGAAATGGCACTTGGACAAAACCCAATCGTTGCCTACATGACTTGGGAAGGTTACAACTTCGAGGATGCCGTTATCATGAGCGAACGCTTGGTGAAGGACGATGTCTACACATCTGTTCACCTTGAAGAATACGAATCAGAAACGCGCGATACAAAGCTTGGGCCTGAAGAAATCACTCGCGAAATTCCAAACGTTGGTGAAGATGCCCTCAAAGACCTTGACGAAATGGGGATTATCCGTATTGGTGCTGAGGTTAAAGAAGGTGATATTCTTGTAGGTAAAGTAACACCTAAGGGTGAGAAAGATCTTTCAGCTGAAGAACGTCTCTTGCACGCTATCTTTGGAGACAAGTCTCGTGAAGTGCGTGATACTTCTCTTCGTGTACCACACGGTGCCGATGGTGTCGTTCGTGATGTTAAGATCTTTACACGTGTAAATGGAGATGAGTTGCAATCAGGTGTTAACATGTTGGTTCGTGTTTACATCGCTCAAAAACGTAAGATTAAGGTCGGAGATAAAATGGCCGGACGTCACGGAAACAAAGGGGTTGTCTCTCGTATCGTTCCTGTAGAAGACATGCCTTACCTTCCAGACGGAACTCCAGTCGACATCATGTTGAACCCACTTGGGGTGCCATCACGTATGAATATCGGTCAGGTTATGGAGCTTCACCTTGGTATGGCAGCTCGTACTCTTGGTATTCACATTGCGACACCAGTCTTTGATGGAGCAAGTTCTGAAGATCTTTGGTCAACTGTTAAAGAAGCAGGTATGGATAGCGATGCCAAGACAATCCTTTACGATGGACGTACAGGTGAACCGTTTGATAACCGTGTTTCTGTTGGAGTCATGTACATGATCAAACTCCACCACATGGTTGACGATAAATTGCACGCGCGTTCAGTCGGACCTTACTCAACTGTTACCCAACAACCACTCGGAGGTAAAGCTCAGTTTGGTGGACAACGTTTCGGTGAGATGGAGGTTTGGGCTCTTGAAGCCTACGGTGCGTCAAATGTCCTTCAAGAAATCTTGACTTACAAGTCTGACGATATCAACGGACGTTTGAAAGCCTATGAAGCTATTACAAAAGGCAAACCAATTCCAAAACCAGGTGTTCCAGAATCCTTCCGAGTTCTTGTCAAAGAATTGCAATCTCTTGGTCTTGACATGCGTGTCCTAGACGAAGATGACCAAGAAGTGGAACTTCGCGACTTGGATGAAGGAATGGACGAAGATGTCATCCACGTAGATGACCTTGAAAAAGCCCGCGAAAAAGCAGCCCAAGAGGCTAAAGCAGCCTTTGAAGCTGAAGAAGCTGAGAAAGCAACAAAAGCGGAAGCAACAGAAGAAGCTGCTGAACAGGAATAAGCAGTTCACTTAGAATAGAAAGGGAAGAAATAGTGGTTGATGTAAATCGTTTTAAAAGTATGCAAATCACCCTAGCTTCTCCAAGTAAAGTCCGTTCATGGTCTTATGGAGAAGTCAAAAAACCTGAAACAATCAATTATCGTACCTTGAAACCAGAACGTGAAGGACTCTTTGATGAAGTGATCTTTGGTCCTACAAAAGACTGGGAATGTGCTTGTGGTAAGTACAAACGCATTCGTTACAGAGGAATTGTTTGTGACCGCTGTGGGGTTGAAGTAACGCGTACGAAAGTTCGTCGTGAGCGTATGGGACATATCGAATTGAAAGCTCCTGTATCTCACATCTGGTACTTCAAGGGGATTCCAAGTCGTATGGGCTTGACCCTTGATATGAGCCCTCGTGCCCTCGAGGAAGTTATCTACTTTGCGGCTTATGTGGTGATTGATCCTAAGGATACACCACTTGAGCACAAGTCTATCATGACAGAGCGCGAATACCGAGAGCGCTTGCGTGAATATGGTTATGGTTCATTTGTTGCCAAGATGGGTGCGGAAGCCATCCAAGACCTTTTGAAGCAAGTAGATCTTGAAAAAGAAATTGCTGAACTCAAAGAAGAATTGAAAACAGCTACTGGACAAAAGCGTGTCAAAGCCATCCGTCGTTTGGATGTTTTGGATGCCTTTTACAAGTCTGGAAACAAACCTGAATGGATGATTCTTAACATCCTTCCGGTTATCCCACCAGATCTTCGTCCAATGTTGCAGTTGGATGGTGGCCGTTTTGCCTCATCTGACTTGAATGACCTTTACCGCCGTGTTATCAACCGTAACAACCGTTTGGCTCGTTTGCTTGAGTTAAATGCACCAGGTATCATCGTTCAAAATGAGAAGCGTATGCTTCAAGAAGCAGTTGACGCTTTGATTGACAATGGTCGTCGTGGTCGTCCAATCACAGGACCAGGTAGCCGTCCATTGAAATCATTGAGCCACATGCTTAAAGGTAAACAAGGACGCTTCCGTCAAAACTTGCTCGGTAAACGTGTTGACTTCTCAGGACGTTCCGTTATCGCCGTTGGTCCAACTCTTAAGATGTACCAATGTGGTGTGCCACGTGAAATGGCGATTGAACTCTTTAAACCATTTGTCATGCGTGAAATCGTTGCCCGTGATATCGTGCAAAACGTCAAAGCAGCTAAACGCTTGGTGGAACGCGGAGATGAGCGTATCTGGGATATCCTTGAAGAAGTGATTAAAGAACACCCAGTGCTTTTGAACCGCGCACCGACCCTTCACCGTTTGGGTATCCAAGCCTTCGAGCCAGTCTTGATTGATGGTAAGGCTCTTCGCTTGCACCCACTTGTCTGTGAAGCCTACAATGCTGACTTTGACGGGGACCAAATGGCCATCCACGTACCACTTTCAGAAGAAGCACAAGCAGAAGCTCGTATCCTCATGCTAGCTGCTGAGCACATCTTGAATCCGAAAGATGGGAAACCGGTAGTTACTCCATCTCAGGACATGGTTTTGGGTAACTACTACTTGACCATGGAAGAAGCTGGTCGCGAAGGTGAAGGAATGGTCTTCAAAGACCGTGACGAAGCGGTTATGGCTTACCGCAATGGTTATGTTCACCTCCACTCACGTGTTGGTATCGCAACAGACAGCCTCAACAAGCCTTGGACAGAAGAGCAAAGACATAAGGTCTTGCTTACAACAGTTGGTAAAATTCTCTTCAACGATATCATGCCAGAGGGGCTACCATACTTGCAAGAACCAAACAATGCCAACTTGACAGAAGGTGTTCCAGCTAAATACTTCTTGCCACTTGGTGGAGATATCAAGGAAGCTATCAGCAATCTTGAGCTCAACCCTCCATTCAAGAAGAAAAACCTCGGAAATATCATCGCTGAAATCTTCAAACGTTTCCGTACGACAGAAACTTCTGCCCTACTTGACCGCATGAAGAATCTCGGTTACCACCACTCAACTCTTGCAGGATTGACAGTGGGTATTGCCGATATCCCAGTCGTTGATGACAAGGCTGAAATCATTGAAGAATCACACAAACGTGTCGAGCAAATCACCAAACAATTCCGTCGTGGTATGATCACAGACGACGAGCGTTACAATGCTGTTACAGCTGAATGGCGTGCTGCCCGTGAAAAGCTTGCGAAACGCTTGATTGCTAAACAAGATCCTAAGAACCCAATCGTTATGATAATGGACGCTGGAGCCCGTGGTAACATCTCAAACTTCTCACAGCTTGCCGGTATGCGTGGTCTGATGGCTGCTCCGAATGGACGTATCATGGAATTGCCAATCCTTTCAAACTTCCGCGAAGGTTTGTCGGTATTGGAAATGTTCTTCTCAACTCACGGTGCTCGTAAAGGTATGACCGATACGGCCCTTAAGACAGCCGACTCAGGTTACTTGACTCGTCGTTTGGTCGACGTTGCCCAAGACGTTATCATCCGTGAGGACGACTGTGGAACTGACCGTGGTCTCTTGATCCGTTCTATCGCAGAAGGAAAAGAGATGATCGAGTCTCTCGAAGAGCGTCTCAACGGTCGTTACACTAAGAAAACTGTTAAACATCCAGAAACTGGTGCAGTGATTATTGGTCCAAATGAATTGATTACAGAAGACAAGGCGCGTGAAATTGTCAATGCTGGTGTGGAAGAAGTGACTATCCGTTCTGTATTTACATGTAACACTCGTCACGGTGTCTGCCGTCACTGTTACGGTATAAACTTGGCGACTGGTGATGCGGTTGAAGTTGGTGAAGCAGTTGGTACAATTGCTGCCCAATCTATCGGGGAACCTGGTACACAGCTTACAATGCGTACCTTCCACACAGGTGGGGTTGCCTCAAATACCGATATCACTCAGGGTCTTCCTCGTGTCCAAGAAATCTTTGAAGCCCGTAATCCTAAAGGGGAAGCGGTTATCACAGAGGTTAAAGGACAAGTTACTGCTATCGAAGAAGATGCATCAACTCGTACCAAGAAAGTCTTTGTTAAGGGTGAAACTGGCGAAGGTGAATATGTCGTTCCATTTACAGCTCGTATGCGTGTCGAAGTTGGGGGCCAAGTAGCGCGTGGTGCTGCTCTGACAGAAGGTTCTATCCAACCAAAACGTCTCCTTGCAGTTCGTGATGTCTTGTCAGTTGAAACGTACCTTCTCGGTGAAGTACAAAAAGTTTACCGTAGCCAAGGGGTAGAAATCGGTGACAAACACATCGAGGTAATGGTTCGTCAAATGATCCGTAAAGTCCGTGTCATGGATCCAGGTGATACAGATCTTCTCATGGGTACCCTCATGGATATCAATGACTTTACAGATGCCAACAAAGATGTCCTTATCGCAGGTGGAGTTCCAGCGACAGGTCGCCCAGTCCTTATGGGAATTACCAAAGCCTCACTTGAAACAAACAGTTTCTTGTCAGCAGCTTCCTTCCAAGAAACAACTCGTGTCCTTACTGACGCAGCTATCCGTGGTAAGAAAGACCATCTCCTTGGACTTAAAGAAAATGTTATCATCGGTAAGATCATCCCAGCTGGTACTGGTATGGCCCGTTACCGTAACCTTGAACCACATGCTGTCAACGAAGAAGAATACCTTAATCCTCCAGTAGAGGAAGAAGGAAATGAAGAAACAACAGAAGTAGTTGTGGATACTGCCGTTGAAACTGTGGAAGAAACAGTAGAATAAGAGAGAATGAGAGAACCCTCGGGTTCTCTCATTCTCTCTTCTGAAAACTTTCTCCATTTTTCCACGAAATGTGGTAAAATAAAAGAAAGAAGCTGACAAAGGAGACGGGTATGGAACAAACATTCTTTATCATCAAACCAGATGGTGTAAAAAGAGGGCTAGTGGGTGAAGTGTTAAAGCGCATCGAACAACGTGGATTTACAATCGAAAAATTGGAGTTTCGTTCACAGGTTTCAGAAGAGTTGATTGACCAGCACTATCAGGACTTGGTTGGTCAGAGTTTTTACCTACCGATTCGTGAATTCATGACTTCAGGTCCAGTTCTTGTGGGTGTCATTTCTGGTCCCAAAGTAATCGAAACTTGGCGGACCATGATGGGTGCAACTCGTCCAGAAGAAGCTTTACCAGGCACTATTCGAGGTGACTTTGCAAAAGCTGCTGGAGAAAATGAGGTTATCCAAAATGTTGTACATGGTTCAGATTCAGAAGAGTCAGCTAAGCGAGAAATTGCTCTTTGGTTTTAAGAGTGGATTGGCTCAATCAATTGGTTAAAAGCTCATTTGAATAGAAAGTATAGTCAATTAGTTTAAGACATGACGCATGATATCAAACTTTTTAGTTTTTGATATGGTGCGTTTTTTGATTAAGTGACTATTAGTTCGTCTCGCTCCGTTAGGTGCGAGACAAAAAAACACCCGCTATGCGGGTGCGCGTCGAAGGTTATACCAAAAAAACTCCAAACGCGATACAATAAAGGTGTTCAAGCCAATTGTAAAGCGAAAGGAGAAAAATATGGCACAAAAGGTTCTTTTGTCCTGTTCTTGTTTCAATTGACTATATTTCTATACTTTTTCTTCCTTTCTCTGTGAAAATCGCAAGTTTTTCCCACCTTTTCTCAATACTGAAACAACATCTTTCCAGAACTTCAATAATTTCTTTTTGTGTTAAATCATTATTTAACTAAATCTTTGGAGGCAATACGTTTTCAAAGCTACTTTTTTACCATAGGTTTTGAGCCTTCAACACAGATTACTAAGCCAAAAATGCTCTAAATTTTTGAAATTCTAACAAATTCCACTCAACTTTATCATCATCTTTGACTTTCACAATATCTTCCTCAAAATAACATGGAATAAAGATAGTTTTCTTTTAAAACGGTTGTAGGAGGAAAATCTCTCCTACACTATTATTGATTCTGAGAGAAAATTGCAAAATATCATCTACCAAACTTTCAATTATTAAGATTTTTTGCAGTTTATCTGAATTAGAATCGCAAGGCTTCTCAATAATATAATTGTCGAATTTTTTCATTCTAACTTCCTCTCCATTATTTCTTCCTTTATCAAGAAAAAGTTACCTCAATATTAATAAAGTACAATTCTAAATTAACTCCAATTCTTGATTCATGATAATATTTCAGTAACTCATCGTGCAATTAAAAACAAGGATTTTTATTTCAGATGATCCATCGTGAACACTTCATCAGCCATCTCCCAAATTGCCGGATTATGTGTTGCGATAATGATTAGCCTATTATTATCTCGAAGAGATAGCAAAATCTCCATAATCAACTGAGAGGTTGCTGGGTCTATTGAAGCTGTTGGCTCATCTGCCAGAATAAAGGGTGGATTCTTTAAGATAATTTTTGCCAAGGCAACCCGTTGCGATTCTCCGCCCGATAACTCAAAGATGCGCTTATCTAGGTCAAGATAAACCAGGCCGACCTGTTCTAAAGCCTGCTTCTGCCTCAACCGCTGTTCCGACCGACTCAACTTTTGACCAATGAGACCTAGCTTAAGGTTTTCTTCAATACTTTGGTTTTCAATTAAGCCAAAGTTCTGGAAGAGGTAGCCCAATTCGTGACGGAAAAAATCACTTGATTTATAATTGGCCAAGTCTTTACCTCGGTAAAAAATCGTCCCATCATAAGGTTCTAATTTCCCAATCATGTTCATCAAGGTTGTTTTTCCGCTACCACTTGAACCAATTAAGGCATAGACTTTTCCAGCCTCAAATGTCATTGAAAGATTCGAAAATAACTCTCGTTCTCCAAAAGATTTACTCACCTGTTTAAGTTCAATCATATTAACCTCCCTTCAAAACAAGCATGGACATCTTGTTTTCTTTCTGCATTTGGACATGTAACTGTAAAAGAGATAGACCAGTAAAGAGTAACAAGACTAAGAAAGCAACTCCTATCTCTACCTGAAGAAATACACTCGCAACAAATCCCAGTAAAAACACACCCAGTTGAGCAAAGAGATAAGTGCGATGGATTTCTAAGAACCTGAGACCTGCAATGCGTTTGATAAAAATGGCACGTCTAAATTCTTCAAAGTAGAGCCTATTCATAGTGTTAAACAACAAGATTGAAGTTGCAATCCCAAGCACAGCTCCTGCTAGCATTACCCAACGTTCCCTCTGGATATTATCCAATAATGTGATGTAGTTGTGGTAACCTGTTTGCATTTCTGAGACCCAATTTTCAATGCCTTGTCTCTGGATAAGCTCCTGGGCATCAGACAATTGATTAAAGAGAACGTAGTTCTGTACTGCGTCTATCCAAAACAAAATGGACTGTGGACCAGTTGATTGGGGTGTTATAACAATGATGATTGGATCTTTCAAAAACTGCTGGTAAGAAATAGGGGTCGTATTATACACAAAACGATCCTGACCTGATTCTAAATAACCTACCGTAGCAGTCATTTGCTGTCGTTCATCTTGACTAGACATGCGACTGGTTAAGTCGTCTTCAAAAACAGATTTATAATGTTCTTCCTCTGAACGGAGGTGTTCAGGCAGCAATAAGACAAACTCCCCTACATAAAGGTGATTCATCTTTTGCTCAATAGTTGTATCTACAGGAATGTTTTGACGCTCCAAGTATTGCGGTGTGACGATAAGGACATTGCCATTCGGGTTGTAATCGTGCCATTCTGTAGAGGTTATCAAGTTTTTGGAGGAAGCCATGCCATTTTGCAAAGTACGGTCAATTAACTGGTGTCTAGATAAGAAAGCCTTTTGTTCTGAAACAGCCAGATCCATCAATTGATACCAAGTTCTGAGTTTCCTTTGAGCTTGTTCATCAAAACCAGGACTCGTTCCTTCACGGCTGATTGATAGGGTAATCAGTTGCCTTTCCTGACTCCAAGCCTCTTGTCCAATCCGATGCTGTTGCCAGGCTTGGGAATACTTTAAGCTACTCCCTATTCCCAGCGTTACAATAATAATCGCTAATAGTTGACCGATTAAAATCAAACTAATGATTCCTCTGACAGGCACTTGCCCTTTTATAATCTGCATCAGGTGTATCTTTTTTATCCCAACTGCGAAGAGTTGAGCGAAAAACAGGGAGATCGACAACAAGATGAGATTATAACTGAGCAAGCCTGCTCCTATGGTCATTAGGGATTGCGTTGGAAGCGACAGAATTTTTTGCATAAGAATGGCGAGCACGCCAGCTAAACTGAAACCAACAGCTATCCCTTTCAAATCCTCACCAACTGGTCTAAGGAAAATGGACCACCGTTTCTCTCCTGAAATGAGGCGAATGCCCGACGACCGTAATTGGCTAATTTGACTAATTAAAGTCAGTGCTATAAAGGTTAAGATGAAAATCAATAGACTGATTAACTGAAATCCGTTACTAAAGATAGCCATTAACGTAGATAGTTTAGATGGAATTGTCAGGTTCATGTTAGTCAAGCCAAGTTGACTTAGCTCCTCCCTTAGCAAGTGAATATCTAGGTGTCCATCGAATACAAAATAGTTTGTTTCAACACTACTACTTTGAGCATCTTCTAGTTTTTTTTCCTGAAGCCCATCAGGCAACTTTCCGTCCCCAAAGGTCGTATAAGAAAAAACTGTAGTACCTTCTGAGTTAGGATCTTGGTGTTGAATCGCAATAAAGCTATCTGTTTCTTCTGCTAGTTTTTCCAAGCGTGTAGCAACATGCTGAAAAGTTGTTTCAGGGGAAGAATCATGTACAACAACGTTGGGGTAATAATAGGAGACATATGTATCAGTCCAAATGGTAAATACCCAAACAAAGAACAAACTAGCAAGCAGGTTGGATATGAGTATAAATAATTTTTTCATAGTGCATTCCTTATTCTAAAACAGAGGGCAGAAATACCCCTGCCCTCTATAAACTAACAAGCTTACTGAACTATTGATAAAAGAATCTTCTTCAATTATTCTTTACCATCCCGCATCAAATGTAACTTGCTCCCCAAAATTTGTATTAACAAACGCATAGGCCGCACTACGTGCTCCTGCATAAACTGTTTTTTGATTGTTACGTCCATTACTTCCAACATAGGCCCAGTGATACTGTGAACCATGATAATAATTCGAAAATGCTCCCCAATTATTTGGATCATGATGGCCTCCCTAGGTCCACTCGCCACCACGGTGAGAAACTGCCAAAACAGGAAGAGCCAAACTAAATGCCAAAACGGCAAGGGATGATGCAACTACTTTTCTAAATTTTAACATATTATTACTCCTCTGAATGAAATATTATGAAAATGAGCGAAATGCAACTACATATTTTAATTAGAAATCTCAGTCTGAATTATAGTATCCTATTTTTTCCTCCTTTCTAACTGCACGTTCCTTTCTACAGGCAGAGACCTAATTTTATAAACCAATCTTAAATACTTTAGATTTTGTAACTCATAATTTTCAACAGTTGGTTAGCTATGAAAGCATTTTATCAAACATCTCCATTCTTATATCTATCTGGTATTGTTACAAGCTCTCATCAGAATACCTTTCTCTAAATAGTTGAATTTTAAAGTAATACGAAATCAATCAGCCTTCCCAACATCAAGACCATTGGACTTCTTTTGTGATTGCACTCGAATCTCCAATTGTCTATTCTTCTGAATAAACTGTTGGTAAGGAATTGTGTTACTAAACATAAAAACACCTAGTAATACTAATATAGCTAATTTTTGAATTCCACGATTTTTCTTCATTCGTGAAACCCTTTTCTTTTTCCTTGTTTTTATTTTAATATATATATATTATTCGGTCAAGCATTTTTATGTAATTTTTGACTTTTTTTAGTTTATTACCATAAAGAATTATTTATTCCTTTAACTTGCTATTTTGAACTAAAAATTTTATAATGCAATTAAGCAAATAGGAAGGTTTATTATCTTTAATGAGTACACTCGCAGAGAAATTCAGATTGAAAAGAAAAGAGTTGAGACTCTCCCAACAAACTCTTGCAGAAGGAATTTGTGAACAAAGCCAGATTAGTAAAATTGAGAGAGGGCATTTCATTCCCTCCGCAGACCTTTTGTTCAAACTCTCTCAACGACTTGAAGTACCATTAGATTATTTTTTTAATGAACAAATTGAAATTAAATCTAACCTCTCTAATTTCAAGCAATTGTCTGCTCGCCTATTAGATGATAGAAATTATGACGATTTGGAATATATTTATAGAATAGAGATTGAACGAAGTACTTTTCTAACACTAGAAGACCGAACTTACCTTGAATGGATTAAAGCTATTATTGACTTCTGTCAATATGACAGTAAGTGTGAGGCAATTTCTTCATTGGAAAATATATTATTAAAAGTCTCTTCAAATACTCTGATTTATTTAAAGGCGTTGAATACTCTATCTAATTTCTATTCCTTAGTGGGTCGTGAACAAGAATATGAGGCAAACTACTCTCATTTAATAGAGTTGTATCAGACAAAAAATTTGGACCATCAAGAGTTTTTATTTGGCTACATCAGAGTTCGTTACAACTACGCTCACTACCTAGTATCAAAGGAAAAATATAATGAAGCCATCCAAGAAGCTCTTGAAACGATTGAACTCTGTAAACAAAGACAGACAAGCTACCAATTGGCTCCTCTACTTATTCTTGTAGGAAATGCTGGAGCCAAATTTCTAGACAGAGAACAAGTCAAAAATTATTATATAGAAGCAAGAGAGTTATGTAAGATTTATAACAATCCTTTAATGTTGATGAAGATAGAAAATTATTTGAAGGAACTAGATACTGTTTAGTTAATCTTGACATTATAGTTTTTCTGAAACGTTAAATAACCTGTAAGGCTGATAGTTAGATTAATACTATCAGCCTTATAATTATGTGACTCTGAGTCCGTCTCGCTCCGTGAGGTGCGAGACAAAACAACCACCCGTTTGACGGATTTTCATGATTTCAAATTTATATTCTTCGAAAATCTCTTCAAACCACGTCAGCTCTATCTGCAATCTCAAAACAGTGTTTTGAGCAACCTGTGGCTAGCTTCCTAGTTTGCTCTTTGATTTTCATTGAGTATTAGTCTCTAGTGTTTGTTTAGCGTCTTAAAGAGACATTTGAGAAGATTAGAAACAGCTCTCTCTTTTCTCCTAGTATAATGATTGGTAGGAAGGGAGAGAGAAGATGAAATCAATGAGAATCTTATTTTTGTTAGCTTTAATTCAAATCAGTTTGAGTAGCTGTTTCCTATGGAAGGAATGCATCTTGTCTTTTAAACAAAGTACAGCTTTTTTCATCGGAAGCATGGTTTTCGTTTCAGGAATCTGTGCTGGAGTAAATTATCTTTATACCCGTAAGCAAGAAGTCCATAGTGTCCTAGCCAGTAAGAAGTCGGTGAAGCTTTTTTACAGTATGTTACTCTTAATTAATTTGTTAGGAGCTGTTCTTGTTTTGTCAGATAACTTGTTCATCAAAAATACGCTGCAGCAAGAATTAGTTGACTTTTTATTGCCATCCTTCTTTTTCCTATTTGGGCTAGATTTGCTGATTTTTTTACCCTTGAAAAAATACGTGCGCGATTTTCTTGCTATGCTAGACAGAAAAAAGACAGTGTTGGTGACTATTTTAGCAACACTTCTTTTCTTAAGAAATCCAATGACCATTGTCTCACTTCTGATTTATATTGGACTGGGCTTGTTTTTTGCAGCCTATCTTGTCCCAAATTCGGTTAAGAAGGAAGTTTCCTTTTATGGTCATATTTTCCGAGATCTTGTATTGGTCATTGTTACGCTCATTTTCTTTTAGAGAAAGCCTGTTTTTTATGGATGTTATGATGATAAGTTCAGTAGGAAAATAGACACAAAAGAAAAGTTTTTGGTATAATAAGAGTATGTACACAAAAAATGAAGAAGAGTTGCAAGCCTTAGGGGAGCGTTTGGGCCATCTATTAGCAAAGAATGATGTTTTAATCTTAACTGGAGAACTGGGTGCAGGTAAAACGACCTTTACTAAAGGACTTGCAAAAGGATTACAGATTTCTCAAATGATTAAAAGTCCCACCTATACTATCGTGAGAGAGTATGAAGGTCGACTTCCACTTTATCACCTAGATGTTTATCGTATTGAAGGAGATGCTGATTCTATCGACTTGGATGAGTTTATCTTTGGTGGCGGCGTGACTGTTATTGAGTGGGGAAATCTCTTAGGAGATGCCTTGCCAGATGCTTATTTAGAATTGGAAATTCTAAAAGAAGCAGATGGACGCCGTTTAAATTTTCAGGCAAAGGGTTTGCGTGCTGAGAAATTGTTAGAGGAGCTTCAATATGGGGTATGAATTGCTCATTAGGGAAGCAGAGCCCAAAGATGCAGCTGAATTAGTGGCCTTTTTAAATCGTGTGAGTTTGGAGACAGACTTTACCAGCCTAGACGGAGATGGTATTCTCTTGACTAGTGAGGAGATGGAAATATTCCTCAACAAGCAAGCTAGTTCGGACAATCAGATAACCTTACTTGCATTCTTAAATGGCAAAATTGCTGGTATTGTAAATATTACAGCTGATCAGCGTAAGAGAGTCCGTCATATTGGAGATCTCTTCATTGTGATTGGAAAAAGATATTGGAATAATGGCTTGGGAAGTTTGTTGCTAGAAGAAGCGATAGAGTGGGCACAAGCAAGTGGCATTCTGCGTCGTCTCCAACTGACTGTCCAAACTCGTAATCAAGCAGCAGTCCATCTTTATCAAAAGCATGGCTTTGTCATTGAAGGTAGCCAAGAGCGTGGGGCATATATAGAAGAAGGGAAATTTATCGATGTTTACTTGATGGGTAAACTGATAGATTAGTAGAAATATGGTTAAAAAAATTATTGGAATGGTGCTAGCTTTACTTTCTGTAACTGTAGTAGGAGTAGGTGTTTTTGCTTATACTATTTATCAACAAGGGACAGAAACCTTAGCTAAAACCTATAAAAAAATCGGCGAAGAAACCAAGGTTATTGAAGCGACTGAACCTCTAACCATTCTGTTAATGGGAGTGGACACCGGAAATGCTGAACGAACTGAAACTTGGGTCGGTAGAAGTGATAGCATGATCTTGATGACAGTGAATCCTAAAACGAAAAAAACAACAATGATGAGTTTAGAGCGGGATATTCTGACGCGCATTGAATCAGGGAATGGTCAGGCTCATGAAGCGAAACTGAACTCAGCATATGCAGATGGTGGAGCAGAGCTTGCTATAGAAACCATTCAAAAAATGATGAATATCCATATTGATCGCTATGTGATGGTCAATATGAGAGGGTTGCAAAAACTAGTGGATGCAGTAGGAGGTATTACAGTCAATAATATCCTAGGTTTCCCAATTTCTATCAGTGACCAAGAAGAATTTAATACTATTTCTATCGGTGTTGGGGAGCAACATATTGGGGGAGAAGAAGCCCTAGTCTATGCACGAATGCGTTACCAAGATCCTGAGGGGGATTATGGTCGTCAAAAACGTCAACGTGAAGTTATTCAAAAAGTCATGGAAAAAGCTCTCAGTTTAAATAGCGTTGGTCATTATCAAGAGATTCTAAAAGCTTTGAGTGACAATATGCAGACCAATATTGATTTGTCTGCAAAAAGTATCCCTAACTTGCTAGGCTATAAAGATTCATTTAAAACCATTGAAACTCAGCAGTTGCAGGGTGAAGGAGAGATACTTCAAGGTGTTTCTTACCAGATTGTTTCGAGAGCACATATGGTGGAAATGCAAAATATACTCCGACGTTCTTTGGGACAAGAAGAAGTTACTCAGCTTGAAACCAATGCGGTTTTATTTGAAGATTTATTTGGCAGAGCACCTGTTGGTGATGAAGATAATTAACTTTTGATACAAATAAAAAAATCAATCGTAGGAAAATTCCTGCGATTTTTTCAAAAAAATACGAATAGATAGGTAGGAGGAAACATGAAAGCAGAAATCATTGCTGTTGGAACAGAGATTTTGACAGGACAGATTGTCAACACCAATGCCCAGTTTTTGTCGGAAAAACTAGCTGAGATTGGGGTAGATGTATATTTTCAGACGGCTGTAGGAGACAATGAAGTTCGTCTCTTGTCTTTGCTTGAGATTGCCAGTCAACGTAGCAGTCTGGTGATTTTGACAGGCGGTTTGGGGCCAACTGAGGACGACCTAACCAAACAAACCCTAGCTAAATTTTTAGGGAAAGCATTAGTCTTTGATCCTCAGGCTCAGGAGAAGTTGGATATCTTTTTTGCCCTGCGACCAGACTATGCCCGAACACCGAATAACGAAAGACAAGCTCAAATTGTAGAAGGAGCGATTCCACTGCCAAACGAAACAGGACTGGCTGTTGGAGGAAAATTAGAAGTAGACGGAGTGACCTATGTCGTCCTTCCAGGTCCGCCAAGTGAATTGAAACCCATGGTCTTAAACCAACTTCTACCCAAGTTGATGACAGGGAGCAAGCTGTATTCCCGAGTTCTTCGTTTCTTTGGGATTGGCGAGAGCCAGCTGGTTACGATTTTGGCTGATTTAATTGATAATCAGATCGATCCTACCTTGGCCCCTTATGCCAAGACAGGAGAAGTCACTCTACGTCTGTCAACAAAGGCTAGCAGTCAAGAAGAGGCGAATCAAGCGCTGGATATCTTGGAAAATCAAATCTTGGACTGCCAGACTTTCGAAGGAATTTCTTTACGAGACTTTTGCTATGGTTATGGGGAAGAAACTAGTTTAGCCAGCATTGTGGTAGAAGAACTGAAAAGGCAAGGGAAAACCATCGCGGCTGCAGAGAGTTTGACGGCAGGTCTTTTCCAAGCTACCGTGGCGAATTTTTCTGGAGTTTCAAGTATATTTAAGGGTGGTTTTGTGACCTATAGCTTGGAGGAAAAATCAAGGATGTTGGATATTCCTGCCAAGAATTTGGAAGAACATGGTGTGGTGTCTGAATTTACAGCTCAGAAGATGGCTGAGCAGGCACGAAGCAAGACCCAGTCTGATTTTGGAATTAGTTTGACTGGAGTGGCAGGACCAGATAGCCTAGAAGGACACCCAGTTGGGACAGTCTTCATAGGCTTGGCGCAAGATCAAGGAACTGAGGTTATCAAGGTTAATATTGGAGGCAGAAGCCGAGCAGATGTACGTCACATTGCGGTTATGCATGCCTTTAACCTAGTTCGCAAGGCTTTATTAAGTGACTAACTTTTGATATAATAGTAGATAGGTCTGAGGATCATTAGAATGTAGGAGAATAGAATGGCGAAAAAACCAAAAAAATTAGAAGAAATTTCAAAAAAATTTGGGGCAGAACGTGAAAAGGCCTTGAATGACGCTCTTAAATTGATTGAGAAAGACTTTGGTAAAGGATCAATCATGCGTTTGGGTGAACGTGCGGAGCAAAAGGTGCAAGTGATGAGCTCAGGTTCTTTAGCTCTTGACATTGCCCTTGGCTCAGGTGGTTATCCTAAGGGACGTATCATCGAAATCTATGGCCCAGAGTCATCTGGTAAGACAACGGTTGCCCTTCATGCAGTTGCACAAGCGCAAAAAGAAGGTGGGATTGCTGCCTTTATCGATGCGGAACATGCCCTTGATCCAGCTTATGCTGCGGCCCTTGGTGTCAATATTGACGAATTGCTCTTGTCTCAACCAGACTCAGGAGAGCAAGGTCTTGAGATTGCGGGAAAATTGATTGACTCAGGTGCAGTTGATCTTGTCGTAGTCGACTCAGTTGCTGCCCTTGTTCCTCGTGCGGAAATTGATGGAGATATCGGAGATAGCCATGTTGGTTTGCAGGCTCGTATGATGAGCCAGGCCATGCGTAAACTTGGCGCCTCTATCAATAAAACCAAAACAATTGCCATTTTTATCAACCAATTGCGTGAAAAAGTTGGAGTGATGTTTGGAAATCCAGAAACAACACCGGGCGGACGTGCTTTGAAATTCTATGCTTCAGTCCGCTTGGATGTTCGTGGTAATACACAAATTAAGGGAACTGGTGACCAAAAAGAAACCAATGTCGGTAAAGAAACTAAGATTAAGGTTGTAAAAAATAAGGTAGCTCCACCGTTTAAGGAAGCCGTAGTTGAAATTATGTACGGAGAAGGAATTTCTAAGACTGGTGAGCTTTTGAAGATTGCAAGCGATTTGGATATTATCAAAAAAGCAGGGGCTTGGTATTCTTACAAAGATGAAAAAATTGGGCAAGGTTCTGAGAATGCTAAGAAATACTTGGCAGAGCACCCAGAAATCTTTGATGAAATTGATAAGCAAGTCCGTTCTAAATTTGGCTTGATTGATGGAGAAGAAGTTTCAGAACAAGATACTGAAAACAAAAAAGATGAGCCAAAGAAAGAAGAAGCAGTGAATGAAGAAGTTCCGCTTGACTTAGGCGATGAACTTGAAATCGAAATTGAAGAATAAGCTGTTAAAGCAGTGGAGAAATCCGCTACTTTTTCGATTTTTGATTCAAGTTTTTAGATTATATATAGTAGCTTGAAATAAGATATGAACAACTCTATTAGGAAAGTCAAATTAATTTCTAGAAATGTTTTAGCAGCTACAGCGTACTATTCCAAACTCAACCAACTATAATAGATCGAAACTAGAATAGTACACATCTACTTCTAAAACATTGTTAAAAATCGATTTGACTTTCCTTATTTCATTCCGCTATATATAAGTTTGCTGTTTCTTGTCGCTCCTCTGGAAAGCTGATATAATAGCTTTATGAATAAAAAACGAACAGTGGACCTGATACATAGTCCGATTCTTCCCTCGCTCTTAAGCTTCACCTTTCCAATCTTGCTATCAAATATTTTTCAACAGCTCTATAACACTGCTGATGTCTTGATTGTTGGACGATTTCTTGATCAAGAATCCTTGGCTGCAGTAGGAGCGACGACAGCAATTTTTGACCTGATTGTAGGTTTTACACTTGGTGTTGGCAATGGCATGGGGATTGTCATTGCTCGTTATTATGGGGCTCGGAATTTCACTAAAATCAAGGAAGCAGTAGCAGCCACCTGGATTTTAGGTGCTCTTTTGAGCATTCTAGTTATGTTACTGGGCTTTCTTGGCTTGTATCCTCTCTTGCAATACTTAGATACTCCTGCAGAAATTCTTCTTCAATCTTATCAATATATTTCTATGATTGTGACCTGTGTAGGTGTCAGCTTTGCTTATAATCTTTTTGCAGGCTTGTTGCGGTCTATTGGTGACAGTCTAGCAGCCCTGGGATTTCTGATTTTCTCTGCCTTGGTTAATGTGGTTCTGGATCTCTATTTTATTACGCAATTGCATCTGGGAGTTCAATCCGCAGGACTTGCTACCATTATTTCACAAGGTTTATCAGCGGTTCTCTGCTTTTATTATATTCGTAAAAGTGTGCCAGAACTCTTGCCACAGTTTAAACATTTCAAATAGGACAAAAGCTTGTACGCGGATCTCTTGGAGCAAGGTTTGGCTATGGGCTTGATGAGTTCAATTGTATCTATCGGCAGTGTGATTTTACAGTCTTCTGTTAATACATTTGGTGCAGTGATTATTAGTGCCCAGACGGCAGCTCGACGCATTATGACCTTTGCCCTTCTTCCTATGACCGCTATTTCTGCATCAATGACGACCTTTGCTTCTCAGAATCTAGGAGCTAAGCGACCTGACCGCATTGCTCAAGGTCTTCGAATCGGCAGTCGTTTAAGCATATCCTGGGCAGTTTTTGTTTGTATTTTCCTCTTTTTTGCCAGCCCAGCCTTGATTTCCTTCTTGGCTAGTTCGACAGATGGTTACTTGATAGAAAATGGAAGTCTCTATCTGCAAATCAGTTCAGCCTTTTATCCCATTTTGAGCCTCTTGTTGATTTATCGCAATTGCTTGCAGGGCTTGGGGCAGAAGATCCTTCCTCTAGTTTCTAGCTTTATTGAACTAATCGGAAAAATCGTTTTTGTGGTTTTGATTATTCCTTGGGCAGGATATAAGGGTGTTATCCTTTGTGAACCTCTTATCTGGGTTGCCATGACAGTTCAACTGTACTTCTCACTATTCCGTCATCCCTTGATAAAAGAAGGAAAGGCAATTTTGGCAACCAAAGTGCAATCCTAGTTGGATTTACTGAATAAAATCCATTTCCTCTAGTGAACATCGAAAAAACTTGTGTTCTCTTCTTTAGTTTGGTGTTGAAAATAGTTTAACAGACTTTTGACTTCTTTTATATGATATAATAAAGTATAGTATTTATGAAAAGGACATATAGAGACTGTAAAAATATACTTTTGAAAAGCTTTTTAGTCTGGGGTGTTATTGTAGATAGAATGCAGACCTTGTCAGTCCTATTTACAGTGTCAAAATAGTGCGTTTTGAGGTTCTATCTACAAGCCTAATCGTGACTAAGATTGTCTTCTTTGTAAGGTAGAAATAAAGGAGTTTCTGGTTTTGGATTGTAAAAAATGAGTTGTTTTAATTGATAAGGAGTAGAATATGGAAATTAATGTGAGTAAATTAAGAACAGATTTGCCTCAAGTCGGCGTGCAACCATATAGGCAAGTACACGCACACTCAACTGGGAATCCGCATTCAACCGTACAGAATGAAGCGGATTATCACTGGCGGAAAGACCCAGAATTAGGTTTTTTCTCGCACATTGTTGGGAACGGTTGCATCATGCAGGTAGGACCTGTTGATAATGGTGCCTGGGACGTTGGGGGCGGTTGGAATGCTGAGACCTATGCAGCGGTTGAACTGATTGAAAGCCATTCAACTAAAGAAGAGTTCATGACGGACTACCGCCTTTATATCGAACTCTTACGCAATCTAGCAGATGAAGCAGGTTTGCCGAAAACGCTTGATACAGGGAGTTTAGCTGGAATTAAAACGCACGAGTATTGCACGAATAACCAACCAAACAACCACTCAGACCATGTGGATCCATACCCTTACTTGGCAAAATGGGGCATTAGCCGTGAGCAGTTTAAGCATGATATTGAGAACGGCTTGACGATTGAAACAGGCTGGCAGAAGAATGACACTGGCTACTGGTACGTACATTCAGACGGCTCTTATCCAAAAGACAAGTTTGAGAAAATCAATGGCACTTGGTACTACTTTGACAGTTCAGGCTATATGCTTGCAGACCGCTGGAGGAAGCACACAGACGGCAACTGGTACTGGTTCGACAACTCAGGCGAAATGGCTACAGGCTGGAAGAAAATCGCTGATAAGTGGTACTATTTCAACGAAGAAGGTGCCATGAAGACAGGCTGGGTCAAGTACAAGGACACTTGGTACTACTTAGACGCTAAAGAAGGCGCCATGGTATCAAATGCCTTTATCCAGTCAGCGGACGGAACAGGCTGGTACTACCTCAAACCAGACGGAACACTGGCAGACAAGCCAGAATTCACAGTAGAGCCAGATGGCTTGATTACAGTAAAATAATAATGGAATGTCTTTCAAATCAGAACAGCGCATATTATTAGGTCTTGAAAAAGCTTAATAGTATGCGTTTTTTTGTGGAGATATTTCCTTCAATGTTTGCTACTATATTAAACAAAAATCAGAAAGCAAACTAGAAAGTTATGCTCAAATAAAATCTAAATTTGACAATGTAAACCGAGTCGGATAGCTTTAAGTACTGTTTTGAGGTTGAAGATACGATTTTTGATAGGAACTCATCAATTTTAGATTTTTAAGCAGCATCAATAAATTGCTTCCTTGTTTTGTCATAATTTTTTTATTTAAAAAATTATGACAAGAGTGTGCTATTCTTTTTATGAGAGGTGTATGAATATGATAAATGTATGTGATAAATGTATGTGATGTTGGAAAAAGAATAAAAGAACTTAGAATATCTTCAAATCTTACTCAAGATAAGATTGCTGAGTATTTGTCTTTGAATCAAAGCATGATTGCCAAAATGGAAAAAGGTGAAAGGAATATCACGAATGGATTTAAGTAATAAAGCTCCAAATCTTAGAAAAAAGTTGGGAGCTGATGGTGAATCGCCGATAGATATTTTTAAATTGGTACAAAAGATAGAAAATTTGACGCTGGTATTTTATGGACTCGGAAAGAATATTATCGGAGTCTGTTATAAAGGAACTCAGTTCAGTCTCATTGCAGTCAATTCAGACATGTCATTAGGAAGGTAAAGATTTTCTTTAGCACATGAACTGTATCATCTTTATTATGATGAGGTGAAGAAGAGTTCAGTCAGTCTTATCTTGATTGGTGAAGGAGATGAAACTGAAAGAAAAGCGGATCAGTTTGCTTCTTATTTTTTAATTTTCCCATCTTCACTGTATAGGATGGTTGAGGAAATCAGAGAAAATGCCAATAGAACTCATCTTGAAGTAGAAGATATTATAAAATTGGGTCAGTTTTATGGTATCAGTCATAAAGCTATGTTATATAGATTGAGGAATGATGGATACCTTGATGCAGAAGAAATTAAAAATATGGATATTAGTGTTATAGAGACAGCTTCAAGATTAGGCTATGATACAAGTTTATATCGTCCTTTGTCAGAAAGTAAAAAGGAAACGGTGTTAGGATAATATATTAATTCAACTGAACAACTTTTAGAAAATAACAGAATTTCGCAAGGGAAGTATGAGGAACTGTTACTAGATGCTTTCAGATATGATATTGTATATGGGCTATATGAAGAGGGGGGAGTTGTCGTTTGACTAGTCGTGTATTTATTGATGCAGATTGTATTTCAGTATTTTTATGGGTTGGCACTGAACATCTTTTAGAAAAGCTCTATTCGGGTAAAATTGTTATTCCACAAGAGGTGTATGATGAAATCAATATACCTACAATTCCCCATTTAAAATCTAGGATAGACCAGTTGGTAACTAAGGGTTCAGCTGAGATTGTGAGCATAGACATTGGAACTGAAGAATACGCATTATATAGAGATTTAACAAGAAATCATGATAGTAACAAGATTATTGGTAAGGGAGAAGTGGCTTCTATTTCCTTAGCGAAAAAGCATAATGGGATATTAGGAAGTAATAACCTAAGAGATGTTAAACCATATGTAGAAGAATTTTCTTTAGAACATATGACAACAGGAGATATACTGATTGAAGCGTTTAAAGCGTAATTTATTACTGAACAAGAGGGCAATCATATCTGGAATAATATGCTTAAAAAGAGAAGGAAAATTGGTGCAAATTCATTTTCAGACTATCTTCGTGGAAGTATTCATCAAAATAGACAAAAATAAATTTGGATAAATCGAACTCACTATTCAGGAGGCATATGAGCAATTCGAAAAAGAAAAGTGTCAAATTGAGCCTATAGGATGTAGAAGTGAAATAGTAAGTCCTGCATAGTGGATGAGAGAAAAGTTCTCCTTGAAGTTTTCCTGAACTATCAGTCGCATGTCAAACGATATGTAGGGTAATGTGAGAGGGGATAGCGAGTAGTTTTTGGTTATTTTATCAAAAAACTTATATTTTATTATACCGAATGATAAAATATAATAAAAATGATAGAATAAGGAAAAAACATGAATGTCAAAAAGATAATGTCAATTTTTCAATCCTTTTATGTTGATGTCAGTATTGAGGAACTGACTTTGACTTTACCAATCAGTTTTGTAAAAAGGTTTGAGTATACTCAAATGACTTTTCATAAGGAATCATTTTTATTGATTAAAGAAAAGAGAAGGGGGAGTTTGAGTTCATTTGTTACTCAGGCTCGCACTATGGGTGAAAAAGCCAATATGGATGTTGTTTTGGTGTTTTCGAAGTTATCAGACAGTGAAAAAAAGCAATTACTTCAAGCTAGAGTTCCGTTTGTAGACTTTAAGGGAAACCTCTTCTTCCCTCCATTGGGACTAGTACTGAATGCGAATGATACTGAAGTCCCTAAGGAATTAACACCTAGCGAACAATTAACGTGGATTGCCTTTTTATTGACAAAAGGTCAAAAAGTAGTAGATGTTGATTTGCTTTCACAAGTCACTGGACTTCCAAACTCAACAATTTATAGGTGTTTGAGGACTTTTAAAGCTTTATATTGGTTAAACAAGCAAAATAAGCTTTACACATATACGGTGTCAAAGAAAGAATTATTCTTAAAATCCGTGTCATGTTTATTTAATCCCATCAAAAAACGGATTTTATTGCCAGATGGCGATATAAAGCAGATAAAATCTGTTTCTAACCTTCTATATGGTGGTGCTTATGCTTTGTCGCATTCAACTTTTTTAGCTGAAACGGATGAAAATATTAGCTATGTCATATGGCAGAGAAAATTCAATCAGTTATCCTTGCCACTTTCTCAGCATGTTTTAAAATGAAAGATGCTAGAGATATGGAAATATCGTCCTTTTGTATCTGAGTTTTGGAATGATTTTAAAAATAATCATGATAAACAATTTGTAGATCCGATTTCTCTTTATTTGACCTTAAAAGATGATGATGACCCACGTATAGAGGAAGAGAGTGAAGCACTAGAAAATATGATATTACAGTATCTGGGAGAAGATGATGCCAGCTAATACGAAAGTTATTTTTCAAGAAATGTTTGCGGATTTTCAGAACTATTATGTTCTGATTGGGGGAACTGCTACCTCTATCGTATTGGATTCGCAAGGATTTAAAAGTCGCACAACAAAAGATTATGATATGGTCATCATTGATGAAGTAAAAAATAAGGAATTTTATACTACCTTGAATCATTTTTTAGAATTGGGAGAGTATCAAGGAAGTCAGAAAGATGAGAAAGCGCAGCTTTTTCGATTTACAACAACTAATTCTGAGTTTCCTTCTATGATTGAACTATTTAGTATCTTACCAGAATATCCATTAAAGAAGGACGGTCGAGAAATTCCCTTATATTTTGACCAAGATGCTAGTTTATCAGCCTTATTATTGGATGAAGATTATTATAATATATTGGTGCATGTAAAAGAAACCATTCAGGGGTATTCGGTATTGAGTAATTGTGGTCTATACTCTTCGAAAATCTCTTCAAACCACGTCAGCTTCCATCTACAACCTCAAAACAGTGTTTTGAGCAGCCTGCAGCTAGCTTCCTAGTTTGCTCTTTGATTTTCATTGAGTATTAATTATTTTTAAGGCTAAAGCTTGGCTGGATATGAGGGAGCGCTCTGCCACAGGTGCTCAAGGTTTAAGTAAGTCCATTAAAAAGCATTTGAATGACCTTACCCGTTTGACAGCTTCCTTGCTAGGAGATGAAAAGTTATCGGCTATAACATCAAGTAGTGCGGTAAAAGCAGACATGCACCGCTTTGTGATAGAATTAGAGCCTGTGAAGTCAACTATTCTTCAAAATAATGACATTTCATTGGATCAAAATGAAATTTTTGAAATTCTGAAAAATTTTCTCGATGGTTAAAATAATTGTAGCGAGATGGCTATATTGAATTCGTCTATATCTGGAAACTAGAAAAAACTTCAATTTCAGGAGAAAATGAAGTCAATCTTCCCACAATCAAACGTATAGTATCAAGGTTTTTCAAGACCTGATATTATGCGTTTTTTGCTTTTCAAAATTTTTTGCCCAGTCTTCGTTTTTATCCTCTAGTCACTTGATTTGTTTCAGGTGGTTTTTTAGTATAGTAGAATGAAACGAGAACAGGACAAATTGATCAGGACAGTTAAATCGATTTCTAACAATGTTTTAGAAGTAGAAGTGTACTATTCTAGTTTCAATCTACTATAGTTAAATCTGCGGTCAAGTCTACTGGTGAATCTATGATTGTAATACTCTTCCAAAATCTCATCAACCACGTCAGTCTTGCCTTGCAGTCTGTATCTTACTGACCAAGCTAGTGATGGATTTAGAATAGGTGATTTGGAGCGTCCTATTGGCTAGGAAATGCTGCTCATAGTCCTTTGCTGAGGCTAGGGTGTTTCAACATTCAACACTCAACTGGTTGATCTAGTTGATAGGAAGGGAGTTACTATAAAATACTCAGGCTTCCATCATATTTTTTGAAACGATTGTGTAATCAAAATGTACCAATATTGTAGTATTGGTACAGAAGATGTTGTGTATGGATAAATATATCATAACTGCTGTCTCTCTATGTAAAAAGAAGGTTGTATCAAAAAGATTTCATATGTCTGTGCATATATATAATAGACTTCCTGCAAAACTAGAATCCTAGTTCATGATTGATAATACCAGCAC
>ERZ1023406.37-NODE-37-length-29884-cov-4.402762_pt1 | contig 29884 bp, 33 predicted proteins | sample MGYA00380507_ERZ1023406 | MGnify/ENA primary metagenome ERZ1023406 (study PRJEB33173, sample SAMEA4830420) | metagenome | study: EMG produced TPA metagenomics assembly of the PRJEB25223 data set... | reverse complement strand
TTTCCCACTATACGGATATCGTCTTGGTCTCATTTCCTCACCTCCTTTGTATTTATTTTTTCTACCCTCTCTTTTATTTAGAGAAGTAGGACTGGTTGTCTTTTAATACTTGTTGTTAGTTAATATTTATTAGTGTAAAAAATTTGACATGAAAAAGTTTGACATGAAAAAAACTTACATCTCAAAAATTTAATCACTAATCGCTTTATCGAGTCGCTGTAACATGATATCAAACTGGAAATCAAAACAGGTTTCTTTCGTCATCTTGAAATCATGAATGCTGATTCGTGGTTTGTTGAACTTGCTCGCTCAATTTATCAAGATTTTGAGAAATCAATTTCAGATTCTCACTAATCGAGCGTGACTTTTTTTGATACGGCAATCTCAGAAATTTACCACCAGAGGTAACTACCTTAATGATTTTTTCGAGGTGGTCTTTTTCTTGTTTCAAGCTTTCAAGAACGCTTTCCATCTATGTGTTCCTCCTTCTTATTTTTTTGTTTCTAGTTATTTACGAAATTTTCGTATTTTTTCCCTAAAAAAATATCATCGAATTTCACATTGAAAAAAAACATGTATTTTTTCAATAGCTGATAACCGATATCAGAGCTATCTTTTTCTAATCTAGCAATTGTTTGACTTGAAACTTCAAATTTTTCTGCCAACTCTGCTTGAGTAAGTCCTTTGTTGATTCTCATAGCTTCTAAAGTCCACTGCACGTTCCTACCTCCTTTCTGTTAAAGTAGTTCTACTTCTTTTTTTGCGTCTTCTATAGAAATTAGGGTTGGGTTATCGAACCAATCTTTTTCTAAATAATACTTTTTCTCATGCTCAGACATATAAGCAATCAATGACTGAAAATGCTTTATGCGTTCATGAAGATGTTCTATATTTTCTTTCATCCATCCTCCTACTCCTTAAATTTTTCCAAATATATTTTTCGCTTGTATATTTCCAACATCAATCTTATTGATATTCAACATTAACTCAGGGTCTGCCTTTACAAAGGTGGACTCTTTTTTCCCACTATACGGATATCGTCTTGGTCTCATTTCCTCACCCCCTTTCAAATATGGTATAATCAAAATAAAACGATTGGAGAAATCTTATGATATTTCGAGTGAAAGTAAATTCTTCTGTTTCTAGGCCTGTAACCGTTGAAGACATTTGCCCAAATTGTAAAAAACCAACCAATCCAGATCTTGTGAACTCTTCTTATTTTTCTCTTGGAGAAAATAAAACAAGCTTAGTATTAACATGTAGATGCTTAGGTTGTAAGCACTTTTGGACAGAGGAGTTTATAGCTACAAGATTTTTAATCAATGACTATACCGAAAAATACGAAATTGAACATATCAAAGTAATCCCTAATCTTCCGAGCGATATACCTATATCTGACGATGTAGAGATAGTTTCTCCAATTGGTAAGCAAATCTATGTCCAAGCACTGAAAGCTGAACACGAACAACTAGACCACATTGCAGGTATTGGATACCGTAAGGCGCTTGAGTTCTTTGTTAAAGATTTCTCCATTGTTACAAATCCTGATGATGAAGATAAAATCATTAAAATGTCATTAAAACAAGTTATTGAAAAATATATCAAGGATGAAGACCTTAAAACATTTGCGCTTGCATCTGCTTATATCGGTAACGACGAAGGTCATTACTATAGAAATAATCCTGATAAAGGTTTTACAGACCTAAAGAACTACCTACACGGAGTTATTCACTACATGGAAATGAAACTCAATTTCCTTGATGCTCAAGAGCTTGTGAATCGTTCAAAGAAATCTTAGAATCTACTTCATCCAACTTCTCAGCTATATATGTCACAGTCCTCAATATCTCATTGAGGGCTGTTCTTTCTAGTTCGTTCATTTGCCTTACCTCCTTTTCCTTAAGCTTGATTTAATTATAATACGATTTTTTCGTATTGTCAATAGTTTTTATCAAAAAAATAGGATTTTTTCGTATTTTTGATTGTTTATCATTCAAAAATGATATATAATGTAATTATAAAAAATACGAGGTAATCGTAAATGGACGAAAAAAAACGAATGCAAATTATTGCTGAAAATATTACACACTTTAGAAAGCAACGTGGCATCACCCAAAAAGAGTTGGCTAAAGAAGTTGGAATTACAGCAAGTACTATGACAGACTATATGAAGTTAAGAAGCGCTCCTTCTTTTGGTGTTATCCAAAAACTGGCTGATTATTTCGGTGTTAAAAAATCAGATATAGATACTACTTTTAAAGAAGAATCCACCAACTCACTGCCAGACGCTCCAGATTCGCTCACACAGCAGATAATGGATAAGGTAGTGCAATTAACCCCACCCAAACAAAAAATCGTGCTACGGACCTCTGAGGAGCTTCTGGAGAGCCAAAACGAAGAAGAAACGAAGATAAACGAAGTATCGGAAGTTATCAGCTTGTACCAAGTTGAGGTTGTATCTGAGACGGCAGCAGCTTCTGGATTTAACTATGGATTTGGGTACGACGATACAGACAGAGAGACTATAGAGGTTGACGAGCGACCACCACGCCACGATATTGCGACCAAGGTCAGTGGAGACTCCATGCAACCCGACTACCAAGACGGAGACATTCTCTATTTAGTAGACAAAGGACTGACTACCTACAACGGAGATTTAGCAGTTATCGCATATGGAGACCGTTCTTACTTCAAGAAGATATATACCGAAAACGGACGCTTACGCCTAGTGTCACTCAATGACAAGTACGAAGACATCATCCTAGACTTCCCACCAGCCGAAGACACACACATCAAGATTTATGCAGTAGTCGGGGTGTATAGAGGGGAATAAAAAAATTATTTTTTAAAAATATTAAAAAACAGTTGACTTTTTTAAAAAAATCATTTAGAATGAATTCATTAGAGAAAAAGCGTCGGGATCTCTACGGGGACCGATACGGGGAAACTCCTTCATTCTAAATTAGAATGGGGGAGTTTTTTTGAAGCCATTTAAAACAATCGAGGAACAAATCGCAACACTAAAAATCAGAGGGTTATCCATTACAGATGAATCTAAAGCAGCTAAGTACCTGCTAAGTAACAATTACTACAATATTATCAATGGATACAGTAAGTTTTTTCAACACCCTGGTACTGACACTTATATTGACGGCGTCACATTTGACGAAGTTTCAAGTCTCTATACATTTGACAAAGATGTAAAACGAGCCATTTTGCAAGCTATTCTTGAAGCTGAACACCATATCAAGTCAATCACTGCTCACAGATTCGCCGAAGCTTACCCCAGTCAAAAATACGCTTATTTAAACACCAATGCGTATGCAGATAATAAAATATTAGACGTGGGATTTATTGTATCAAAACTATCCAAAATCATAAACACAAACAAGCGATACAGAGGAAATTCAATTCACCACTACGCACATACTCATTCAGATGTCCCAATCTGGGTACTAACTGATTATCTAGAGTTTGGAGATTTACGCACGATTATTGAAAACCTGCCTAATTCACTCCAAAATGAAATCGCACGGGATTTAGTAAGTTTTATAAGCACAAACATACCTGACTTTAACGATGTTTTCCCACCAGAAACCTTGATATCTTTTCTAAAAAATATTAACGAGGTACGAAACAAATGCGCTCACAATAATCGCTTATTAAACTTCAGATGCCGTTCTAATAGTACGTTTTGGGAAACGATTCATAACAAAGAGATCTTGATGGGAGATGACAGTAGAAAAACTGTATATTCAACAATTATTAGCCTTCAATGCTTTATTAGTAAAGCAGCATTCAACATTTTGTGGAATACTCTTAGAAAAAAAGTTATCAAACTAGAGAAAAAGCTGCCTTCTATAGACATCAATGTAATCAACCAGTCTTTAGGTTTTCCTAATGATTGGCACCGTAATGAACCAAAAGTATAAATTAAAACCAACTATTTCCATTTAGGAAATAACTGCTTGACAGAAATTAAAAAAAGAAATACACTAAGAATGTAAAAAAGCCTTGTTCGTCAAGGATAAAATCGTCTGGTGTACTTCTAAGAGGTACACCTTATTTTATTATCTGACGAGATAGCAACCAAAAAATCCCCACACTCAAATTTTGGCCAAGGAGAGTGTGAGGAAATCATGTATAGGAAACAACCATTAAAAAGGTAGTTTTCTTGTACCCATTTTATCAAAAAAGTGAGGTAAAATCAATGTGGATGGAAGAATTGCCAAATGGCAAGTTTAAATTTTTTGAGCGATATAAAGATCCATATACTGAGAAATTAAAAAAAGTTTCAGTAACCATGGAGAAGAAAACTCCACAAGCAAGAAATCAAGCTGCTATCTTGTTGCAAGAGAAGATAAATAAAAAACTCAGCACAAAACAAGTAGAAAGCATTACTTTTGAAGAGATTTATAACCTTTTCTATAAATCCTGGTCACAAACAGTCAAAGAGTCAACGAAACACAATTGCAAGTCAATTGATAAGATAATGAAACAAGTCATACCATCTGATACTTTATTAGCAAATCTTGATAGGCGCTTTCTTCAAGAGGCTATTGAAAAAATTATTGAAAGCAACGGATATATTACAGCTAAAAAAGTACGGCATAGGCTCAGAGGTATCTTTAATTACGCTGTTCAATACTCTTACATTGAAAACAACGAGGTCGATTATACTACAATTCCTCAAAAACCAAAGACTTTAGAAGAACTGGAAAAAAAGCGTAACAACTTTCTCACCATGCAAGAAATAAAAGCACTTGTCGATGTCCTTAATCGTCGAGAATATCACCAAAAGTACGCTGATATGGTTCTTGTGCTGGCATTAACTGGTATGAGATATGGTGAGTTAACTGCCTTACAACTGAAGAATATAGACTTCGAAAACAACAAAATTGAGATCACAGGTAATTTTGATTCAGTAAACAAAATCAAGACGCTACCAAAGACTACAAATTCAATACGGACAATCAAAGTATCAGAGAGTGTCATAGAAGCTATTCAAAGACAAATAGTACGACTTAGCGAACGTTTCCAGCCATTGTCAAGCGATGATTATATTTTCTGTTTTGAAAAATGGAATCAACCTACAACAATAGCTTGCTTCATACAGATATTAAAAAAATATGGAAAACAGGCTAAAATAGAAAAAAACTTATCTAGCCATATTTTTAGGCATTCTCATATTTCGTTTTTAGCAGAGTCTGGTCTTCCAATAAAATCAATAATGGATCGAGTTGGACACTCAAATGCAAAGATGACTTTGGAAATATATTCTCATACTACTGAAGATATGGAGGATAAACTGGTCAATAAATTAGATACTATTTTTTAATTCTGCCCCTTGGTTGCCCCTTTTTGATTTCATAACACAACAAAACCCCTTGAAGATATTGATAATTCAAGGGGTTGCTTTATATCGTTATAATTCATCCGCTATCTTATTGATTTTTCTGAGTCTGTGATTGACACCACTTTTGGTCAGAGGGGTGCTGAGGCTATCTGCCAACTGTTGGATAGAGTAGTCTGGGTGCTGAATCCTCAGTTGCGCCACTTCCTGCAAATCTACTGGCAAATTTTCTAAGCCCATGATATCTTTTATTTTACTGATATTGTTAATGGTCTTCATGCTGGCAGAAACTGTCCGAGCGATATTAGCTGTCTCGGCATTATTAGCCCGATTGAGGTCGTTACGGGTTTCTCGCAAAATCTTAACCCGCTCAAAATCATCACGTGCCTGCATGGCTCCGATTACTATCAAGAAGTCCATAATGTCTTCTGCTCGCTGGAGATAGGTCACAGCCCCCTTCTTGCGCTCAAGCACCTTGGCATCCAGTAAAAACTGTTGGAGAAGGGAGGCAATTCCTTGCGCGTGGTCCAGATAAACAGAACTGATTTCCAACTGGTACTTGCCTGACTCAGGGTCACGAATGCTCCCATTTGCCAAGAAAGCGCCACAGAGATAGGCACGACCTGCTTCCTCGTCCGATAAAATCGCCTCATCAATACCTGTTTCCAGGCCAAAGAAAGAGTCTGCCAAGTGCAAATCACTTAACAAATCCTGCACCTTTTCATCTGTAAAAACGGTATAGACGCGATTCTTGCGAAGATTGCTCCGTTGGTGGTGACGAATTTCAGATTTGATTTCATAGAAATGGAGAAAGGACTCATAGAGGTGACGGGCCAGTTTGGCATTTTCTGTCACAACTGACAAAGTCAAGCCCGAAGTCGAGAGACCGATGCTACCAGACATTTTGATAATGGCAGATAATTCATGCCGGCTCAGATGGTGTTGGCCCAGGATTTCTTCTTTTACTGCTACTGTGAAACTCATTTTTTCACCTGTATAATGCGCATCAACTCGTCCACAATCAAATCTCCATCGTGGAAGGCACCGCCATTTTCCAGACGAAGGAAGTTAGATGAAATCACGCGCGAAACTTGCTTACAAAGACCTACAAAATCGTGTTCCACTTGCACTAAGTATTCATCAAAACGGTTGGAATTCATGTATTCCTGAGGCACTTTTTCAATATTCACCAAGACAGTGTCGATAAAAGGGCGACCAAGGTGACGATGCAAGACTTCCACGTGGTCGCTATCTGTAAAGTGTTCCGTCTCCCCACGTTGGGTCATGATATTGCAGACATAGGCAATTTCTGCCTTGGTTTCCAAAAGAGCCCGCCCAATTTCCTTAATCACGATATTGGGCAAAATAGAGGTAAAGAGGGAACCTGGCCCTAGGACAATCATGTCACTTTCAAGGATGGTCTGCACTACTCGACGGCTGGCCAGAGGCGTATCATCGTTTAGGGCATTGGTCACATAGACATTGTCAATTATGCCTCGATGGTCTACAATATGACTCTCTCCAGCCACTTCTATCCCATCCTGAAAGACTGCATGAAGGGTCAAAGGATGGTCACTGGAAGGATAAATTTTCCCTGTTGTATGGAAAAATTTGCTCAATAACTGCATGGCATTATAGGTTGAACCCTGCATTTCTGACAAGCCAGCAATGATGAGATTTCCCAATGGATGGCCAGCAAAGGCTCCGGCATCCTCAGAGAACCGATACTGAAAGACCTTCTCATAAAACTTAGGCATATCCGACATGGCCACAAGGACATTACGAATATCACCTGGCGGTGTCAAATGTTGCATATTTTTTCGGAGTTCACCTGAAGAACCACCATCATCTGCCACCGTCACGATAGCTGCGATTTCCACATCTTTTTCCCGCAGACTTTTTAGAATGACGGGAATTCCAGTCCCTCCACCAATCACCGTTATCTTTGGTTTTCTCATGAACGGTTTACCGTTTCCTTTCTGCGGTCTTTGTCGCGATGCCCTTCATTAACAGACCAATTCTTGGATAAGTCCTGCACCAAGCGTTTAGCAAATGCCACACTACGGTGTTGTCCACCCGTACATCCCATGGCAATGGTCAAAACGGACTTACCTTCCTTTTGGTAACTTGGCAGAATCGGCTCAATCAAGGCCAATAAATGTTGATAAAAGTCTTCTGACTCAGGATGGTTCATGACATAATCATAAACAGGTTCATCCACACCCGTTTGGTTTCTCAGTTCTAGTAAATAATAGGGATTTGGCAAGAAACGGACATCAAAGACCAAGTCCGCATCAATCGGGATTCCATACTTAAATCCGAAAGACATGACTTCGATACGGAAAGACTGGGCTTGTTCTTGGTCTGAAAACTGCTCTGCAAGGGTTTTGCGCAGCTCACGTGGAGTGAGTTCACCACATTTTGGCTCATATTTTTCAAAGGTGCCAAGAGTTCACGTTCCAACTTGATTCCATCTAAAATACGACCGTCTGCTGCTAGTGGGTGACTCCGTCTGGTTTCCTTGTAACGAGCGACCAATTCCTTATCAGCCGCATCCAAAAAGAGGATTTTGAAATCCAAACCATCTTGATTTTCCAACTCATCCAAAACAGCTTGAATCTCTGAAAAGAAAGAACGGCTACGCATATCCACTACCAAGGCCAACTTAGGATTGTCTTCCTTAATTTCAACCAGCTGCAAAAACTTAGGCAAGAGAGCTGGCGGCATATTATCAATGGTGAAATAACCTAGATCCTCGAAGGACTGAATGGCTACAGTTTTCCCTGCGCCACTCATCCCTGTCACAATCACCAAGTGAAGTTGTTTCTTTGTCATCTTTTTCTCCTTATATCAAAAGAAGTTTGGCAACACCAAACTTCAACTAGCTTATCCAATCTCTGCGATGACTTCAATTTCGACTTTTACATCACGAGGAAGACGAGCTACCTCCACAGCTGAACGAGCTGGTAATTCCTCTTTGAAGGCCGTTTGGTAAACCTCATTAAAAGGAACAAAGTCGTTCATATCGCTCAAGAAACAAGTTGTTTTGACAACATGGTCAAAGTCTGTTCCTGCTTCTGCCAAAATAGCACCGATGTTTTTCAAGACTTGCTCTGTCTGTTCTTGGATATTCTCTCCTACAATTTCCCCAGTTTCAGGGGATAGGGGAACTTGACCGCTAGCAAACAAAAGGTTGCCAACGATTTTTCCTTGAACATAGGGCCCGATAGCCTTTGGGGCCTTATCTGTATGAATTGTTTTTGCCATTTTCTTTTCCTCACAATTTTTCTAAGATTGCATCCCAAGCCTCATCCATCCCTGCCTTGCTGACAGATGAAAAGAGGATGAAATCGTCACTTGGGTCAAAGTTTAATTTCTTTTTGATTGCTGATTCATGCTTGTTCCATTTACCACGAGGAATCTTGTCCGCCTTGGTCGCCACAATGATGACTGGAATCTCATAATACTTGAGAAATTCGTACATCTGCACATCATCTGCTGACGGGTCATGACGAAGGTCAACTAGACTGACAACCGCACGGAGATTTTCCCGAGTCGTTAAGTACTCCTCAATCATGCACCCCCACTTTTCACGTTCCTTTTTAGAAACACGAGCATAGCCATAACCAGGCACATCCACAAAGCGCATCTTGTCATCAATGTTAAAAAAGTTCAGGAGCTGGGTTTTACCAGGTTTTCCTGATGTACGAGCGAGATTCTTACGGTTCAACATAGTGTTGATAAAGCTGGATTTACCAACATTTGAACGCCCTGCTAGGGCAATCTCTGGCAGTTCATCCTGCGGATAGTGGGACTTATTAGCTGCACTGAGCAAGATTTCAGCATTGTGTGTATTAAGTTCCATAGTCACCTCTAGGCTGTTTCTAGGATCGGTTTATCCGTTCCATCGACAGTTTCTTTAGTGATGCGAACCAATTTCACATTTTCCTGACTCGGCACCTCAAACATAACATCTAGCATGGTTTCTTCGATGATGGAGCGAAGTCCACGCGCCCCTGTCTTCCGTTCGATTGCTTTATTAGCAATCTCTTGAAGGGCTTCGTCGTCAAATTCCAACTCAACATCATCATAAGAAAGCAAGGTTTGGTATTGTTTCACCAAGGCATTTCTTGGCTCTTTCAAGATGCGAACCAAGTCATCAACGGTCAATTGCTCAAGAGCCGCAAAAACAGGCAAGCGTCCAATCAACTCAGGGATAATACCAAATTTTTGAATGTCTTCAGCGATGATTTCTTGCATGTATGAGCTGTTTTCGTCAATCGCCTTATTGTTTTGACCAAATCCGATGACTTTTTCACCCAGACGTTGTTTGACAATTTCTTCAATACCATCAAAAGCACCACCCACGATGAAGAGGATATTTTTTGTATCCACTTGAATCATCTCTTGTTGTGGATGTTTGCGTCCACCTTGAGGCGGTACGCTAGCAACAGTTCCCTCAATAATCTTGAGAAGGGCTTGTTGCACCCCTTCACCAGAAACATCACGTGTGATAGACACATTCTCACTCTTCTTGGCAATCTTGTCAATTTCATCCACATAGATAATGCCACGCTCTGCACGTTCGATGTTAAAGTCAGCAACCTGCAAGAGTTTGAGGAGTATATTTTCCACATCCTCACCCACATAACCAGCCTCCGTCAGAGCTGTCGCATCCGCAATAGCAAAAGGTACATTCAAGCTCTTAGCCAAGGTCTGGGCAAGGAAAGTTTTCCCTGAACCAGTTGGGCCAATCATCAAAATGTTTGACTTCTGCAAATCCACATCTTCTGACTCTTCGCGTGTATCGTGGAAATTGATGCGTTTGTAGTGGTTATAAACCGCCACTGCCAAGGCACGCTTGGCACGATCTTGACCAATTACATAGTGGTTCAAGATATGGAGGAGTTCAATTGGTTTTGGCACCTCAGACAAGTCTGCCAAGACTTCCTCAACCAATTCTTCTCGAATGATTTCCTGAGCTAACTCCACGCATTCATTACAAATAAAAGCATTGTTGCCAGCAATTATTTTTTGTACTTCTTCTTGGTTTTTGCCACAAAATGAGCAATAAACCATCATATCATTTTTTCTATTTGTAGACATGATTTCCTTCCATTCTATACTGTCATTCTATCTAAAATAAGGTCATGTAAAAAGCATGAATACTATTGACCAGATTGGTAAAGGCATTTAACCAAAGGAGGATAGAAAGCCCGTAACGCTTTTTACGAAAAGCTTGTGCTCCTGCCAGAAAGCAGATGAAACACAGAAAAGCCGTGAATAAACCAAATAAACTCCGTTCCATTAGACTTCCTTTCTCTTGCGGTATTGGATGGTAAAATCATAAGGATTTTTCTCATCTTTGGTATAGGATTTGCTTGAAACTGTCTCAAAAAGAGATAAGTCAAACTCCTCAGGGAAATAGGTATCTCCCTCCACCCGAGCATGAATGTAAGTCACAATCACTTCATCAAGGTAGGGTTCAAAAGCCTGAAAAATCTGCTTTCCACCGAGAATATAGAGATTCTTGTCTTGATCCTGATACCAGTCCAGAACAGACTGGACGTCCTGAAAAGTAGCAACCCCGTCTATCTTTTCTTCAGAATTACGCGTCAAAATCAAGGTCTCCCGTTTTGGAAGCAAGCGACGCCCCATCCCATCAAAGGTCACGCGCCCCATCAAGATAGCATGATTCAGAGTTGTTTCTTTGAAGTGTTGCAATTCTGCTGGCAAATGCCAAGGCAGACGATTGTCCTTACCAATCACACCCTCTTCATCCTGGGCCCAAATAGCTACGATTTTCTTAGTCATGCTTCCATCCTTTTTACTGATAGTACTATTTTATCAAAAAACTCAAAAAAAGACTGGTTTGGAATAGCTTACAAAATAGAAAAAATCTGTAAGAAATTCCCTACAGATTTATCTATGTTTCCTTGTTTCTTACAAACCAGGTGCTTGTCCAAGTTCTGCTGCAAGCATCCAGATTGTTTTATCCGTTTCAGTTTTAGCATCTGCAAAGATACCGTTTGTCACATCGTCACCTTCTTCATCAGTGGCATCCAAACCTTTTTGGAAGAGTTCTGACAAGTAACGGTAGATAGCAAGAACACGTTCCAAGCTTTCTTCAACATTGCGGTATTCACCAGCTTCTTCTTCGATTTCACTGTTTTGAAGGAACTCTGTCAAAGTAGAGAATGGGCTTCCACCAAGTGTGATCAAGCGTTCGCTGATTTCATCTAAATGACCATCAAGAGCATCCATGTACTCATCCATTTTTGGATGCCATACAAGGAAACCACGACCATGCATATACCAGTGCACTTGGTGCAAAGCAACGTGAGCTACATACAAATCAGCAACAGCTTGGTTCAAGACTTCCTTTGTTTTTGCCAATGCTACTGGCGCTGCTTTTGTCAATGATGTTACGTCTTTTACTGCTTCTTTTTTCAATTCTACCATTTTCTTTACCTCATTCATTATTTTTTGTAACCACTTCTTAATGATTACTACCTTAGTATACTACTAAGGAAAACCAATAGCAAGACAAAGAACTTATATGAGAAAAGTTGCAATAGACTGATAATTTAAGAATTCTTTAGAAGACAAAAAGAGGGTTGGATGCTTATAGTCAATGGAAATCCATCAGCAAACTAGGAAACTAAACCCAGCTTGACCAAAGCACAAGTTTTGAGGTCGCAGGTAGAACTGACCAAGCTGATGTGGTTTGAAGAAATTCCCCAATACTATAATAGATTGAAATAAGATGAAACCAAGTCGATTAGGAAAGGTAAATGAATTTCTAAAATGTTTTACCAATCACAAGGTCTTTGTCTATATTCAATCTACTATATAAGCTTCATTTCCGAGCAAGATCTTGAATTTACTCGAGGATGAACTATCATAAAACAAAGAAAAAGAGGGTGCTACTATCACATCCCTCTTTCAAATCATCGCTTAATACCAAACGCTGACATCTACGCGCCCTTGGATTCCTTTCATGTATTCAGAAGAGGTATATTGCCAACCTTTTTCTCCTGAATAATAAGGGTTTTCCCATTCTAAAGCATTCGTATAGGCCGCTACCCAGTTTACATGTTTTAAAATATCTGGGTGTTTTAAACGCGTCTGTAATAAACTACGATAGCTATAGACATACACATTTTGATAACCCGCCTGCTTCATCGTGTCCATGTACTTGTTGATGATCTTAACCCAAGTGTCTGTATCACTTGGAGCTCTCTTGCTCTTATTTACATATTCCCAGTTCTCAACATCATAATAGATAGGGTAAGACAGGTTCATATTGTATTTCTTTATAAGTTCAATGGTCTGTTTAGCGTCATTCTCAGCATCGGTCTCATTTTCAGCATAGGTATAGAGATAGACACCATAAGGAATTCCCAGACGGTTTAACTCCTTAATGTTATGCGCCAATTCCTTGTCTTCTTTACCGCTATAACCTAGACGAACAATGACACCATCCACCTCGTTCTCATCAATAACCTTTTTCCAATCATTGATACGACCATTGTGCTCACTAATATCAATGATTTTCTTAGCATGTTCGGTTCCCACTTGTTCTTCTCTATTATTAAAGAAATAGCGTTTACCATCTCTGTGAACCCAGCCGACATTCAAATCTTTCTTTTCTTTGAACTCACCAGAGGCCGCAAAGATATAGCGAGCACCATCCATAATCACTTCGTCAGTCGCCATAGCACCACTTCCAGTCAAATAGTAGTTGCCTTGCCACTCATTCCGAGCCATATAGCCCCACTTCTTGAAATAGTACCATTTGCCGCCCACTTTTTGCCACTCTTGGTTAGCATAAGTTCCATCGGATTTTAGATAAAAATAAGCAGAATAGGCTGGATCATAGAGCCATTCATTTTGCATCATAGCTCCTTGACCATTCAAGAAATAACTTCCTTGCCATTGGCTTTTAGCCATGTAACCCCACTTCTTGAAGTAGTACCACTTATTTCCAATCAATTGCCATTCTTGATGAGCATAAGCCCCATCTGACTTGAGATAAAACCAACTCTTGTAATTACTGTCATAGATCCACTCGTTTTGGGCCATATATCCACCTGATTTCAGGTAGTAATTTCCATGCCATTCATTCTGCGAGTAACGACCATCTGAATTAATATAAAACCAGGCCTTATAGTAGTTGTCAAAAATCCATTCACTTTGAGCTTTAGAGCCATCATCCTTTACATAATAATCCCCATCCCAGTGGGCAGCAGCATTAGTCTGTACTTCTGTGCTCGTTTGCGTTTTATTAGAAGACTGATTTTGCTCTGAACTACTTGAAGCTGTCGTTGTATCCTGCGAAGTTTTTGCTACTTCAGTTTCATTTGCAGCGACATGACTAGTTGCCAAGCCTAGTAAACAGATACTTGCTAATCCAATTTTTGTTTTCAATCTTTCCTCTCCTATAAAAAATGTAACAGACATCTGAATGCTGTTCCACCTAGCTTTTGCTACTTACTGATTATTTTACAAAGTCAAGCAAAGCCAAGAAGCTTTCAGCTTCAAGTGACGCACCACCTACAAGGGCACCGTCAACGTCTGGGCAAGCCATGTATGAAGCAACATTTTCAGGTTTAACAGAACCACCGTATTGAACACGAACTTTGTCTGCGACTTCTTGACCAAAGTCAGCAGCTACAACGTCACGAACAACTTTACACATTTTTTGTGCATCATCTTGTGAAGCTGATTTACCAGTACCGATAGCCCAGATTGGCTCATAAGCGATAACTGAGGCAGCAACTTGTTCAGCAGTCAATCCAGCCAATGCAGCAGATACTTGAGCACCTACGAATTCAGCAGCTTTACCAGCTTCGTAAGTTTCAAGTGATTCACCACAACAGATGATTGGAAGCATACCGTTCGCAAAGATTGCTTTTGCTTTTTTGTTGATATCTTCATCAGTTTCATGGAAGTAGTCACGGCGTTCTGAGTGACCGATAACAACGTAGTCAGTACCGATTTCTTTCAAAACTTGTGGGCTAGTTTCACCAGTGAAAGCACCTGCATTTTCAAAGTAGCAGTTTTGAGCAGCAACTTTAAGGTTTGAGCCTTTTGCAACAGCAAGAACAGTTGTCAAATCAAGAGCTGGAGCAGCGATACCTGCTTCAACAAGATCTGATGAAGGAAGTTTTGATGCAACTGCTTCAACGAATGCTTTAGCTTCTTCTGGATTTTTGTTCATTTTCCAGTTACCAGCGATAAATGGTTTACGTGACATTTCACATACCTCTTTTTTCAATTTATTTTCTATTTATTCTATCACAATTATACACAGCTTGCAAATCTTACTCGGATTTCAAGCCTACTTGCATGGATTAATCCTTCCAGAGATCCATGGCATTTCTGAAATCTGCAGATACCTGTGTCAACTGAGGATTGCTTGCTTCTCTTTCTGCTCTCTTGGCCTCAATTTGAGCCACACTCTTGATTCCTTCATGGCGCCAGTTTCTCAAAATCGCCTGAATGTACTTCCAGTTTGGTTTTCCATTCAAAACAGCTTCACGAAGAGCCTCCTTAATCAAGTCAGCACTGGTTCCATCTTCCTTTAGTGTCTTGGTCAAATCCTCAATCTCAAAAGGCGTCAACAATCGTCCCAACTCCTGCTGGAAGGTTTCCACCAAATCCTTGAGCTGGTTTTGAGGTGTTAGCTGGTCTGAACTTGAACGAACTGCTCCAAACAGGTCATCCAAACGTTCCAAGGCCAAACTAGCATCAAAGAGCAATTCAATTTCGCCATTTAATTCGATAGTACGATACTGGAGCAATCCCCTTTCCGTCAGATTAGAAATGGACTGGTTGACATCCGAAATTTCCTTGCCAATCCTTTCAGCAATCTGGCTTGGCGACATTTCTTCTAAGCCTGTCGTATTTTGCAAATAGAAAAATTGCCAAACCAGAAAATCGTCGCTAGAAGGAAAGAGTTCCTTAAAATGCAAGAGCAGGGCACTCGGTAAAACCAAGGTACCTGATTTAAAAGCGTCTAAATATGTCATAATTCCTCTTATAAATACCCATATGCAGATGCATCATCTTCTATCTTTCTCCAATCAAAAGGCGTCTCCTGATAGACCGCATGGTTTACCCAATTACTGAAAAAGAGGGCTGCAGATGAAGACCAACAAAGACAAGGTACCTGATTAACATCATCATCTTTAAAGTAATTTTCTGGAATATGTGGGTCGAAACCTGCATCACGATCTCGAAAATACTCTTTTGCCAAGGTATCACGGTCATACTCCAAATGACCAAAACTATAAATTTCTCGTAAATCACGACTGGCCAAAATAGAAACCCCAACCTGAGGTCCTTCTGATAAAATCTCGAGATTGGTCTTGTTTAAGACCTCTTCCTTAGAAATCTCCGTGTGCCGTGAATGAGGGGATACATAGCTATCATCAAAGCCTCTAAATAGAAGGTGACCCTCTTTTAGGGTGTCCTGAGGATAAATACCTGATAGCTTACTGTCCATCTGGTATTTTTCTACACCATAGCGCAGATAAAGCCCAGCCTGAGCCCCCCAACAGATATGAAGGGTCGAATAGACATGAGTCTTAGACCACTCAAGCATCTGTCTAAATTCCTCCCAATAGTCCACTTCCTCAAATGGTAAATGCTCAATTGGAGCACCCGTGATGATCATCCCATCAAAATACTCATCCTTGACTTCAGGAAAAGTTTTATAGAAGGTCTCCATGTGCTCTGAACGAGTTGTTTTAGAACGGTGGCTCTCCATATAGAGAAAATCAATATCCAGTTGTAGGGGTGTATTAGCCAAGTGGCGCAACAACTGGGTCTCTGTGACCATTTTCTGTGGCATGAGATTTAAAATTAAAATCTTCAAAGGACGGATATCTTGGTGGGCAGCACGTTGATCATCCATGACAAAGATATTCTCTGTCCGTAAAATCTCAACAGCTGGCAATTTTTTATCAATTCGAATCGGCATAACCCTCTCCTAACTGTACTCTTTCAGGAATAATTGCATATGTTTGAAGACAAATCTCAAACACTTAGTCCTTTTATTATACTGTAAGAAGATATAGTTTTCAATTATAGTTTTTCTCTAACTAGTTATAGTCTATTTTTATATCCTAGTGTAGAGAAAACAGCCCTAGGGACTGTTTTCATTAATAATGCATAAGAACTTTGTAGTCGTAGTCACCAATTTTTTCACGGCCGTTCAATTCATCCAATTCAACAAGGAAGGCACAACCTGCCATAACACCACCAAGTTTTTCAATCATCTCGATAGTTGCCTTAACAGTTCCACCTGTCGCCAAAAGGTCATCTACAATAAGAACACGTTGACCTGGCTTAATGGCATCCGCGTGCATAGTCAAGGTATCGACACCGTACTCTTTTTCATAGTCAGCAGAAATAACTTCGCGTGGCAATTTACCTGGCTTACGAACAGGCGCAAAACCAATTCCCAACTCAAAGGCAACTGGACAACCCACGATAAATCCACGAGCTTCAGGTCCCACGATCATGTCGACTTTCTTGTCAGTAGCATACTGAACGATTTCACGAACAGCGTAGCTATAAGCATTTCCATCAGCCATCAAAGGACTAATATCACGGAAGGTAATGCCTTCCTTTGGATAATTTTCAATTGTTGCAATGTAATCTTTTAAATTCATCTTTTTCTTTCTTTCAAAGTTTTTTACTCTCTATTATAGCATATTTTTTAAGAAAGAAAAAAGGAAAAGTTAACTTCAATAATTATCTAACGTTTTGACGATTTATAACTAGCCATCGCAATAAAGCCCAATTTCTGTTTATTCTTAGCAAACATTTTATACATAGTTAAAAACTGCTTTCTATTCTCCTTTTTACAAGCATTTACACAAATTTTCAAAGTTCCTAGCAAACCTTCGTCATAAATCATACCCGATAATTTCATTAATGTCATTTCACCAGTCAATGCTTTCACATCACAATAACCTGATTCTATCATCACCTGTTCCCAACCATCTTGAGTTAAAGGACCTACATTTACATGAATTGCTTGTGATAATTCCTGTCTGATAGACTCTTTAGCTTCCTTAAGAAGTACATCATGTGTCAAAAGAAGACCTCCAGGTTTTAATACCATTAGATATTCCATTACACATTTTTTCTTAGCTTGATCGGCTTGCATAGTCAGCATAGCTTCATTTATAACAATATCAAAACTAGCATCTTGATAAGGAAGTTTCATTGCATTTGCTCTTTCAAAACTGATTAAATGAGCAACACCTGCCGTTCCAGCAGATTTTTTAGCCACTTCTAAAGCTTGAGCATCCATATCAACAGCAGTTATCTTGCAACCAAAACGCTGTGCCAACTCAATTGCTGTAGTTCCCCTATTACACGCAACCTCTAGTATTCTCTTTTCTTTTGAAAATCCTCCTTCTGCAATTAACCAATCTGTGGCACGCTTTCCACCTGGACGTAAGCGTTTTTTCCCCAATTTTGCTAAAAACTTATGACCTGCTTCTGACATTTGAACACCTCTGTTTTTTCTTCATTATAACACAAAATGATATTATCTGACAATTCTAATCTATTATTTGATAAACTAGAATCAAAAGCATACAAGTCACCATAACTATAGCATAAATTTATTATTACCTCTCTGGTTCGAATTCAATTGCTCACGTAGTTTACGCATATAGCTTCACTTGTAGATGGTACCCACAAATAATACTCAATGGAAATCAAAGAGCAAACTAGGAAACTAGCCGTAAGCTACTCAAAGTACAGCTTTGAGGTTGCAGATAAAACTGACGAAGTCAGTAATCATACGTACGGCAAGGCGACGTTGACGTGGTTTGAAGAGATTTTCGAAGAGTATAAAGAGCATCACAATATAGATGTATAATATGACTTCCCTAGCAAAAAGGAGAGAAGCATTTTGTTTCTCTCCCTAGATTAACTGATATCTCTCCACTACAATTGATAAAGAGATATCTTTTCTTGTAGTGCTTTGAATTTTATTTATTTTAGTAGATTGTTTTTTCAGTTTCTACATCGAAGAAGTGTGCTTTGTTCAAGTCAAATCCAAGCTCAACTGTTGCACCTGTTTGCAAGTAGTCACGAGCATCAACTTTTGCAACAAACTCGTCTTTACCAACTTGGCAGTAAAGGTGAGATTCTGAACCAAGCAGTTCTGATACAGAGATAGTCGCTTTTACAACACAGTCTGGGAATGTTTCAAGGAAAGCAGGTTCTGCATTCACGTCTTCTGGACGGATACCAAAGATCAATTCTTTTCCTTCGTAGCCTTTTTCACGAAGAACTTTCAATGCTCCTTCTGGCACTTTCAAACGGAAACCGTCAGAAACAATTTCGCTACCAACCAATTTCACGTTGATGAAGTTCATAGCTGGGCTTCCGATGAATCCTGCAACGAATTTGTTAACTGGATTTTTGTAAACTTCTTGAGGAGTACCGATTTGTTCTACACGTCCGATAGTACCTGTACCAGCAGGGTTCTTAGTAGCTGACATAATAACGATACGGTCTGCAAGTGTCATCGCTTCTGTTTGGTCGTGAGTTACATAGATAGTTGTAGCTCCGATACGACGGTGAATTTTAGCGATTTCAGCACGCATTGATACACGAAGTTTGGCATCCAAGTTTGACAAAGGTTCGTCCATCAAGAATACTTTCGCATCACGGACAATCGCACGCCCCATGGCAACACGTTGACGTTGACCACCTGAAAGGTCAGCTGGTTTACGTTCCAAGAATTCTTTCAATCCAAGTATTTCAGCTGCTTCTTGAACACGTTTGTTAATGTCTTCTTTGCTGTATTTACGCAATTTCAAACCGAAAGCCATGTTGTCATAAACAGTCATGTGTGGGTAAAGAGCGTAGTTTTGGAATACCATGGCGATATCACGGTCTTTTGGAGCTACGTCGTTGACAACCACGCCATCGATAGATGCAGTACCTTCTGTGATGTCTTCAAGACCAGCAATCATACGGAGTGTAGTTGATTTACCACATCCTGAAGGTCCTACGAAAACAATAAATTCTTTATCTTTGATGTTCAAGTTGAAATCTTCAACTGAATAGTGTTCGCTGTTTGGATATTTTTTGTAAATATTTTTAAGATTCAATTCTACCATGAGGTGAACTCCTTTTGTCTTTTGATAATTATATTATAGATGAAAACGCTTTATATTTCTATGGCAAGATGACCAAAAAAATAAAAAAGTTCTGTGCAACTTGCACAAAACTTTAGAGAATATCGGAGAATTTGAAGAAGATAATCTTTATTATTCTTCTATGACAAAAGCAGAAATAAGGATCAGTTTTCCCATATTTTCGCTGATTCTCCACTACATTTGACTGGATTCTAATTTTTTAGAGAAATACAAAAGAGCTAGCTTTAGCTAACTCTTTTCCTATGCGGAGAGAGGGACTTGAACCCTCACGACCTAAAGCGGTCACAGGATCCTTAGTCCTGCGCGTCTGCCAATTCCGCCATCCCCGCATCGATTACTTTACTAGTATATCAACTTTTGGGATGCTTGTCAACACTTTTTTTCAAATTTTTTCATTTTCACCAACCAGGTTACTCAGGTTACTCAGAAAGTTCATTTAGATTTTCATCTACTAACTTAGCTCCGAGTGTATTTTTGAAATGACCTAGGGCAAATTGATGATTTTCAGGCCAGATGGAAGCAACAGCTGGTTTAACAATCTCGATGTCATATCCTAGATTATAGGCATCTATAGCTGTATGTAGGACACAGATATCCGTCAAGACACCTGTTAAGATAACGGTAGACACTCTACGCTCTCTCAAACGAATATCTAGGTCAGTCCCTGAAAAAGCTGAGTAATGGCGTTTATCCATCCAAAAGACACGACTGTCTGAACCATGCTCTTGATAAAAGATCCCCAAATCTCCATATAAATTCCGTCCACTCGTCCCAATCAGATTATGAGGAGGAAATAACTTACTTTCCGGATGGAAACAATCGTTTTCTTCATGAGCATCAATAGTAAAGAAGATATAATCTCCTCGTTCAAAAGCTAATCGAGTTACCTTGCTGATGGCATCCGAAATCGCCTGAGCTGGAGCACCTGCTGTCAGCTTCCCACTATCAGCAACAAAATCTTCTGTATAATCAATCGAAATTAAAGCCTTTGTCATTAGTAATCTCTTTTCTTCACTTCTTCAAAAATATCTGAAATCAAGACCTTAAGATAGGTTCCCTTCATTCCAAGTGAGCGACTTTCAATAATACCCGCAGACTCAAGTTTACGAAGAGCATTGACAATCACAGAGCGAGTGATTCCGATACGATCTGCAATCACTGACGCAGTCAACTTCCCTTCATTTCCATTTAATTCCCCTAAAATTGCTGAAACAGCACGGAGTTCGGAGTAAGAAAGGGTATTGACCGCCATGGTGACAGCAGTACGACGACGAATATTTTTCTCATCTTCTTCACGTTGGAAGTTAAGAAGCTGAATCCCAACAACGGTACTGGCAATCTCAACAAGAACCAAGTCCTCATCTTCGAATTTTTTATCATTACGCCAAATAATCAAAGAACCAAGGCGAATCCCCGATACATGAATCGGTGCAATAGTCGTCAAGCCATCTGGAAAATCATCTCTACTCTCAACAGGGAAAATACTCATATCATGCTCAACAGGTAAGTTTGCTTCTGTTTCGTAAATCATATTAGCCCCTTGAACGTAGTCATCTGGGAAAATCTTAGTTTGGAAGAATTGCTCTACGCGATCTGTATTTGTTTTATAACGCATAAAATAGCCAAGCAGACGTCCCTTACTATTGATAATGCAGGCATTGCAATGAATAATATCCGCTAACTGACGCGTAATAGCGTTGTAAGGAAGCTCATCCTGCAACTGCTCCTCTGAGCGTTTCAAAATTGATGTAATTTTTCTAGTTTTTTCTAATAAATGTGCCATTTTTCACCTCGAATTTAATCGCTATCATTATAACATAAAAACGTCTCTTTTTCAATAATTATCTGAAAATTCCTTATTGACTTGCATTGACTTACAATTTAATTAAAAACCAGAATATTTTTAATTAAATTGTTCCTTTTCTATTGACAAGTTGCCTATTTTTGTGCATCATAATATTATAAAAGATAATATAATAATTTTATTTGTCTTTTTCACATTCGGTCTCCTTATATAAAAAAGCGATTCATTTTGAACCGCTTTTTCTTATTTATCACCTTTGTTACGAATAACAAAGCCTGTTTGCTTTTCGCTTAAAGTATTGCGTGGTTTTTTATTATCCTTACGGTAACGTTTTTCCTTATCAAAACGATCGTTGCCACGACTTCCTTTTTTGAACTCATCACGGCGACCATTGCCACGGCGATCACGCTCTCGACGGTCGTCCCCACGACGGCCTCCACGACCTCCCTTAGCTTTACCACCGAAACCATTACCTGATGGTTTAAACGGTAGTGGTTTTTCACGTGCAATCTCCACTTCTGGAAGGCTATCTGGGTCTTGGACTGTCAGACTCAAGATATACATTGCCAATTCTTCTGGAGTAAACTCAGCAGCCAATTTGCGAGCATCCTTACCAAATTTCTCAAAGTTGGCACGAATGGTTTCATCTGCAAAATCACGTTCGATTTTCTTGAGAGCTACCTGTTTTTTTGATTGGAAGGATTCTTCTACACTTGCAGGTTTGAGACCTTTCATGCGTTTCTTAGTCAAGTTTTCAATGATTTGAAGGTAACCCATTTCGTTTGGAGCAACAAAAGTAATAGATTGACCTGACTTACCAGCACGACCTGTACGACCGATACGGTGAACATAACTCTCAGGATCTTGTGGAATATCGTAGTTGTAGACATGGGTCACACCTGAAATATCCAAACCACGCGCTGCAACGTCTGTCGCAACCAAAACATCAAGATTGCCATTTTTAAAGTCACGAAGGACACGAAGACGTTTGTTTTGGTCTAGGTCGCCATGAATTCCTTCTGCACGGAAGCCACGAATTTTCAAACCACGAGTCAATTCATCCACACGGCGTTTGGTACGACCAAATACAATAGCGAGTTCTGGTTGTGCCACATCCATGAGACGAGTCATGGTGTCAAATTTTTCTTGTTCCTTAACACGGATATAGTACTGGTCAACCAATTCTGTTGTCAATTCCTTAGCCGCAATCTTGACATGTTCAGGGGCTTTCATAAACTGAACACCGATACGTTTGATGGCATCTGGCATAGTTGCTGAGAAAAGCAAAGTTTGACGGTTCTCAGGTACACGGGAAATAATGGCTTCGATGTCTTCAAGGAAGCCCATGTTAAGCATTTCATCCGCTTCGTCAAGGATAAGGGTTTCAATGTTTTGTAATTTCAAGGCCTTGCGTTTAATCAAGTCCAAGAGGCGACCTGGAGTTCCCACCACGATATGGGCACCAGATTTAAGAGCCTTAATTTGTTTTTCAATGCTTGATCCGCCATATACTGAACGGACTTTGACTCCCTTACTACGACCAAAGCGGAAGAGTTCTTCTTGACTTTGGACAGCTAGTTCACGAGTTGGAGCGATGACCAAGGCTTGGATAGTCGCTTCTTCTGTACGGATTTTTTCAAGGGTAGGCAAGCCAAAGGCTGCAGTTTTTCCTGTACCAGTCTGAGCTTGACCGATAACATCCTTGCCTTCAAGGGCCAAAGGAATAGTTTGTTCTTGGATAGGACTAGCTTCTACAAAACCAGCTTTTTCAATTTCTGCCAGCAAATCAGCAGACAAGTTTAATTCATTAAATTTCACGTTATTCTTCTTTCTAAAGGTGGTGCGAAGCCACCCTATAGGGCTTAGTTTATACTTTTCTTTTTATGACGTATTTTCATATAACTAGATATAAAATCGTGTTGCTTCTTTTCCACAAAAGAAAAGTACTGTTTTCTTTGCAACCTATCTAGTATAACACAAGACCAGAGCAAAAGATAGCCCCATTTCTACAGAAAATCATGTAAGCGGTTTTTGACTTTCTTTTTTGATTGAACGACCTAGATAATAAGACAAAGCCAAGGCGATACTGTATAAAATGAGAAAAACGAACAAGGTTTGTGTGTACGAATGAGCCATTTTATAAGTCTCTGCTAATAAAATAGGTCCCGCTAAACCAGCCATTGCCCAAGCTGTTAAAATATATCCATGCAGAGCGGCCAATTCCTTGGTTCCAAAAATATCACTGAGATAAGCTGGGATCAATGAAAAACCAGCTCCATAGCAAGTCATCAAAATAGACATAGCGACTACAAATAAAACGGAATCTGTAAAGAGCCAAAGTGAGAGAGAAAAGAAAAGATTAACAAGCAGTAATATACTAAAGGTTAGAGGGCGACCGATATAGTCAGATAAGCTCGCCCAGAGCAAGCGACCAAATCCATTGAAAATCCCTAAAACGCCCACCATTACTGCTGCATGACTTGTAGACAAGCCAGCCATCTCCTGTGCCATTGGCGATGCCGCTGAAATTAAGCCTAAACCACAAGCTATGTTGATAAAGAAAATAATCCAAAGTATATAAAACCGATTGCTTTTTAGAGCCTGATTTGCAGTCATCCCTTGCGTCAGAGAGTCTGTTTTTTCTTTCCCTGAAGCAGATAAAATTGCAAGCTCTTGCTCATTTGGACGCTTAATGAATTGTGAAGCTAGGAGCATGATAATAAAGTAACTTGCACCTAAAATATAAAAAGTTTCTACAAGCCCTACCCCTGCGATGAGATGTTGCGCTATGGGACTAGTCAATAAAGAAGCAAAACCAAACCCCATAATCGCTAAACCTGTTGCGAGACCACGTTTATCAGGAAACCATTTTATAATCGTTGACACAGGGGTAATATAGCCTGCTCCCAAACCAAGCCCACCTAAAATGCCATAAGCTAGATACAACAACCACAGTTCCTGACGGTCTATTGCAAATCCTGTTAAGATATTTCCACCTGCGTATAGAAAAGCAGATAGACTCCCCATGACTCTCGGACCAAATTTTTCTACCAAACGCCCCATAAATGCAGCCGATAAGCCCAAACAAAAGATTGCTAGACTAAAGGCAAAGGCAACAGAAGCCTGATCCCATCCCGTTTTTTCAATAATAGGGTTACGATAAACACTCCAAGCATAAGTCGAACCCAGCATTAAGTGTAAAATGACCCCAGCAAAGGCAATAATATAACGATTCGATTTCATAAAACCTCCTATTTTCGAACATTTATTCTATCTTATATAAAAATAGATAGGATTTTAGTTTATCAAGCTTGTCAAAAAATTACTAGTTTTTTGTCTGGAAAGCGTTTTTATCTTTTTCTGTCTTTTCCGTAGCAGAATTGTGCAAAAGTTTTTTTCTTGTGCTAGAATGAAATTCGAATAGGAGGAAGATAAATGTTAACATACGATTTAATTGTTATTGGATTTGGTAAAGCTGGTAAAACACTAGCAGGTAAATTGGCTTCAGCTGGCAAAAAAGTTGCCCTCGTTGAACGCAGCAAGGCTATGTACGGTGGAACTTGTATCAACATTGGTTGTATCCCAACTAAAACCTTGCTAGTTGCTGCTGAAAAGGACTTGTCTTTTGAAGAAGTGATTGCTACTAAAAACACGATCACTGGTCGCCTCAACGGTAAAAACTATGCGACTGTTGCTGGTACAGGCGTAGATATCTTTGATGCGGAAGCTCACTTCCTTTCAAATAAAGTCATCGAAATCCAAGCTGGTGATGAAAAGAAAGAACTGACTGCTGAAACAATCGTCATCAACACTGGTGCTGTTTCAAACGTCTTGCCAATCCCTGGACTTGCTACAAGCAAAAACATCTTTGACTCAACAGGTATCCAAAACTTGGACAAATTACCTGAAAAACTTGGAATCCTTGGTGGCGGAAATATCGGTCTTGAATTTGCCGGCCTTTACAACAAACTTGGAAGCAAGGTCACAGTCCTAGATGCCTTGGATACTTTCCTTCCTCGTGCAGAACCTTCCATCGCAGCTCTTGCTAAACAATACATGGAAGAAGATGGCATTGAATTGCTTCAAAATATCCATACTACTGAAATTAAAAACGACGGTGACCAAGTGCTTGTCGTAACTGAAGACGAAACTTACCGTTTCGACGCCCTTCTCTACGCAACTGGACGCAAACCAAATGTAGAACCACTTCAACTTGAAAATACAGATATTGAACTAACTGAACGTGGCGCTATTAAAGTAGATAAACACTGTCAAACAAACGTTCCTGGTGTCTTTGCAGTTGGAGATGTCAACGGTGGTCTTCAATTTACTTACATTTCACTTGATGACTTCCGTGTTGTTTACAGCTACCTTGCTGGAGATGGCAGCTACACACTTGAGGACCGTCTCAATGTGCCAAATACTATGTTCATCACACCTGCACTTTCACAAGTTGGTTTGACTGAAAGCCAAGCAGCTGATTTGAAACTTCCATACGCAGTGAAAGAAATCCCTGTTGCAGCCATGCCTCGTGGTCACGTAAATGGAGACCTTCGCGGAGCTTTCAAAGCTGTTGTTAATACTGAAACAAAAGAAATTCTTGGTGCAAGCATCTTCTCAGAAGGTTCTCAAGAAATCATCAACATTATTACTGTTGCTATGGACAACAAGATTCCTTACACTTACTTCACAAAACAAATCTTCACTCACCCAACCTTGGCTGAGAACTTGAATGACTTGTTTGCGATTTAAGTTGAGATTTAATCGTATCGAACAGCCCTCTTTGGGCTGTTTTTACTTCTGCGGAATCTCAAATCTGTCTTTCTCCTCTTTTATGATATAATAGAAACATGAACTTAAAAACTACTTTGGGCCTTCTTGCTGGGCGTTCTTCCCACTTCATTTTAAGCCGTCTTGGCCGTGGAAGTACGCTCCCAGGTAAAGTCGCCCTTCAATTTGATAAAGATATTTTACAAAACCTAGCTAAGAACTACGAGATTGTCGTTGTCACTGGAACAAATGGAAAAACCCTGACAACTGCCCTCACTGTCGGCATTTTAAAAGAGGTCTATGGTCAAGTTCTAACCAATCCAAGCGGTGCCAACATGATTACAGGGATTGCAACAACCTTCCTAACAGCCAAATCTTCTAAAACTGGAAAAAATATTGCCGTCCTCGAAATTGACGAAGCCAGTCTATCTCGTATCTGTGACTATATCCAGCCTAGTCTTTTTGTCATTACTAATATCTTCCGTGACCAGATGGACCGTTTCGGTGAAATCTATACTACCTATAACATGATATTGGATGCCATTCGGAAAGTTCCAACTGCTACTGTTCTCCTTAACGGAGACAGTCCACTTTTCTACAAGCCAACTATTCCAAACCCTATAGAGTATTTTGGTTTTGACTTGGAAAAAGGACCAGCCCAACTGGCTCACTACAATACCGAAGGGATTCTCTGTCCTGACTGCCAAGGCATCCTCAAATATGAGCATAATACCTATGCAAACTTGGGTGCCTATATCTGTGAAGGTTGTGGATGTAAACGTCCTGATCTCGACTATCGTTTGACAAAATTGGTTGAGTTGACCAACAATCGCTCTCGCTTTGTCATAGACGGCCAAGAATACGGTATCCAAATCGGCGGGCTCTATAATATCTATAACGCCCTAGCTGCTGTGGCCATCGCCCGTTTCCTAGGTGCCGATTCGCAACTCATCAAACAGGGATTTGACAAGAGCCGTGCTGTCTTTGGACGCCAAGAAACCTTTCATATCGGTGACAAGGAATGTACCCTTGTCTTGATTAAAAATCCAGTCGGTGCAACCCAAGCTATCGAAATGATCAAACTAGCACCTTATCCATTTAGCCTATCTGTCCTCCTTAATGCCAACTATGCAGATGGAATTGACACTAGCTGGATCTGGGATGCAGACTTTGAGCAAATCACTGACATGGACATTCCTGAAATCAACGCTGGCGGTGTTCGTCATTCTGAAATCGCTCGTCGCCTCCGAGTGACTGGCTATCCAGCTGAGAAAATCACTGAAACGAGTAATCTGGAGCAAGTTCTCAAGACCATTGAGAATCAAGACTGCAAGCATGCCTATATTCTGGCAACTTATACTGCCATGCTGGAATTTCGTGAACTGCTGGCTAGTCGTCAGATTGTTAGAAAGGAGATGAACTAATGGTTTATACTTCACTTTCCTCAAAAGATGGCAATTACCCCTATCAGCTCAACATTGCCCACCTCTACGGAAATCTCATGAATACCTACGGGGACAATGGAAACATCCTCATGCTCAAATATGTGGCTGAAAAACTGGGAGCCCATGTGACCGTTGACATCGTTTCTCTCCATGATGACTTTGATGAAAATCACTACGACATCGCCTTTTTCGGTGGTGGTCAAGACTTTGAACAAAGTATCATTGCAGACGACCTACCTGCTAAAAAAGAGAGCATTGACAACTACATCCAAAACGACGGTGTAGTTCTGGCTATCTGCGGTGGTTTCCAACTATTGGGTCAATATTATGTTGAAGCTTCAGGAAAACGTATCGAAGGGCTAGGGGTCATGGGACACTACACGCTCAACCAGACCAATAACCGTTTTATCGGTGACATCAAGATTCACAATGAAGATTTCGATGAAACCTACTATGGATTTGAAAATCACCAAGGTCGTACCTTCCTCTCTGATGACCAAAAACCGCTGGGACAGGTTGTCTATGGAAATGGAAACAACGAAGAAAAGGTCGGTGAAGGGGTTCATTATAAGAATGTCTTTGGTTCCTACTTCCACGGGCCTATCCTCTCTCGTAATGCCAATCTGGCTTATCGCCTAGTTACTACTGCCCTCAAGAAGAAATATGGTCAGGACATCCAACTCTCTGCCTATGAGGACATTCTCAGCCAAGAAATCGCTGAAGAGTACAGTGACGTCAAAAGCAAGGCTGACTTTTCTTAAACAAAGGAAAATGATATCAAAGAACTCCGTTATCTTGTCGGAGTTTTTTGTCTTTTCTTTTACCCTTCTCCCTTGCATTTTCTCTCATTTTTTGCCAAAATAGAGGGGTAGAAAGAAGGTAGCATATGTCTAAATTACAACAAATCCTAACATATCTTGAATCAGAAAAACTAGACGTCGCTGTCGTATCTGACCCCGTCACAATCAATTACCTCACTGGTTTTTACAGTGATCCCCATGAACGCCAAATGTTCCTCTTTGTCCTAGCGGATCAGGAACCTCTCCTCTTTGTCCCAGCTCTTGAAGTAGAACGTGCAAGTAGCACCGTTTCCTTCCCAGTAGTGGGCTATGTCGATTCTGAAAATCCATGGCAAAAAATCAAACATGCTCTTCCACAACTTGACTTCAAACGTGTCGCTGTTGAGTTTGACAATCTCATCTTGACCAAATACCATGGTTTGAAAACAATTTTTGAGACTGCTGAGTTTGACAACCTCACTCCTCGTATCCAACGCATGCGCCTCATCAAATCAGCTGATGAAGTGCAAAAAATGATGGTTGCAGGTCTTTATGCTGACAAGGCTGTTCATGTTGGTTTTGACAATATTTCTCTTGATAAGACTGAGACAGATATCATCGCACAAATTGACTTTGCCATGAAACGTGAAGGTTACGAAATGAGCTTTGATACCATGGTCTTGACTGGTGATAATGCTGCGAATCCACACGGCATTCCAGCAGCTAATAAGGTTGAAAATGATGCTCTTCTCCTCTTTGACCTGGGTGTTCTGGTCAATGGCTATGCGTCAGATATGACTCGTACAGTCGCTGTCGGCAAACCAGACCAATTCAAAAAAGATATTTACAACTTGACTCTTGAAGCCCAACAAGCTGCTCTTGACTTTATCAAGCCAGGTGTGACTGCTCATGAAGTGGACCGCGCTGCCCGTGAGGTCATCGAAAAAGCTGGTTATGGTGAGTACTTCAACCACCGTCTCGGGCATGGTATCGGTATGGATGTCCATGAATTCCCATCTATCATGGAAGGAAACGACATGGTCATCGAAGAAGGCATGTGCTTCTCTGTTGAACCAGGTATCTATATCCCTGGTAAAGTCGGTGTTCGTATTGAAGACTGCGGTGTTGTTACCAAGGATGGCTTCGACCTCTTTACAAGCACCAGCAAAGATTTGCTTTATTTTGATTAAACTATATAGCCCCTATGCTTTCCTTTCAAAATATCTAGGGGCTATTTTATTGTCATTTTTCTGCTATTATGCTAAAGAAATTGGCTGCAATAATCTAACCCTAAGTGTCTGGAATGATAACGAGGGTGCTCTCCGCTTTTATCAAAGACAAGGGATGAAACCCCAAGAAACAACAATGGAAATGATAATTGATTAAGAAGTCATCTATCAAAAGATGTTAGAAAAAGTTCAATTTCACTAGAAAATGAGGAAAATCTTCCCACAATAAAACGCATAGTATCAGGTGTTGAATATGTACTGCCCCCCAAAAGTTAGACAATTAATTTATCCGAAGGATTTAGTTCTGTA
>ERZ1023406.18-NODE-18-length-56121-cov-536.032052_pt1 | contig 56121 bp, 49 predicted proteins | sample MGYA00380507_ERZ1023406 | MGnify/ENA primary metagenome ERZ1023406 (study PRJEB33173, sample SAMEA4830420) | metagenome | study: EMG produced TPA metagenomics assembly of the PRJEB25223 data set... | reverse complement strand
AATACAACGCCGACAGTTTCACCCAGCCACAACACATCGACAAAAAGATGGATTTTATTATGGCGAATCCGCATTTTAATGATAAAGATTGGTGGAACGAATCCCTTGCCGATGATCCTCGTTGGGCATACGGCACACCGCCCAAAGGCAATGCAAACTATGCGTGGATTCAACATATGATTTACCACCTTTCACCCAACGGCAAAATGGTATTGCTACTTGCCAACGGCTCCATGAGCAGCCAAACCAACAACGAAGGCGAAATCCGCAAAGGCATCATCAATGCCGACCTGGTCGAATGTATGGTAGCCCTACCCGGCCAGCTCTTCACCAACACCCAAATCCCTGCCTGTATTTGGTTCTTAAACCGCAACAAAAAACGTAAAGGCGAGGTGCTATTTATCGACGCCCGCCAAATCGGCTATATGAAAGACCGCATATTGCGTGATTTCACCGCTGACGACATCGCCAAAATTGCCGATACCCTCCACGCTTGGCAAAAATCAGACGGCTATGAAAACCAAGCCGCTTTCTGTAAATCCGCGACTTTAGAAGAGATTGCAGACAACGACTTCGTCCTCACACCGGGACGCTACGTAGGCACCGCAGAACAAGAAGACGACGGCGTACCATTTGCAGAAAAAATGCAAAATCTGACCGCTCTTTTGAAGGAACAGTTTGCGAAAGTGCGGAATTGGAAGCGGAGATTAAGAAAAATTTAGGGGGATTGGGGTATGAATGATTGGCAAACAGTAACATTAGAAGATGTAACAGAAAGTATTAATACAGGATTAGATGCTATTCGTAGAGCACCGATTGTTGAACATAAAACAAATTTACGCTGTTTAAGAATACAAGATATTTCTCAAAATAAGCCATTTGACAAATGGGGATATACTGAAGTTAAAGATTCTGACTTCAAAAAATTTCAGCTAGTTCCTAACGATATTATTATGGCAAGAACTTGCTCTACAGGTATTTGTTATCTAGTAAAAAAAGAATTACCTGCCGTTTTTAATAATGGATTAGCAAGAATACGTTTAAAAATAGAAAAAGTTGATCCAAAATTTATTTATTATGTTTTCAAATCAAAACATTTTAGTGGTTATATTAACGGGATATCAGGTGGCACATCTGTTCAATTAAATATGAAAATTGGCGATTTATTGAAATATCAATTTAACTTACCGCCACTTTCTGAACAAAAAGAAATTGCTAGAATTTTATCTGATTTAGATAAAAAAATTGAACTCAACACCCAAATCAACCAAACCTTGGAACAAATCGCCCAAGCGCTGTTTAAAAGTTGGTTTGTCGATTTCGATCCCGTGCGTGCCAAAGTCCAAGCCCTTTCAGACGGCATGAGTCTTGAACAAGCAGAACTTGCCGCCATACAGGCAATCAGCGGAAAAACACCCGAAGAACTGACCGCACTTTCACAAACACAGCCTGAACGCTACGCCGAATTAGCCGAAACCGCCAAAGCGTTTCCGTGTGAGATGGTGGAGATTGATGGGGTTGAAGTGCCTAAGGGGTGGGCAGTTAAGCCTTTTGGTTCTCTTTTAGAAAATACAATCGGGGGGGATTGGGGCAAAGAGGAAGAAGACGAAAAACATACAGAAAATGTTTTTGTTTTTAGAGGAACGGATCTTCCCAATGTTCAAAAAAATGAATTTGACGCAATCCCTAAACGATATATTGCAAAAAATAAATTGAAGAGCCGTAAGGCAAAATATGGTGACATTATTATTGAAGTTTCAGGAGGAAGTAAAAATCAGCCAACAGGGCGGTCTTTGTTAATTACAAAAAATTTACTTTGTAACTTTGATCTTCCAATTATTCCTGCTAGCTTTTGTAGATTATTTACGCCAATCAATGAACAAATTGCTGTATTGCTGGCTTGTCATTTAAAAATGATTTATACACAAGGAAAAACTTGGGAATATCAAGTACAAAGTACAGGGATTAGCAATTTCCAAACAACAAATTTTCTTGAAAATGAACTTCTTGTTATTCCTGACGAAAATATACTCAATGCCTTTTATGAAAAGGTAGGTGTTATTTTTGAAAAAATGACATTAAATGAAAATATGCTTTTGAGTAAAACAAGAGATTTATTATTGCCTAGATTGTTGAATGGGGAAATTTAAAATGGAAGATTTAAAATTTATAGGAAAAGATAAAGTCCCAGTTGTTGGTGAAATCAATACATTAGACGAACTAAAAAGGCTTTTCTCTTCCCATTTCAATAAATTTGGTGAAGAAACACCTTATGTATATAAAACAATACCATTAGTAAGTGAGAGTTATACGACTTATGCTCGATACTATCGTGGGCATAGCCATGTAGATTATTGCTTACAATCAACCTTAGAACGATATTTAGAAAAGTTTGGTAACCAAATTGACATTGGAAAAGATTATGAAAAGCTGCAAGAAAAATATCTTAAGCATTGTAAACGTATTCTTCTCAATCAAAGTATTGATGGATATGTTTTTCACAGATTAAGTAAAATGTTAATTTCCAGTAAGTTAAGAAAAGATGTTTTAGCTTATCTTGCCTCAATTAATATTGATGCTTCAACAATTTATCCTGATTTATTAGGAAAAATAAAACTTTGTGAAATTGGCATTGATAATGCGATTGCAGAGATTAATTTAGAATATCAGGATTAACCAATAGAAAATACTTTAAAACATAGGAGGAAATTAATGATTGCACTAATAGGCCCTGGGATTATATCTTTCGGTATTTTAGCACTTATTCTTGGCATACTTAGTAACCCTTGGCACCCATTGTTCGTGTTTTTATATACACTTTTTATTATGTCATTTATCATTGTACCAATTTATCTTATTTATTCTGTTTTTTTTTCAAAAAACAGTCTTTCATCAAAAGAATGTGAAATTAACATAAAAATAGATGAAATATCAAAAAAAAACAGAATCACAAGAGGTAATTGAAAAAAAAGAATCATTAGAAAAACAACAAGCTATTTGGGATGCAGAAATTAAACAACTCACAAATGAAAATAATGAAAGGCAAGAAAATCTTGTCTATATAAATCAAGAAATTGCGATGCTAACATCAAGCATGATTCCTTTTCCACCTAAGAATATCAAGAATAAATAGGAGTATATCAATGTTGGGTACAGTTTTTTGTTATTTTATTGCTATCTCATTTGGGATTGCTATGCCTATTATTCTAGTCAAAATATCACTGCTTGAAGATGAAGCTAAGGTTATAGAATTAGAGCAAAAACTACAACGTCTTGAAAATAAATATAAGGCTGAGCAAGAACTTAAATTAGCGACATTAGAAAAAAAACTTGTTACGGAAAGAATACGTTACGAGCGAACAATGCGTTCCCTGAATTCCATTAAAGATAAGCAAATAAAACTTATCCAAAAATTGGAAAATTATAAAAATAAGCTTGAACAAGATGTTGAACTAAATTATCAACACTAGAAAATAAACCTGTGGAGATGATACTCAACAACATTTCCAGCTTTCATAAAAAAGGAAATGGGATGATTTTAGTAATGCCGATCCTCTTATAAAATCAAGTAAGGAACACCTATGCTCAACGAAAACGACATCGAACAACTCACTCTTCAACGCCTGCAATCCCTCGGTTGGGAATATCGCTATGGTAAAGACTTGCCTGTTCATGAGGGCGAGTTTGCCCGTGGCGATTTGAGCGGCGTAGTCTTTGTTGAGCAACTGCGTGAGGCGGTGCGTAAACTTAATCCTCAGCTGCCTGAAAGTGCGGTGGATTCTGTGGTGAAATCCGCGACAAAAAGCGATATTGGCGACTTGGTGGTACGCAATCAGGCATTTTATAAGCTGCTGCGTGATGGCGTGCGGGTGGAATATACGCTAAACGGTGAACAAAAAATCGAGATGGCACGCTTGGTGGATTTTGAGCATGTGGAGAATAACCGCTTTGTTGCCGTCAATCAGCTGGAAATCCGCAGTCGTAAAGGGGGCAAGCGGATTCCCGATATTATCGGCTTTGTAAATGGCTTACCGTTGGTGGTATTTGAGCTCAAAAATCCGCTGCGTGAATCGGCGGATTTGTTGCAGGCGTTTAATCAGTTTGACACCTATAAAGATGAGATTGCTGAGCTGTTTGTTTACAACCAAGCTCTGATTATTTCAGACGGCATTGTCGCCCGTTTGGGTTCGCTTTCGGCAGATTTCCAACGCTTTACGCCGTGGAAAGTGGTCGATGAAAAAAATAAAAGCGCGCGGTTATATTTTGACGATGAGTTGCAAAGCCTGCTTAATGGCCTGTTGCAGCCTAAGGATTTACTCGACTATATCCGCTATTTCGTCTTGTTTGAACGGGATTCCGTTGGCAAAACCATTAAAAAAATCGCAGCGTACCATCAATATTACGGCGTAAATGAAGCGGTAGATTCCACCATTTGGGCGACTTCAGAAAAAGGCGACCGCCGCATTGGGGTGATGTGGCATACGCAAGGTTCGGGTAAATCAATTTCCATGTTGTTTTATGCAGGCAAACTGCTTGCACAGCCTGAATTGAAAAATCCCACTATTGTGGTGGTCACCGACCGTAACGATTTGGACGGTCAGCTCTTCCAACCTTTTCTTCAGGCAAAGATTTAATCAAACAAACACCGCAACAAGTAGAAGACCGCGATCAACTGCGCCAACTGCTCGCGCAAAATGAAGTGGGCGGCGTGTTTTTTACGACGATTCAGAAATTCGCCCTAAATGAGGAAGAAAGCCGCTTCCCTGTTTTAAATGAGCGCAGCAATATTATTGTGATCAGCGATGAGGCTCACCGCAGCCAATATGGCTTTACGCAAAAGCTGCATAACGGCAAGTTTCAGACAGGTTATGCTCGCCATTTGCGAGATGCTTTACCTAATGCCTCGTTTATCGGTTTTACAGGTACGCCGATTAGCCTAGAAGATAAGGACACGCAAGATGTGTTCGGTCGTTATGTGTCCATTTATGACTTGCAAGATGCGGTGGAAGATGGTGCAACTGTGCCGATTATTTACGAAGCTCGCCAAATCAAGCTAGCGGAGAATGCTAATCACGATGAATTATTTGCAGAAATTGATAAACTGCTGGAAGGCGAAGAAAACCCGAAATTACGCTTGCGAGAAAAATTGCTCGGCTCAGAAGCACGATTGCATGATTTAGCGGTCGATTTTGTGCAACATTTTGCCAAACGCAATGAAGTGGTGGACAGCAAAGCGATGATGGTGGTTTCCAGCCGTCAGATTTGCGTGGATTTGTATAATCAGATCATCGCTCTGCACCCTGAATGGCATTCGGATAATATCAATGAGGGTGCGATTAAAATTGTGATGACAGGTTCTGCTTCCGATGCGCCGGAAATGCAGAAACACGTTTACAGTAAACAGGAAAAGCAAACGCTGGAACGCCGCTTTAAAGACCCGAACGATCCGCTGAAGGTGGTGATTGTGCGTGATATGTGGCTGACAGGCTTTGATGCACCGTGCTGTAACACTATGTATCTTGATAAGCCAATGAAGGGGCATAACCTAATGCAAGCCATCGCACGAGTAAACCGTGTATTCCGCAATAAAAGCCGAGAAAATGGCGGCTTGATTGTGGATTATGTAGGCATTGCTGACGAGCTCGAAAAAGCCACTCGGCAATATACAAACTCACAAGGCAAGGGCAAACTGGCTGATAGCGTGATTGATGTATTCTTTAAAATGAAAGAGCGTTTAGAAGTTATCCGCACTCTGTTTGCAACGCCAGTTGAAGGAAAAACTTTTGATGTTCAGACTGCCTTAGAAAAAGATAATCCACATGATCTTTTGATGGCTATTCGGTTTGCCGCCAACCATATTTTAAGCCTTGATCAATTACCGTTTGATGGCAAAGCGCACGAGCAGCATTGGTTTAATAAAAAAGAAACAGAACCTCGCAAAAAAGCTTTTTTGAAAGCAGCAGGCTTGGTAAAAAAAGGCTATATGCTATGCGGTGCATTGGCTGAAGTTGAGCCGTATAACCAAGAAATCGCCTTTTATGATGCCGTACGAGCAATTTTAACTAAACGTGAACAAAAAGGCACAGGCACAAATGAAAGACAGATTTTATTGAAAAAATTGGTTAATCAAACTGTGTATTCTGAAGGCGTGATTGATTTATTTGATCTGCTAGAAAAACCACAACCACAAATCAGCCTGCTTTCCGAAGAATTTTTACAAACTGTTAAAAATAGCCCAACTAAAAATTTATGGGTTACGGCAATGGAACGTTATTTAGCAAGTGAAATTAAAGTTAAATCAGGCACAAACTTAACATTGCAAAAAGATTTTGAACAGCGTTTGAAGGAAGCATTGAATCAATACCACAACCACAATTTGACTGTGGTAGAGATTTTGGACGAACTCTTTAAAATGAGCCAAGATTTCCAAGAACGTCTAGCATTAGGGAAAAAACTAGGATTAACCAAGGAAGAACTAGCCTTCTATGAAGCCCTATCTCAAAATCAAAGTGCAAAAGATTTGATGGGTGATGAAGTGCTTTCTAAACTGGCGAAAGAAATCACGGAAACACTTAGAAAATCGGTCACAATCGACTGGCAATACAAAGAGGCGGTACGAGCAAAAATGCGTATTCTCGTTAAACGCGCCCTACAACGCTACAAATACCCACCCGATAAACAGGAAGAAGCGGTAACTTATGTGATTAAACAAGCTGAAGAAATTGCTGAGGATTTAACTGGTTTATAATTTTGATGCGGTTTATTTAATAACAAAAGGGCGATTAAAAACACTATGATTTTTAACCGCCCTTTATTTTGTTAAAAGTTAGATTGAACGTTTAACTTCAACCACTTCAAATACCTCAATTTGGTCGCCGACTTTTACATCATTGTAGTTTTTCACGCCGATACCACATTCCATACCGTTGCGAACTTCAGATACATCGTCTTTGAAACGGCGAAGAGATTCTAATTCCCCTTCAAAGATAACGACGTTGTCACGTAATACGCGAATTGGATTGTTACGTTTCACTACACCCTCGGTTACCATACAACCTGCGATTGCACCAAATTTCGGATGACGGAATACATCACGAACTTCAGCTAAACCAATAATTTCTTGTTTAAATTCAGGCTCTAACATACCGCTCATTGCTGCTTTAATTTCATTCAACAATTCATAGATGATTGAGTAGTAACGTAAATCAATGTTTTCAGCTTCAATGACACGACGAGCTGTTGCATCCGCTCGAACATTAAAGCCAACAATGATGGCATTAGATGCGGTAGCTAAAGTTGCATCAGTTTCAGTAATACCACCTACACCTGAACCAACAACTTTAACTTTTACTTCATTGGTAGAAAGTTCATTTAACGCTTGAACAATCGCCTCTACAGAGCCTTGTACATCCGCTTTCACAATAACGTTCAATTCAGCCACATCGCCTTCAGACATATTGCTAAACATATTTTCAAGTTTAGCTTTTTGCTGACGAGCTAATTTCACTTCACGGAATTTACCTTGACGATATAATGCCACTTCACGTGCTTTTTTCTCATCACGTACAACGGTTGCTTCATCACCCGCTGCAGGCACACCTGAAAGACCTAATAATTCAACTGGAATTGAAGGACCTGCTTCATCCACTTCTTTCCCGTTTTCATCACGCATTGCGCGCACACGGCCATATTCAAAACCACAAAGTACGATGTCACCTTTACGTAGTGTACCTGATTGAACCAAGATAGTTGCCACAGGGCCACGACCTTTATCCAAGTAAGATTCAATGACTACACCACTTGCCATGCCGTCTTTTACAGCAGTCAATTCAAGCACTTCAGATTGAAGTAAGATTGCATCTAATAAATCATCAACCCCTGTACCTTTCTTCGCTGATACTGGAACGAATTGCACATCACCACCGAATTTCTCAGAAATGACATCATGTTGTAATAATTCTTGCTCAACACGATCTGGATTTGCTTCTGGTTTATCGATTTTATTTACTGCAACCACTAAAGGTGCACCCGCTGCTTTTGCGTGTTGAATCGCTTCGATAGTTTGAGGCATCACACCATCATCGGCCGCAACAACAAGAACAACGATATCTGTTGCTTTTGCACCACGTGCACGCATAGAAGTAAACGCTGCGTGTCCTGGCGTATCCAAGAAGGTGATCATTTTGCCATCATCCATTTCTACGTGATACGCACCGATATGTTGAGTAATACCACCCGCTTCGCCTGCAGCAACTTTCGCTTTACGAATATAGTCAAGTAAAGAGGTTTTACCATGATCAACGTGACCCATGATGGTTACAACTGGCGCACGGGTTACTTTTTCTGCGTTTACATCACGATCGCCTAATACCGCTTCTTCAAGCTCATTTTCATTACGAAGAATCACTTTATGACCAAGTTCTTCTGCTACTAATTGAGCGGTTTCTTGGTCGATAACTTGGTTGATAGTAACCATTTCGCCCATCTTCATCATCATTTTGATGATCTCTGTAGCTTTTACCGCCATCTTATTCGCAAGTTCTGCAACCGTAATGGTTTCTCCAATGACTACATCCGATTTAACTACTTGAGCAGGTTTAGTAAAGGCTTGTTGAAGTGCGGCACCTTTTTTGCCATTTTTACCTTTACCAAACTTAGCGTCTTTTTGATTTTTACGATTAGATTCGCGCTCGTTTTTCGAGTTTTTGCTATTTTCATCGTCGCGACCGCCTTTTTTCGCTTTCGCTACTTTATTTTTGCCACGGCCACGATTTTCATTACGACGATCTTCTTCATCTTCTGCTTCAAGTGCATATCTTGAACTTAGATTGTAATCAGAATAGTCTTCTGAAGAAGATTCATTGTCTGAATCATCTGCTTCAGCATAACGTTTCGCTTCTTCTGCTGCACGACGAGCTTGTTCTTCTGCTTTTTGACGAGCTAATTCTTCAGCTTTACGACGAAGTTCTGCTTCTTCTGCTTTACGTTTCTCTTTTTCAGGATCAACAGATTTCACTTTAGAATCTACCGCACTTTTTGCTGGCTTAGCAGTTTCAGCTTTTGCTTTTTCATCAGCTTCTTTCTTAGCTGCCACTTTTTCAGCTTCTAAACGAGCTTTTTCTTCTACTGCTTTTTGTTCAGCAATTTTTTTCGCTTCCGCTTCTTGCTGTGCTTTTAATTTTGCTTCTTCTTGTTGAGCAATATCAGTTTTTACTGTGCGTTTTTTACGTACTTCTACTTGTACTTCTTTGCTTTTACCGCCAGTTGTGGTGCTGCTCACTGTTGTTTTTGTTCTGCGTTGAATGCTTAATTTTTTTGGCGCATCAGCCTTAACATCTTCAGTCATTACTACTCTCCTTATTCTTCGCCAAACCAACAGATATTACGTGCAGCCATAATTAAATCTGCTGCCTGTTCTGCTGTTAATTCTTCAATATCTGCTAAATCATCTACACCCTGTTCGGCGAGTTCTTCGAGAGTAGTAATTTGTTTTTCAGCTAATCTGAATGCCACATGGCGATTCATACCATCTAAATTCAATAAGCGATCTTCAATATTTGCTTTTTTCAATGCCTCTTCTTCAGCTACTGCTGCGGCTGTAATCGCATTTTTAGCACGAGTTTGAAGTTCTTCAACAAGATCTTCATCTTCCAAACCATCAATTGCTGTCAATTCATTCATTGGCACATAAGCAATTTCTTCTAAACTTGTGAAGCCTTCTTCTACAAGGATTTGAGCAAATTCTTCATCAAGTTCTAATGCGTTAATAAATAAATTTAACACTTTGTTATCTTCTGCTTGATGCTTAGCATTTAACTCATCAGTCGTCATTACGTTTAGTGTCCAACCCGTTAATTGTGTTGCTAAACGCACGTTTTGACCATTACGACCAATGGCTTGAGCAAGATTATCAGCTTCAACAGCAATATCCATAGAATGATTATCTTCATCAACGATAATAGAAGAAACATCCGCAGGTGCCATCGCATTAATCACAAATTGTGCTGGATTATCATCCCAAAGCACGATATCTACACGCTCACCACCAAGTTCATTCGTAATTGCCTGAACACGCGCACCACGCATTCCTACACAAGCACCAACTGGATCAATTCGCTTATCATTTGATTTCACTGCAATTTTAGCGCGAGAGCCAGCATCACGAGCTGCACCACGAATTTCAATCATTTCTTCGCCAATTTCAGGCACTTCAATACGGAATAATTCGATCAACATTTCTGGTTTAGAACGTGTCACAAATAATTGTGCAGTTTTGCCTTCAGGATTTACTTTATAAAGCACCCCACGAACACGATCTCCCGGACGGAAGTTTTCACGTGGTAACATATCTTCACGTGCAATCATCGCTTCCGCTTTATTGCCAAGATCTAAAATAATACTGTCTCGACTTACTTTTTTTACAGTGCCTGTTACAATTTTTCCTTCTTCTTCACGAAATTGTTCAACCACTTTTGCACGTTCGGCTTCACGAATTTTAGTGCTAATAACTTGACGTGCCGTTTGCATTGCAATACGGTCAAATGCAATAGATTCAATTTGATCTTCTACATACTCTCCAAGTTGCAAATTTGGATCATCAAATTGCGCCGCTTCCAAAGTAATTTCCTTCGTTGGTACTTTTACTTCATCTACGACTAACCAACGGCGAAAAGTATCAAATTCTCCTGTTTTGGGATTAATTGAAACGCGAATATCCGTTTCATATTCAAACTTCTTCTTAGTAGAAATCGCAATCGCACTCTCTAATGCTTCAAAAATTTTCTCACGTGGTAATAATTTTTCATTGGATACAGCTTCCGCCGCCAGTAAAATTTCTTTACTCATTTCTCTTTTTCTCCTTTTAAAATTTTGCAACAATATTCGCTTTTTGAATGTTTCCGAAGACTAAAATTTGTTCTTGATCATCAACGATTAAAGTAATCATATCCTTTTCAATACGCTCTAACTTACCTTGCCATTTACGGCGTTCCATCACTGGAATTCGCAAATGCACAGCGATATCTTGCCCAATATAGCGTTCAAATTGCGGCAAGGTAAATAGCGGACGATCTAAACCGGGTGACGACACTTCTAGATTATATTTATCCGCAATTGGATCTTCCACGTCTAAAATTGCGCTCACTTGACGACTTACATCAGCACAATCATCAACTGTCACACCACCATCTTTATCTATAAATAAACGAACTGTCATAAAACGACCCACGCGCTGACACTCAATTCCCCACAATTCACAGCCTAAATCCTCTACCGCATCTTGTAGCATTTCTTGTAAATTTTGTTCTAATGTAGCCAATTTCTACTCCTATATAGGGTGTAATTCACCGCACTATATCATAACCTTATGAAACCTTATCCTAAACAATACTTATCCCTCTATTTTAGTAATAGTAAGAAGATAGTTTATTAAATCTCAGGCATAAAAAAAGGGTTAGGTTCATAAGAACCTAAGCCCAGTTATAAATTTCTTATAGAAAAAAACCCCAAAACTGGGGTTCTTTTACTGAACTTATTATTGGTTGCGGGGGCTGGATTTGAACCAACGACCTTCGGGTTATGAGCCCGACGAGCTACCAAGCTGCTCCACCCCGCGTCCGAAATATGCACCACATTATAGTGATAAAAATTTAATATGCAAGAAATTTTATAAAATCATTGATGATAAATACTAGAATAAGATAACATTTTCCAAAAAGTTTAGGAGCTAATTATAGCATATATGCTGTGTTATATTTTTAGGAATTCGTAAATATCTTTAATTTTGCCATAATTTACAAATCTATAGCTCCTATCATCAAAAATAAAGCGTGAAATAATGCCAATTAATTAATGCCATTATCAAGCCTCCCTTCCATAAAAAATCAATGATCGTCTCCAATCAATTTAGAGATGAATTGTTAATAAGGTAATAAGCCAATAATAAATAGACAATATTTAAGGTTATTCTACCTTTCATACAAAAATTCAATCAATCTCGACTTTCCCTACCTTTCTTTTTTTGTTAGACTAACACGCAATTTTGGGGCTGATTCTGGATTCGACGGGATTAGCGAAGCCCAAGGTGCACGTCGAGGTGCGGTAGGCCTCGTAAATAAACCGCAAAAAAATAGTCGCAAACGACGAACAATACGCTTTAGCAGCTTAATAACCTGCATTTAGCCTTCGCGCCCCAGCTTCCTCTCGTAAGACGGGGATAACGCGGAGTCAAACCAAAACGAGATCGTGTGGAAGCCACCGTTTGAGGATCGAAGCACTAAATTGAATCAAACTAACTTAAGTTTAGCGTGTCTGTCCGCATGCTTAAGTGAAATTAAAGACGAGACTAAACGTGTAGTACTGAAGGTAGAGTAATTTCGGACGGGGGTTCAACTCCCCCCAGCTCCACCACAAAATAAACCTATCAAGTCCTATGAAAGACTTTAAAGCCTTGAAAATAATGACTTCAAGGCTTTTTTTATATCCTAAGCGTTCCTATCCAATCCTATAAAATCCTTGAATTTTAGTTATACGTTTAGTTATACTGACAGCCGTATAACAAAATAGGTATAACTAAAACCGTACAAAACCTGTTAGAAAAAAGCGTTAACGATATTTTAGCTATATCTAAATTTTTAAAAATCTGAATCACCGTCTGAGTTATTTAGAACGGTTTTCAACTCTCAGAAAGAAGCAATATGGCACGCACAATCACACCGCTAAACAGCACTAAAATAGATAAAGCCAAGCCGCAGGAAAAGGAATTTACCCTATCCGATGGCAAAGGGCTTTATCTGTTGGTTAAGCCCAATGGGGCTAAGTTATGGCGGTTTAACTATTACAAGCCTTTCACGCAACCAAAGAAAAGGGCGTTAATCGGCGTTGGCAAATACCCTAATATTTCCTTACAGCAGGCAAGAGCAATCAGAGATGAGTATTTATCTTTACTTGCGCAGAATATCGATCCGGCAATCTATCGCCAACAGCAAGAACAAGAGAAGCAAAATGAGCTGAATAATACCTATGAAGCAGTAGCGTGGGCATGGCTTGAGTATCGCAAAACCAAAAAGAACTTTTCAGATAATTATCAAAAAGACGTTATAAGCCTGATTAATCGTTGCTTATTACCGCATTTTGGCCATTTGCCTATTTCCCAAATTACCGCGCCAATGGCATTAAAGGCATTTAAGCAGTATCAAGATGAAGGGCATTTAGAAAAGCTCAAACGGACGATTCAGAAACATAACGAGATCATGACTTATGCCCTACACCGAGACTTAATCTCTTTTAATCCTACGGCAAATATCGCAAAGGAATTTGACAGCCCAACGGTTGAACATTTCAAAACCCTTAAGCCGGAGGACTTAAGTGAATTTATGTTCACACTACAAAACGCTCAGATTCACTTACAGACGCGTTATTTGATTTTATGGCAACTGCTCACCATGACAAGACCGAACGAAGCGGCTACGGCGAAATGGGAGGATATTGACGAGAAAAACAGAATATGGACTATTCCAGCGGAGCAAATGAAACGCGGCATTGAACATAGAATCACGTTATCACGGCAAGCCTTAGCCCTGTTAGGACAAATTAAAAAATTGAGTGGTGGAAAAACTTACCTATTCCCCAGTGTAAAGAACCCACAATCCCACGTTAATACGCAAACGGCAAACGCCGCGATTAAGCGAATGGGCTATGCTGGTAAATTGGTGGCGCACGGTTTACGCAGTATCGCTAGCACCTATTTAAACGATCAGGGCTTTAATAGTGATTTGATTGAGGTAGCACTATCACACCTCAATTCAGACCGAGTAAAAACTGCCTATGACAGAGGGGAAAAATTAGAACAGCGATTCAAGCTATTGCAAGCATGGTCGGATTTTGTAGAACAATCCTCACAAGGCACTTTGCCGCAATTTCATTTAAAGATTGTGGCTTAGTCTCATGAAACCTCAGGTAAAGTGCGGTCGTTTTTGACGGCGTTTTACTACTTAAAAACACCGTAGATTAAATATTAAGATTGAACAAATGAAGAAATTTTATAAATTAAAAAAATGGCTCACCATTGATGAAGCTGCCCACCGATTAAGTATTGAATTAGGCGAAAAAGTAACAAACGCAGATGTTTTACAATTATCGGTAGATGAGCAGCTTAAGGTTTCAGTATATTTTCCTCATAGCTGGACTGGCAAAATTTGTGATCTAACAACAGATGAAAATATTATAAAACAGAATAAAAAAGAAATCATAGGATTTGACGGTCACCCTTTTATATATTCTGAATATCAAAGATGTAGTGAAACAGAATATATAAAAATTGATGATAATGTTAGAGAATTTAGAGCTGGTGTATGGGAGCTAAAATTAATAGGAAATGAAAAAATAGATCTTGAATGGCAATTAAAAGAAGAACATGGTTTACCAATAGTAGATATATTTAATCTGAATGGTTTCTATGTAAAGAATAAAGATGGGATAGTTATAGAAAGACAAACTAAACTAAGCCCCGATGAATATCTTAAGCTCCAAAAGGAAATTAGTAACGATATAAAAAAACAACTTGCAAAATCAGATATACCCGAACTAGAAAAAGCTAAAATTAGAGAAAAAATTGATACTAAAAAATTTAAAAATACAACTTTTAGTTACCCTTGTGCTGGGCTAGGTGAAATTGATGGTGCATTTTTCGTTATTCAAACAGAGCATTTAAACGAATTTTTAGCTAGTTTAGATAGTGACGTAGATTACAATAACAAATTAGATTTAGATAATGCTATGTATCTATTAGGCGAAGTTTTATAGATCGTAGGTACTAGAGCAAAGAAATGGACACAAAGTGAAATCATAGACAAGATTTTAGAGCGTCGCCAAAATGAAAATATTTCTGCAAAAGGCTTAAAACAACGAACAATCGAAGAATATTTTGCCAATGCCAACAAAAGACTAAAACCATAATCCACCAACGCCCATTTCAGGGCGTTTTTCATATCTGCTAAAAATCCTTAAAAATCAATCCTATTTTTTCGTAACGAAAATATCTTTTTCGTTGCGATGATTCAATATTTTCACTTTTCTACAATCCACTCCGACACAACGAAGCCCCAAACGGCTTTAACCATTCCAACCAGTACGGAGTAAAACAATGAATCAAACTGATCGCATTATCCGCCGCCTTGAGACCATGAAAATGTTAGGCGTAAGCAAATCCACCTTTGCCGATTGGCAAAACCCTAAATCGAAACGTTACCGCCCGGACTTTCCAAAGAAAATTCAATTAGGGGTTAATTCAGTCGGTTACTTGGAAAGTGAAATCAACTCTTACATTACCAAACTGGCAGAAGCGAGAGCGTAGGAGGACGTTAATGATTATTTCCACCACCAGCACGGGCGAACAACGCCGATTCACCATTGAACGGTTAAGAGAACGCCCACACAGCACCAACGAGCTACGACAAATGGGCGTTTATTACCCGCCGGCACGCATTAAAGAATTACGCAATCAAGGTTATCTAATCGATACCTTCTACCGAGAGGAAACCGACAACACCGGCTTAACCCACCGTGTAGGCGTTTATGTTCTACATGAAAACACAGTAAGCCAAAAACGCAATGAGACGAGCATAGAGGGATTTTAACAATGAGCAATACAAACAAACAACCCAACCAGAAATCCGCAACACGGCGACGCTATGGGGTATTTACAGCGCTATTGAGGAAATCTACGAAATAGCAGACGCGACATTAGATGGCAAAATTACCAAAACAACAACCACCGGGGATGGGAAAAAAGTACAAATCCCATTCACTCACAAAGACGGCTTAGAGTTCGTTTTAGATAGATTGAGTGTAGTGCTATCAGATATTGACGACTTGAAACGACAAATTGAGGTACTGGCTACCAACCCGAAAACCGAACGGGATTATTTAACCTTGCCGGTGGTGGACCTAGGAGGGGCGCAATGACAAACCAAGAAAACGACACTCAACAAAAACCTACGCTACAACTGGCACGGGCTTATGTAGCCAAGTTACACGAAATCAGCGGAGCGATGGCGGAAGGGAAGCAACTTAAAGGCAACCACACCCCCGCCGATATTTGGAAGATTGTTCACGAGCAGTTAAGCAATGTAGATAGCTTGATTGAAATCGCACAAAAGCAACTACGGGAAATCTAGGGGGAATAAATGGGTTACGGATGGGAAATTCGGCGGCAATTTGCCAAAGCCTACGCAAGAAACGGCAATGCAACCCACGCCCTGAAAATGGTATTAGGCGAGGAACGGGCGGAAAAAATGCAACCGCACACACTACGCGCAAAAGCTAGCGAGTTATTGAATGACTATCGAGCAGTAGAGCTTATTGAGCAGGAGAAAGCGGAAATGCAACAGCGGGGCGAACCTTTACCGCATTACAGGGGGCGAACTGAACGCACGGATTTAATCACCGGCGAGCCGATAGAAATCAAGCTTCCGCCGACACGCCCTTTTGTGATTCCGTGGGGAATGAGGGAACTATTTAATCGAATGGAGAGATTAAAAAGATCCACCGGCAAAACCTGACATTTTACGGGGCAAAAATTAAAAGGCACCTTTGAGCAATAAAGATCCGCTTAGAAAACGGCAAGGGTTTAGAAGGAAAAACGACATGAAAACCTTAACAAAACTTAATGAAACAGCGGTATTTCCTAAAGTATTTCACAAGGAAACCGTGGCAATGACAGACACCCGCAAAGTGTCACAGTTTTTTGGTAAGCAGCATAAAAACGTTTTGCGCATTATTGAAAATCTAGGTTGTTCCGGTGAATTTTGGCGGCTCAATTTTAAGCCGTCAAAATACAAAGACGAACGCGGCAAAATGCAACCAACCTACTTAATGACCCAAGACGGGTTTACGTTGTTAACGATGGGATTTACCGGCAAGAAAGCAATGCAGTTCAAAGAGGCTTACATTGCCGAATTTAACACTATGAAAAACTGGATTATTGCTAAAGGAAAATTGGCTAGCGACCAGCACCGCATGAATGAAGCCATTAAGTTCATTCAAGACACGACAGGGCGAAAAGATGAACACGCTTATAGCCGTGAAAATAATCTGGTTTATGTGGTGGCATTAGGTAAAAGCCGCAAGAAATGGTTAATTGATAATGGCTATTCCACCAGCGAAGAAATTCGCCATTGTTTGAGCGAAGCACAGCTACAACTTGTTGATGATTTGCTTTCTGAAAATGCGGTGATGATTAAGCTAGGCATGGAATATTACACACGTAAAACCAAACTGGAACAAAGCGCGCTTTACTTTTTGCGTAAGCAGTTACCGAAAGCAGCATAGGGCATAAAACAAAAATGCCTATGCTTTACAATATGAGGCATAGGCAAGATTAAATTATCAAATTAAACGGGTTTATTATATGACGGGTTACGCAGAAAGAAAAGGCAGAAGCGGTAAACGTAGCGAACTGAAAAAAAGTATTAATGACAGTACATTCACTGCCTTACGGCATGATGTAATCAATAGCCCTAGCTTCTTAGGCTTAAGCAATTCCGCAAAAGTGGCTTTTTTACACTTATTGGCAAAATATAACCGTAAGAATAACGGGGATTTATCCGCGCCACAAAGCCGATCTAAGCAAGAATTTAACTTATCCGCCCCTAGTCTAAGAACCGGACTAAAAGAGCTTGAACAGAACGGCTTTATTGAAACTACCCGACAAGGTGGCAAGAATCAATGCTCACTTTATGCCTTAACGTGCTTTCCACTAAATGATGTAAACAAGGCGGGAATATTTATCAAAGCGACAGAAAGACCGAGCGATAAATGGAAAAAGTCATTTTAGCTTTTGTCCCGAATTTTTTGCGAAAGACCAAATTATATTTATCGTTCATTTTTTAAATAATTTTACAGATAAAAAACACAATAAAAAAACATAGCCTATGGCTATAATATATAAAGGTAGTAAAAATTTTACCCAATGAGAGTGCTAAAAATACGCTGACTTAGTAAAATTTTTACCCAACTCAACATAAAAACGATTAAAAAATGCGCAGGGTATGTAAAATTTTTTCCTAAGTTGGGTAAAATTTTTACTATCAAAAAATCGAAATAACCTTCAAAAACTACTTTACAAACTCCCCATATTTTTGCCAATATATTCACGCAGTCGCAAAAAGTGATTGCCAGCCGTGGAAAGCTGAATTATCTATCACAGGCGAACGACAGCACGCCATTAGACCGTGCTTTTTTTGTTCGTAACATTCGCACACCAAAAGAATATGCGGATTTTGTTTTCAATCTAAATCCGATCATTCTCTCAATGGTAGAGCGTAATGAGCCGTCTATGACGGGCTGTCTTCCTGTGATGGCAGTTTTCCACCTTGCTACGCTCTACCGCCCGACCGTGGAAAGTCTAGCGGTAGATTCTGAAAATTTATCACAGGACACCGCAGAAATGATCTACAAATTTCTTTGCGTCAATCGCACACAAGCGCATTTTAACTTATGCGTCATATCTCTTAATTCTACCACCGAAGAACAGGCACGTTTGAGCCTATCTGCTGATTATCGTTTTATTGCGGTGGTAGCGAGAATCAATCCTCAAAATAACCGCACTTTAGCGGCACTTCCTACCCTTTCTGTACCTGTAACACAAGGGGGCGCAAATGTTTAATCAATCAATTTTATCTGCACTTCAAGAGATGGCGGACTTTAACGACATTAACAACTACAAGCAAATCCCTGTACCAATGAGTAAGGAAAAATTAACAGACTTACACTGTGAATCTGAAAATCTTTGCGAATCTATCGAATATGGCTTAATGCACTTAGGCGATTTAATGCAAACCCTAGGCAATCTTGCCGACACAGAGCAGGATTTTACACGGGAGGCAATGAGTAACGATAACGTGAAACATATCGGGGGATTAATCAAGGCAAACGCCTACCTTCTCAATGCGTTAAGAGAAACCGCCAGCTTAAGCGAATATTATCTTGCTGGTGGCTTAGATGGGGAGATTGAAAGAAATGATGATTAAACCGAACCTACCCTATCAATTAATCTTTGTTTATGACAATGGCGACCAATTCATAGCGGGCGAATATGGCACGCTTAGAGAGGCTTTACAGGCAAAAATCAGATGTAAGCACGAAATAGGACAAACTGATATTTGCGGTCGAGTGTTAGACGTGATCACGATTTTAAAAGGGGAAGAAAATGAAACCAACTAACCCAATGGCGCAGCTTCAACAGTGGAAAGATAATCGTGCGCCAGTGAATGGAAAACACGTTCAAAACTGCGAAAGAAATTGCGAAACTGCGAAACGAAACAAAACACAGTTAACCCTTGATGATACTGGCTTTATAAAAAGAAACTGCGAAACAGGCTGCGAATTTGCGAAAGCGAAAAATGATTCGGTTAAAAATGCCAACCAAACCAATTTTGGTTTAGTTAAAAATACGCAAGGAAACGAGCATAGAGAGACTAAAAACAAATACCAAGGGAAACTATCTATCAATCCATTGGTGGCGGAATATAGCCAGCTTTCCCGCCAATTTAAGCTAATTCATGATAGTAACCGCAAATGTCTAGAAGTTTACCAGGGCGACTTCCACCACAAACTAAAAATGCGTGGGGAATGTGTTGATTTAGTGGAGCGATTAAAAGGTGGTGGAAAGTTATTTAATGAATTAGCCAAGGGCACCAATTTAACCCAAGAACAGACCGCACTTTTGAAGGCATTTAATCAGGTGAGCGGCTATCTAATCCATAAGTTTTCGGAAGTGGCAGAGCAGATTGACCGGCTCAATATTGAGCGCGTTGAAGGGTAAAAAACGACGGATAGCAAAGCGGATTAATCCACCGGTTACACCGATGTAAAAAGGCTTGATGTAGTGCATTGAGCCTTTTTTATTGAGTTTTGCGACCAGTACGCGCGTGTGCGCGAGGGGGGGGGTAAAATCGCTATGGGTTTTACCTGTCAAAACCGTACATTCAACTCAATTTTTACAACCGCAAAATTAATATTTTAGATGAAAGATGATGATGCCTAGAAACCTAAAAATTAGCCGAAAACCGCGAGCCCGAAACCCCGTGGAAAGGGGCGTCCCCTTAGGAGTACCTTTTAATCTCTAGCTACTAGCGATAATCATCACTCATCATTGCACGACAAGCATCAGAAACAAGATGCTTTATCCCTTCCTTTTGTGAATTAGAAAATTTGTCAAATAGATCACATTTTTCTTTTTTGCTGGTGGCTAGAAGTGATTAAATTCACAAAAAAAAATCTCCTGCGAAAATTTTTATTTTTACAGATAACCGCCCTATCATTCCCTACCTGAAAAAACATAGATTGAAATTTTGAATCTTAAATGATGATGAATAGTTATTCGCAAAAATGAATAGAATTTAGGGGGCACTTTAAATTTTAGTTATACGTTTAGTTATACAGAGTAAAATCAAAATTACACAAATCTAGCAATAACAATACTTACAAGTAACAATTCAGATGACACAGCAGCAGGGGAATCAACAATTTTTACTATTTTGAAGATAAAACTCGATGACTTGTTGCTTGAAAAAAAATTGTATTTGGTCATAAAAAATCTGCACCTTAGTTGGTTATTTAATCCAACTTTTGGAGTGCAGATCAAAAGTGCGGCCAATTTTTTTAAAATTCTTTTGAAATTAAACTTTCGGCTAATTGCAAATCAAGTGTGGAATCAATATCAATGGAACGATAAGTTGGCATTAAATAAAAACGCATTGGCGCAATAAAAAAGCGTTTTTCATCAAAGAGACTTTGGATGTCATTAATATAAATTGCACCATTTGCACGATAAGATTTGGGTAATTTTTGACGAGGGGCTTCAAAATCCGTTAATTCGTGAATAGGCTGAACTTTGGTACCTTCTAAAGTGAAGGATTTATAAGGATGGTGCTCACATTCGCAAGCTGAAACCACTGATTTATATTTGCCGCCAAGGAAAATTTCCATTGCATTACGAATATCTAAAGCATTACGCAATGGGCTGGTTGGTTGCAAAAGTGCAGCGGTGCCTTGTGAAATATTAAGTGTTTCTAAGCAATGCAAAATAGCATCAATGGTGCGTGTATCACTTTGAGCTAAACTTTCAGGGCGTGCCACTGCTTTTGCGCCGTATTTTGTGGCTTCTTTTAAAATATTTTCGCCATCTGATGTCACCACAATTTGATCAAACATACCCGATTCTTGCGCTGCCAAAATCGCTCGCCCCACCAAAGAAACGCCCCCCACAAGCTGTAAATTCTTGTCTTTAATTCCTTTAGAACCCGCTCTCGCAGGAATAATTGCAATTCTTGTCATTATTCTCACTCTCTGTGATAAAAGTGCTGACTATTCTAGAATCTTTCCCTTGTTTTAGCAAAAACTAATCTTTAATATGGCACCACATTTTTGTTTAACAAAGAGGAAATAAAATGACTCAACTTACTCGTGAACAAGTTCTTGAACTCTTCCATCAACGCAGCTCAACACGTTATTACGACCCCGCAAAAAAAATCAGTGATGAAGATTTTGAATGTATTTTAGAGTGCGGTCGATTATCGCCGAGTTCTGTAGGCTCTGAGCCTTGGAAATTTTTAGTGATTCAAAATAAAACCTTATGCGAAAAAATGAAACCTTTTAGCTGGGGAATGATAAATCAGCTTGATAATTGCAGTCATCTTGTGGTAATTCTCGCGAAGAAAAATGCCCGTTATGATAGTCCGTTTTTTGTGGATGTGATGGCACGCAAAGGCTTGAACGCAGAGCAACAAAAAGCCGCCCTCGCAAAATACAAAGCCCTGCAAGAAGAAGATATGAAATTACTCGAAAACGACCGCACTTTATTTGATTGGTGCAGTAAACAAACTTATATCGCCCTTGCAAATATGCTTACTGGAGCCTCAGCCCTTGGCATCGATTCTTGCCCAATTGAAGGTTTTCATTACGACAAAATGAATGAATGCCTCGCCGAAGAAGGATTATTCGATCCTCAAGAATATGCGGTTTCTGTCGCCGCAACCTTTGGCTATCGCTCACGCGATATTGCGAAAAAATCCCGTAAAGGGTTGGATGAAGTAGTGAGATGGGTGGGGTAAAAATCCCATTAAAAAAGGGCTGCAAATGCAGCCCTATCTTTTTTGATTATTTCACTTCTTTAAATAAAATCTCGCTTGGGATTACGGAACCTTGCCAGTAAAGTTCGGTAGAGACTTTTTCTGCAAGTTGTAAGAACGCTTGTGAAATTTCATTTTCAGGCACTCGCACAACGGTCGGGTTGCCTGCATCTAAATCTTCACGGATACGAATATGCAGAGGAAGTTGAGCTAATACTTTCACATTGTATTTTTCCGCCATTTTCTCTGCACCGCCTGTGCCAAAAATCGCTTCGTGATGACCGCACTTACTACAAATATGCATCGACATATTTTCCACAATACCTAACACTGGTACGGATACTCGCTCGAACATTGAAATACCTTTCACCGCATCAAGCAAAGCAATATCTTGTGGAGTTGTCACTACCACTGCGCCAGTCACAGGAATTTGTTGTGATAAGGTAAGTTGAATATCGCCAGTGCCAGGAGGCATATCGATAACAAGATAATCTAAACTATCCCATAGGGTTTCATTTAATAATTGGCTTAATGCACTACTCGCCATTGGGCCGCGCCAAATTGTTGCGCTGTCTTCATTCATTAAAAAGCCAATGGAATTTGCAGATAAACCATGTGCTTTAATTGGGGTGATGTGTTGATTATCTGGCGAAGTCGGGCGTTGATCCGCTGCGCCTAACATGTGTGGAATAGAAGGGCCATAAATATCCGCATCTAAAATCCCAACACGTGCGCCTTGTGCTTGTAATGCTAAAGCTAGATTAACGGAAACCGATGATTTCCCTACACCGCCTTTACCAGAACTCACCGCAATAATATTTTTCACACCTTTTACTGCTGGTTGATTATTTGCACGTTTGAGTGTGGCGATTTGATAAGCCACCGCCCATTTAATTAATTTACAATCTGTTGCTTTCAATAACGCATCTGAAACCGCTTGTTTTAACTGTTCTGCACCAGAATTCCACGCAAAAGGCAATTGCAATTCAATACGTAAAGTATCGCCTCCCTTTTCCACTTTTTTCAAAGTATTAAGCGCAATCAGATCCTTTTGCAGGGTTGGATGCTGAAATTGTTGAATAATCTGCTGAACTTGGTTTTGCTGGTCGGCAGTCAAATTATCAGAAAAGTAGGTTGCCATAATAACTTCCTGTTTAGTAGAGTAAATTTGTCGGGCATATTTAATCACGGAAAGTGCGGTATGTTAAGTTAAAGTTTTTCAAACTAGAAAAAATCCCCTATTTAAAGTAAGATAAGCACAATTTTTGTATGCTAAAAAAGAGAATAATAAATGACAACTCAACCCCGTAAAATTTTAGTCACTTGTGCCTTGCCTTATGCCAATGGGGCAATTCATTTAGGCCATATGTTAGAACATATCCAAGCGGATATTTGGGTGCGTTTTCAACGTATGCGTGGCAATAAAATCCATTTTGTCTGTGCGGACGATGCGCACGGCACGCCGATTATGTTGAATGCTGATAAACTTGGCATTACACCTGAAGAATTAATTGCTAAAGCAAAAGCCGATCACATTCGTGATTTTGCAGGTTTTAATATTAGTTTTGATAACTACCATTCTACTCACAGCGAAGAAAACAAACAGCTCACTGCAGAAATTTACAATAAACTCAAAGCCAATGGCTTTATTAAGAGTAAAGTTATTTCTCAGTTATTCGATCCTGAAAAAAATATGTTCTTGCCTGATCGTTTTGTGAAAGGCACTTGCCCGAAATGTAAAGCGGAAGATCAATATGGCGATAACTGCGAAGTGTGTGCTTCTACTTATAGTCCAATGGATTTAATTAATCCTCGTTCAGCTGTTTCTGGCGCAACACCTGTTGTAAAAGAATCTGAACACTTTTTCTTTGACTTACCTGCATTTGAAGGGATGTTAAAAGAATGGACACGTTCTGGCTCACTTCAATCTGAAATTGCGAACAAAATGCAAGAATGGTTTGAGAGCGGTTTACAACAATGGGATATTTCGCGCGATGCGCCTTATTTCGGTTTTGAAATTCCGGGTGCAAAAGATAAATTCTTCTATGTTTGGTTAGATGCACCAATCGGCTATATAGCTTCATTCAAAAATCTATGTAATCGTGAAGGCATTGATTTCAATGAATTTTGGGCGGAAGGCAGTGATGCGGAGCTTTATCATTTCATCGGTAAAGATATCGTTTATTTCCACAGTCTATTCTGGCCTGCAATGCTTGAAGGCAGCGGCTATCGTAAACCGACTAATGTATTCGCTCATGGCTATGTAACGGTGGATGGGGCGAAGATGTCAAAATCTCGCGGCACATTCATTCAAGCCAGCACTTATTTGAATCATATCGATCCTGAATGTTTGCGTTATTACTATGCAGCAAAATTAAATGATCGCATTGAAGATTTAGACTTTAACCTTGAAGATTTCGTACAACGTGTAAATACAGATATTGTAAATAAATTAGTGAATTTAGCTTCACGCAATGCGGGCTTTATTGCGAAACGCTTTGAAGGCAAACTTGCGGATAAACTGGAAGACGAATCATTATTTGCAGAATTTACCGCCCAAGCCGAGCAAATCGCCGCTTATTACGAAAGCCGTGAATACAATAAAGCCATTCGTGAGATTATGGCATTAACGGATAAAGCCAATAAATATATTGATGAAAAAGCCCCTTGGGTGATTGCAAAAGAAGAAGGCAAAGAGGCAGAATTGCAAGCCGTATGTTCAATGGGTATTGAGCTTTTCCGCGTGTTGATGTCTTACTTAAAACCTGTTCTTCCAAAACTAGCAGAACGTGCAGAAGCCTTCTTACAAGCTGAATTACGTTGGGATAATATTCATCAACCATTACTTGGCCATACCCTTGCACCGTTTAAAGCCTTATTCTCTCGTTTAGAGAAAAAACAAATTGATGCCGTTGTGGAAGAAACCAAAGCCTTATTTGCAGCAGCCAATAAAGCCGCAGAAAAAACAGAAGCAAAACCAACCGCACTTTCTACCGTTGAACCTATTGCTGAAACCATCACGATTGATGATTTCGCTAAACTTGATATGCGTGTAGCAAAAGTATTGAAATGCGAAGCAGTGCCAGAATCTAATAAACTTTTACGTTTTGAATTGGATCTTGGCGATCATACTCGTCAAGTCTTCTCTGGCATTAAAGCGGCTTACAATAAACCTGAAGAACTAGAAGGTCGTTTTGTGATTATGGTGGCAAACCTTGCACCACGTAAAATGAAATTCGGCGTGTCTGAGGGAATGATTCTATCCGCAGGAACAGGCGGTAGTGATTTATTCTTGTTATCTGCCGATAATGGTGTCACCGCAGGTATGCAAGTAAAATAATCAATTCAATTAATTAGGGCAACATTACGTTGCCCTTTTATTTTCTTGTTGAAAATAGATGACTTATAACCTACCATAACACTCAACTATTTATCTGTTTGGAGAATATTATGAAAAACGAATTAATTTGCTATAAACAAATGCCAGTGTGGACAAAAGACAAATTGCCACAAATGTTCCAAGAAAAGCACAACACAAAAGTCGGCACTTGGGGAAAATTAACTGTATTAAAAGGTAAGATCAAATTTTATGAGCTAACCGAAAATGGCGATGTTGTTGCCGAGCATACTTTTACCCCAGAAAGCCACATTCCTTTTGTTGAACCTCAAGCATGGCATCGTGTTGAAGCACTTTCTGATGACCTAGAATGTACCCTAGGTTTCTATTGCAAAAAAGAAGATTATTTCAGTAAAAAATACAACATGACTGCCATTCACGGCGATGTGGTGGATGCAGCAAAAATTATCTCGCCTTGTAAAGTATTAGATTTAGGTTGCGGACAAGGGCGTAATTCACTTTATTTAAGTTTATTAGGCTATGATGTAACCTCTTGGGATCACAATGAAAACAGCATTGCCTTTTTAAATGAAACCAAAGAGAAAGAAAACCTTAATATTTCTACCGCACTTTACGACATTAACGCCGCCAACATTCAAGAAAACTATGATTTTATTGTTTCAACGGTGGTGTTTATGTTCTTAAATCGTGAACGTGTGCCGTCAATCATCAAAAATATGCAAGAACATACCAATGTTGGCGGATATAATTTAATCGTTGCCGCAATGTCCACAGATGATGTGCCTTGCCCACTTCCATTCTCATTCACTTTTGCTGAAAACGAATTGAAAGAATATTACAAAGATTGGGAATTCTTAGAATATAACGAAAATATGGGCGAATTACACAAAACCGATGAAAACGGCAATCGCATTAAAATGAAATTTGCCACCATGTTAGCGAGAAAGAAATAATCTGCTAATTTAAAAAATCACCGCACTTTGCGTCCCTCCAATAAAAAGTAACTTAGAAAATATCTTTTGCTTTGCGAAGTGCGGTAAATTCTTCAAGTGTTTTTGCTTGTAAAAACGGATTAATTTCTCGCTCAAGTTTTAAGGTTGTTGGCAAACTCGGTTTATTTTCAGCCCGTTGTGTTTCAACAAAAATACGTTGTTTTTCTACCGCACTTTTATCCACCAGCACAGTTTCCGCAAATGCTAAATTCCCCAAGGTATATTCATGAGCAGGGCAAACAATCGTCTCGTCAGGCAATGTATTCAAACGCTGCAAACCATCAAACATCTGCGCATAATTGCCTGTAAAAACACGTCCGCAACCTGCAGAAAATAACGCATCACCACAAAATAAATGATTATCTACTAAAAAACTAACGTGCTGTTTAGTGTGTCCCCCCGTCGGAATGACATCAATTTGATAATTTTCGGTAAGGATCTTCCCTTCGTTCATAATTTGAGTCGCACCTTTTTTCTCACATTCTTGCGGCCCATAAATCGGCACTGTTGGATAACGTTTTTTAAATGCCGACACACCTTGTGTATGATCCTCATGTTCGTGAGTAAGCAACACCGCTTCAATCGTTGAGTTTTGCTTATCTAGCCATGCAAACAGCTTGTCCGTTTCAGGCAAATCCACAATAATAAGTGGCAGATTTTCTCGTTGATAAAGCCAAATGTAGTTATCATTCAGCGCAGGTAAAGCAAATAACATAATCGTCCTTTTAATTAGTGATAGAAAAATAAATTGATTCCACTTGAAACATTAGATGCGATCCACATTCCACCAAATCAACGCCCATTTTTTCTGTCCGTGAGAAATTGGTTCGTTATTGGCTTGTTTACGATCGTAAAAGGCTTTTAAACCTTGTTTTTCTTTTTCGGACAGTTCGCCTAAAGAAAATTCCACCGAGGCTAATAAATCCTCGTAGATTTCACCTTGAAAACAACCGGATTCAGTTTCAATAAAATTCAAATTTGCCTGAATGCCTTTTTGATACAACCGATTGAGTAAATAAATATAAGTGGGGAAACCAATATCTTCACGGCCAATTGCCTCAAATACGCCCTCATCTAAGAAATGGCGTTGTGTGACAGAAGTCAAAAACACACGTTTTTTCGCTTTGGCACAGAGTTTTTCGATCATATCGTCCAAATCATCCACCAACGTTGAACGAGATGCCAACACTACATCAGCTTGTGGCACATCATCCCAATTATCCGCCCAAGATTTATGAAATGTTGTGAGATTATGCAACCCCAATTTCTGTTTGAACTGCGCCAAGCAATCTAACATTCCATTACTATAATCTAAGGCATATACCGTTGAACCTTGTTGTGCGAGCGGTACAGCAAAAGTACCAGGCCCACAGCCAATATCCAACACTGTTTCATCGGTTTGCACATTCATTGCTTGCAATAATTGCTGATTATATGCTGAAGGCTTACCGACCAAATTTTCTGCCATTTTCACGGCTTTTTTATCCCATTTTGTCGGAGGCAAGTTGTAATGATTACGAGCGATTAAGTGTTGTTGATACAGTTCAGCAAAATTGATGTCGTAAATAGTCATAGTGATTTTTCAATGTGATTATTCAAATGTTGATGTAAAAGTTCGGACGAAGTGCGGTAAATTTTCGCCAAGTTTTCTAAGGTTAATAAATGTTTTTTATCGCCTTGTTGAAAGCCAAATTGTTGATCAAGCAAAACAATATTATCCCCTAAAAGTGCCGCTTGTTGTGGATTATGCGTGCTAATAATAAGCGCAATTTTTTGCTTTTGCAGTTGTTTTATTTTTTCTAACACTCGAATTTGATTACCAAAATCAAGGCTGGAAGTCGGTTCGTCCATAATTAAAAGTTTGGCTTATTGAGCAATCGCACGGGCAATCAACACAAGCTGTTTTTCGCCGCCACTTAATTGATGATAATAACGTTGCGCAAGATGAGCAATTTCTAACTCTTGCAATGCCATTAATGCTAAATCCAAATCAGATTTTTTCGGGGTTTGATACCACTTCAAAAAAGCACTTCTTCCCATCATCACCATATCCTGTACTAAAAAAGGAAATAAATGAGAATGCGCTTGTGGCACATAAGCAATATGCCGAGCCAATTCTGTTGGTGAATAATCAGAAAGCGATTTTCCTTGCCAAACAATATCACCACCAATAGGCGGTTGTAAACCAAGTAAAGTTTTCAAAAAGGTACTTTTGCCTGCACCATTTGCACCAAGCAAACAACAAATTTGATTTTCCTCTAAGGTAAATCGGATATGTTGAACAAGCGTTTTTCCTTCATAGCCAATGGCAAGATTTTGTGTTTCGAGTAACATTATTTTTGCCCTCGCACTAATAAATAAAGGAAAAATGGTGCACCACAAGCAGAAGTCAGAATACCGAGTGGTAATTCAATCGGTGCAATAGTGCGAGCCAGCGTATCAGTAAGTAATAAAAAAGACGCACCAAGAGCAAATAGGCTGTTTTATGATGTTGTTTAGCAAAATCGCGAGCTTGTTTAAGGGTTTCTTCCGCATATTTAGCTTGTGCTTCAGCTTGTTTTTCGTTACCAAGCAATTTACCTAATCTTTGCTGGATTTACCGTATTTGGTTTGTTACTGCATTTTTATAGCCGTAAGAAGAAATGGGTAAAAATCAACACTCAATTTGCCGATCTCATCACAAATAATCGCATGCCCTCTTGCTGCAATTTAGATCGCTTGATGATGACTTTCGAGCATTTCTCTATTCAACAAATCGCCGAGCAACTTAATCTTTCTCTCCCGATTTTATTAAATGAATTATCACAAGCTCAAATAAACATAACTGATTCCCACCGCACTTTACGCGAAAACTTTCCTCTCAACGATGAAAAAATTTTCGCCGCAATTACAATTGCCTTAAAAGTGCGGTTCAATCCAACTTTACTTTAACGCCAATCAAATATACGTTAAAAGTGCGGTAGAAAACCCCGAAATTTTTCGGGGTTTATTTTTGCCGAAAAAATCTTGCCCCACCATTAAAACTCCCCTATTATTCACTGCACTTTTTTCTCATTTAGGAACAAAAATGACAGAACAAACCTTTATTCTCGGCAAAGATGCCGCATTAGAAGATAGTATTGCAAAATTTCAGCAAAAATTGACCGCACTTGGTTTTAATATTGAAGAGGCATCTTGGTTGAATCCTGTGCCAAATGTGTGGTCTGTGCATATTCGCGATAAAGACTGCCCGCAATGTTTTTCTAATGGTAAAGGGGCAAGTAAAAAAGCGGCGTTAGCCTCTGCCCTTGGTGAATATTTTGAGCGTCTTTCCACTAATTATTTCTTTGCCGATTTCTATTTAGGACAAGAAATTGCAAACGGCGATTTTGTGCATTATCCCAATGAAAAATGGTTCCCAATTGAAGACGATGCTTTACTGCCTAATGGCATTTTAGATAATTATTTATTGGATTATTTTGATCCTAATGCCGAGCTTACGCCTGAATTATTAGTCGATTTACAGTCTGGCAATTATGATCGTGGGATCGTGGCGATGCCTTATGTTCGTCAATCGGACGAACAAACCGTTTACATTCCACAAAGTATTATTGCCAACCTTTATGTCTCAAATGGGATGTCTGCGGGCAATACAAAATTTGAAGCACGCGTGCAAGGCTTGTCAGAAGTTTTTGAGCGTTATGTGAAAAACAAAATTATCGCCGAAGCGATCAGTCTGCCAGAAATTCCAAAATCTGTGATGGATCGCTATCCATCTATTCAGGCTTCCATTGCAAAATTAGAGGAAGAAGGTTTCCCAATTTATGCATTTGATGCTTCACTTGGCGGAAAATACCCTGTTATTTGCGTTGTGCTACTCAATCCGAATAACGGTACTTGCTTTGCCTCTTTTGGTGCGCATCCAAATTTCCAAGTGGCATTAGAACGTACTGTGACGGAGCTTTTACAAGGTCGTAGCTTGAAAGATTTAGATGTTTTCTCACCGCCCTCTTTCAATAACGATGATGTGGCAGAACACGCTAATTTAGAAACCCACTTTATTGATTCGAGCGGTTTAATTTCTTGGGATTTATTCAAAGAAACGCCTGATTATGAATTTGCTGATTGGGATTTCAGCGGTACAACACAGGAAGAATACAATAATTTAATGGCGATTTTCCGTGCCGATGAAAAAGAGGTTTACGTAATGGATTACAACCATTTGGATGTCTATGCGTGCCGTATTATTGTGCCAGGTATGTCTGATATTTATCCTGCAGACGATTTAATTTATGCCAATAACAATATGGGAATGGATTGGCGCGAAATTTTACTGGATTTACCAAACTGGCATCACGATGCAGAAACCTATCAAGAATTATTAGAAGAATTAGACGGACAAAATATTGATGATGCGACTCGCGTGCGTGAATTTATCGGCATCGTTGCACCTAAAAATAGCGGCTGGACAACCTTACGCGTGGGTGAATTAAAATCAATGCTCCACCTTGCATTAGGCGAATTAGAACAAGCATTAGATTGGGCAAATTGGACGCTGAATATGAACAGCTCCGTATTCACCACAGAGCCTGTGAATTATTATCGAGCATTAATTTCCATCATTGAATTACATTTAGATCAAAATCGCGAACCAGCGCAATATCGTTCAGTGTTTGAGAAAATGTATGGTAAAGATGCAGTTAAACAAGCTTGGGCAGCTGTCTCTGAAGGTGGCAATCCGTTCTACAATCTTCCTGCAAGTGATGAAAATTTGAAAAACTTTAAGGAACATCAGGCGTTGTTGGGGGCTTATGGGAAGTTGCAGAAAGCCAAAAAGAAAATTGGAAATAATTAGGTCAGGATTTCGCCTGACGGCGACCTACTTTCTTTTACTCGTGTAAAAGAAAGTAGGCAAAGAAAACACGCCCCAATTAAATCGCTGTTCTTTGCTTTGTTTCAATTTTCTTAACGGCAATTTGCTGAACTCGCTACGCTCAAACAGACGCAAATTGCCTGAAAATTGAAAGTCGCAAAGGCGATTTATATGGGGCCCCGAATTTATCAGAGCATTATTTAAAAAGTGCGGTTAATTTTAAATTCATTTTAAGAACAAAAAATATTTTGAGTTTTGACCGCACTTTAAATCGGATAAAGAACAAATTGGGTTCCCTTCTTTTCCACCTTTGTGGAATTGAATTTGTAGGAAATTTTCGTCTGTTTGAGCGCAGCGAGTTTAGAAAATTTCCGTGAAACAAATTCAATGGAACAAAGAGAATAAGGAAAAGCAGGGTTGCCTTTCTTTTTGCCTACTTTTTCTTTGGCAAAGCAAAGAAAAAGTAGGTCGCCATCAGGCGAAATCCTAATGTAAAAAACATACCTTTATGCTATAATCCGCCACAATTTTTGATCAAAAAAGGAATACCAATGACGGATTCAATCCAATCATCTATCACCCCTGTCAATATCGAAGAAGAACTTAAATCTTCCTACCTTGACTACGCGATGTCTGTTATCGTTGGGCGTGCATTACCTGACGTTCGTGATGGTTTAAAACCTGTTCACCGCCGCGTACTATTCTCAATGGATCGCGAAGGCAATACCGCCAATAAAAAATATGTAAAATCAGCTCGTGTTGTGGGTGATGTAATCGGTAAATATCACCCGCATGGTGACTCAGCCGTGTACGATACGATCGTTCGTATGGCACAACCCTTCTCACTTCGCTATATGTTGGTTGATGGGCAAGGTAACTTTGGTTCAATTGACGGTGATGCGCCAGCTGCAATGCGTTATACCGAAGTGCGTATGCAAAAAATTACGCAAGCATTGCTCACGGATTTGGATAAAGAAACCGTCAATTTCTCGCCAAACTATGATGGCGAATTAATGATTCCAGATGTATTGCCGACTCGTATTCCAGCACTTTTAGCAAATGGTTCTTCCGGTATTGCAGTAGGGATGGCAACTAACATTCCCCCTCACAACTTAAATGAAGTATTAAATGGTTGTTTGGCTTATATTGACAACAATGAAATTACCATTGATGAATTAATGCAACATATTCCAGGGCCTGACTTCCCGACTGCTGCATTAATTAATGGTCGTAAAGGGATTGAAGAAGCCTATCGCACTGGTCGTGGTAAAGTGTATGTTCGTGCTCGTGCAACGGTAGAAACCAACGAAAAAGGACGCGAGCAAATTATCGTATCTGAATTGCCATACCAAGTAAATAAAGCAAAATTAGTCGAGAAAATTGCCGAATTAATTCGCGAGAAAAAAATCGAAGGTATCAGCAACATTACTGACCTTTCAAACAAAGAAGGGATCCGTATTGAAATTGATATTAAACGTGATGCAGTAGGGGAAGTGGTATTAAACCATCTTTACTCGCTTACTCAAATGCAAGTGACCTTTGGTATTAATATGGTAGCATTGGATCACGGTCAGCCACGTTTATTTAATCTTAAAGAAATCATTGAATCCTTTGTGTTACACCGCCGTGAAGTCGTTACACGTCGTTCTATCTTTGAGCTTCGCAAAGCGCGTGAACGTACACACATTTTGGAAGGTTTAGCGGTTGCTCGTTCTAATATAGATGAAATGATTGCGATCATTCGCAACTCTAAAAACCGTGAAGAGGCTGCAACAGCAATTAGTTCTCGTTCTTGGGCATTACATAGCGATATTATTAATCTTCTTGATGTTTCTGCTCGTCCTGATGAGTTAGAAGAAAATCTTGGCATTCAAGGCGAACAATATTACTTATCGCCAGCGCAAGTAAACGCGATTCTAGAACTTCGCTTACATCGTTTAACTGGCATTGCCTTTGAAGAAGTTGTAAAAGAATATGAAGAGTTATTAGTTAAAATTGCGGATCTTCTTCATATTTTAAGTAGCGCAGAACGTTTAATGGAAGTAATTCGTGAAGAATTGGAAGATGTGAAAGCACAATTCGGTGATGATCGTTTAACTGAAATTACCGCTGCTTCTGGCGATATTGATTTAGAAGATTTAATCGCACAAGAAGATGTAGTAGTAACACTTTCTCACGAAGGTTATGTGAAATATCAACCACTGACTGACTATGAAGCACAACGTCGAGGCGGTAAAGGCAAATCTGCGACGAAGATGAAAGAAGAAGATTTCATCGAAAAATTACTGGTAGCAAATACTCACGATACGATCCTCTGCTTCTCTAGCCGTGGTCGTTTATATTGGTTGAAAGTATATCAACTTCCACAAGCAAGCCGTGGCGCACGCGGGCGTCCAATTGTGAATATTCTTCCGTTACAAGAAAACGAACGTATTACTGCAATCTTGCCAGTTTCTGCTTACGAAGAAGATAAATTCGTAGTTATGGCAACTGCTGGCGGTATTGTGAAGAAAATCGCCTTAACCGAATTTAGCCGTCCACGTTCAAACGGTATCATCGCATTGAATTTACGTGATGAAGATGAATTAATCGGCGTGGATATTACTGATGGTAGCAACGAAATTATGTTGTTCTCATCACAAGGTCGTGTGGTACGTTTTGCTGAAAATGCCGTGCGTGCAATGGGGCGTTTAGCAACAGGGGTTCGCGGTATCAAACTGGCTTTAACAAACGATATTTCTGACGATGAAAGTGCGGTAGAAATTGAAGATATTTCTGATGACAACGCTGAAGCATCATTAGACTTAAATATCGATAAAGTGGTTTCTCTTGTTGTGCCAAAAGGCGAAGGTGCCATTTTAACCGCAACGCAAAACGGCTACGGAAAACGCACACAATTAAGTGAATACCCAACTAAATCACGTAATACAAAAGGTGTGATTTCGATTAAAGTGAGTGAACGCAATGGTAAAGTAGTTGCCGCAACTCAAGTAGAAGAAACAGACCAAATTATGTTGATCACTGATGCAGGAACCCTTGTTCGCACACGCATAAGCGAGGTAAGCATTGTAGGTCGTAACACGCAAGGTGTTCGTTTAATTCGTACTGCAGATGATGAACACGTAGTAAGTTTAGAGCGTGTTTGTGATGCAGATGAAGAATATTCTTTAGAAGAAAGCAGTTCTGAAGAATAACCTATTATAAAAGAAAAAGTGCGGTAAAATTTCACCGCACTTTTTTATGCCTAATTACTTACCAGCCAAACCATCTCTAATCCGTTTTTCAAACTGATCATAATCCACTAAAAACGCATCGTGTCCGTAGTCTGATGGAAATTCATGAAAATGTAGATCGACGCCACTTTGTTCTAAAAGCTGTTTACTTTTATAAAGGTCAATGGGTTTAAAAAGTTGATCCGTTGTCACAGAAACCAATGTATAGTGCGCTTTAATGCGTGACAATGCCTGTTTAACGTTATCATACCCCAAACTTGGATCATACATATCCAACGCACGCAATAAATGCAAATAACTATTGGCATCAAAACGTTCTAAGAATTTTTTTCCTTGATAAGAAAGGTAGGATTCCACTTGAAAGTAATCGCCCCAAAAACTGCCATCTGATTTTGTGGCACGCCCAAAGGCTTTCGCAAGTTGTAAATCGGTGCGGTAAGTCAGCATACCTAGCATACGCGCAATAGATAGCCCTTGATCTGGCGGTGTACCATCATAGTAATCGCCACCGTTAAAATTAGGATCATTAATGACCGCTTGACGCATTACGTGATTAAAACCTATGGCTTCAGCACTAAAATAAATGGATGAGCAAAGATTTACGATATTATCCATAAAATCAGGATAATCAATTGCCCATTGATTCGCTTGCATGCCACCAAAAGATCCGCCAATAATAGCTTTTAAATGGCTAATGCCAAGATGATCAAGCAAGGCTTTTTGTACTTTGACAATATCCTGCACAACGATATTAGGAAATTGGCTACCATAAGGTTTACCCGTTTGCGGATTAATTGATGAAGGCCCCGTTGTTCCCTTGCAACCACCTAATACATTCGAACTAATAAAGAAATAACGATCTGTGTCCAACGCTAAACCTTTGCCCATAAAATTCTGCCACCATCCATTGCGACCATCATCGAAATAAGGCTCAGCATCGCCAGTCAAAGCGTGGCAAATTAATACCACATTATTTTTCTCAGCATTGAGCACGCCATATGTTTGATACGCGACATTAATATGGGAAAGTTTGCCGCCAAGCATCAGAGTTAAAGGCTGTGTGTCAAAAAGCACTACATTTTGCACAGACATTGAAAACCTATCGTAATAATCAGAATGGCGTTTAAACTATCAGTAAGTCGATTAGCTTGTCAAGAAATTTTAGCCGTCTAAACGGCTAAATTATCGCACATCAATGCGATTCACAAAATCCATCAAATTCTCCTTGAAGTGCGGTCGATTTTTCATTATGTTTACCGCTATGCTAGTAAAAAAATTCTCCCCAAAATTCACCGCACTTTTTTGCGCACTACTCTACGCAATCTTTGCATTGATTATACTTTGCTTGCTAGTGGATCGAGGCGTAAGTTTTTATGTTCGCGATAAAATATTCACAAATATTGATGAACTCCCCTTTCGCCCTTACGCCCTTGTGCTTGGCACATCAAAATACACCGTCAGCGGAAAACCGAACGTTTATTACGATAGTCGCTTAATGGCAGCTAAAAGCCTAATCGAACAACAAAAAGTGAATTATCTTTTATTAAGTGGTGACAACCGAACTTTGCAATATAACGAACCAAGAGCAATGTTTCGCGATTTACGCAAAATGGGTGTGCCAGAAACTTTAATGTTCCGTGATTTTGCAGGTTTTCGCACCCTAGATTCCGTTATCCGCGCCGATAAAATTTTCCAAGTGCAAGCATTTACGATTGTCAGTCAAAAATTTCATTGCGAACGCGCGCTATTAATTGCCCAAGCACATAATATTGATGCCATTTGCTTTGTGGCAAAACAGCCAGAATTACATTTTTCCACACAAATAAGAGAAGTTTTTGCCCGCATAAAAGCGGTTTTTGACTTGATATTAGGTGTTGAGCCTTATTTTTTAGGGGAACCTCAGCCATTGCCAAACAGCACCACATTATAAATATTGTTCTAAATCATATTTCTTCTATTTTTCTAAAATCACACTAATCTAAACTTGTTAAATAAACACAAACTGGTTAAAATCCAACCGATAAGGAAAATACTGTTTTATGCTAAAGGGTTTACTTTAATTGTCGTTGAACTCACAATTGATATAAAAGATAAAACAGAGAAAAAAATAGTCACAAAGGTTACCAAGGCACCGTGGGTGTGAAATATTCTTGGAAATAATATTCCAAAAAATAAGGGCTGATTTTAAATATCAGCCCTTTGCTTTGATGGTACATTTTATTCCACCACAGCCCAAAATTCAGCAACGGTGTGGAAAGATCCAAAGACTAAAACCACATCATTTTTTACCGCACTTTTGAGTGCTGTACACACACCATCCATAACAGAATTATCTGATGTAGCTTGAATATTTGGGAAATGACTTTTCAATTTCTCTGCTAATTCATCGCCTGACTGCCCGCGATAGCCGCCTAAAGTTACACAATGCCATTCATCAATAATAGGTGTTAAATGCTCAAATACCCCATTTGCATCTTTGTCTTTGAGCATCCCACACACGGCAATCATTTTACCCTCGATGCTACGTTTAAGTGCGGTCAATTTTTCAGATAAATATTTTGCAGCGTGAGGATTATGCCCTACATCAACGATAATTGTTGGCAAGGTTTCAACTGGTACGCCAAGATAATCCGCTAATTTTTCACGTTTATCTGTTTTTATAGCTTGAAAACGACCAACCAGTTCTACCTCTTGCAAAGATTTTCGCAAAGTCTGTTCTGAAATATCAAAAGGTAAACATTGAACGGCAGCCAGAGCCGTTGCGGCATTCGCCAATGGAATCTGACAAAACGGCAAATTTTCTAACCGCACTTTTTTATTTTGCCATTGCCAATTTTCAGCATTTTGCTCAAATAACCAATCCACATCACGACGAGCAACTTGGCAATGTAATTTTTCGGCCTGATCTAACATTGTTTGCGGCACATTAGGTTCACCAATCACGACAGGGCAATTTTCGCGGAAAATTCCTGCTTTTTCAAAAGCAATGGCCTCTCTGGTATCCCCAAGAAAATCGGTGTGATCAATATCGATGCTAGTAATCACAGCAAGATGGCTATCCACAATATTGGTCGCATCTAAACGACCACCCAAACCCACTTCTAAAATCACCACATCTAATTTTGCTTGCTTAAATAAATGCAATGCAGAAAGGGTGCTAAATTCAAAATAAGTCAGCGATTCTGTTTTGTTTTCATCAATAAAAGCAAAAGAGGCGGTATGTGCTTCATCGGGTAAATCTTGATTTTGAATGCGTACTCGCTCGTTATAACGCAATAAATGGGGCGAAGAATACACGCCTACACGTAATCCGTGATTAAGCAGAATCGTTTCTAACAAGCGACAAGTCGTGCCTTTACCATTCGTCCCCCCCACAGTTATCACATAAGGGGCGGGATGAAGTAAATCCAATTTTTCTGCCACGGATTGAATACGATCTAAACCGAGATCAATAGGTTTAAAATGGCTTTTTTCTAAATAAGAAAGCCACTCAGCGAGTGGCGAAGTGGCTTTAAGTTGCATATTATTCATCTTCTGAAATGAGTTCAGGTTCTACAAAAGGAGAAGGTTGATTCGTTAATTTACTCAGTACACTTGCTAAAGTTTGACGCATTTCTGAACGTTTCACGATCATATCAATTGCCCCTTTCTCAAGTAGAAACTCACTACGTTGGAAACCTTCTGGCAATTTTTCACGCACAGTTTGTTCAATAACGCGTGGCCCTGCAAAACCAATTAAGGCTTTTGGCTCGGCAATATTTAAATCCCCTAACATCGCAAAACTGGCTGATACGCCGCCTAAAGTCGGATCCGTTAATACTGAAATAAATGGCACACCCTTTTCACGCATTTGAGCAAGTACGGCACTGGTTTTTGCCATTTGCATTAAAGAGAATAATGCTTCCTGCATACGAGCACCACCACTCGCAGAGAAACACACAAACGGACAATTCATTTCCATCGCTTTTTCAGCCGCTTTAACAAATTTTGCACCAACTACAGAACCCATTGAACCGCCCATAAAAGCAAAGTTCGATGCAGCCACAACGATTGGCATATTATAAAGTGTACCTGTCATAGTAATTAGCGCATCTTTCTCGCCCGTTTCTTTTTGCGCCGCATTGATACGATCTTTATATTTCTTTAAATCTTTGAATTTTAAAATATCTTTTGGTTCTAAATCTGCCGCAATTTCTTGGCTTGAATCTTCGTCCAATAAATTTAATAAACGCTCACGAGCATCAATACGCATATGATGACCACATTTCGGGCAAACATACAGATTACGTTTGAGTTCTTCACTATAAAGTACTTGTTCACAAGCAGTACATTTTGTCCACACGCCTTCTGGCACATTGGCTTTTCGAGTGGAAGAAGAAGGACTTTTACTAAAAATTCGGTTAATCCAGCTCATTTTTTGACCTTTTTATTGACTAGAAAATTGCGCGTATTAGAACATAAATTTATAGAATTTGCTACTTGTAAGACCGTTTTTGTACTGCTCCGATTTCCTTTTAAACAAGATAATTTGCTCTCCTCTTATTGAACATTTTTTTTATTTTTTTGTCTTACAGACCACGTTATCTGAAATTTATTTTGGAGTATTTATGAAAAAAACACGTTTTGTATTAAATAGTATTGCACTTGGATTAAGTGTATTAAGCACATCATTTGTTGCTCAAGCCACTTTGCCAAGTTTTGTTTCGGAACAAAACAGTCTTGCACCGATGTTAGAAAAAGTACAACCTGCCGTTGTCACTCTTTCCGTTGAAGGAAAAGCTAAAGTAGATTCTCGTTCTCCTTTCCTAGACGATATTCCTGAAGAATTTAAATTCTTCTTTGGCGATCGTTTTGCCGAACAATTTGGTGGACGTGGAGAGTCAAAGCGTAACTTCCGTGGTTTAGGTTCTGGTGTCATTATTAATGCAAGCAAAGGCTATGTTTTAACCAATAATCATGTTATTGATGGAGCTGATAAAATTACCGTGCAATTACAAGATGGGCGTGAATTTAAAGCAAAATTAGTGGGTAAAGATGAACAATCAGATATTGCATTAGTACAGCTTGAAAAACCAAGTAATTTAACAGAAATCAAATTTGCTGATTCCGACAAATTACGCGTAGGCGATTTCACTGTTGCAATCGGTAATCCATTTGGTTTAGGTCAAACTGTGACATCAGGTATTGTTTCTGCATTGGGTCGTTCAACAGGTTCTGACAGTGGCACTTATGAAAACTATATTCAAACCGATGCAGCAGTAAACCGCGGTAATTCGGGTGGTGCATTAGTCAATCTAAATGGCGAACTTATTGGAATTAATACCGCAATTATTTCTCCAAGCGGTGGCAATGCAGGAATTGCCTTTGCGATTCCAAGTAATCAAGCAAGCAATTTAGTGCAACAAATTTTAGAATTTGGTCAAGTGCGTCGCGGATTGCTTGGTATTAAAGGGGGCGAACTCAATGCTGATTTAGCCAAAGCCTTTAATGTAAGCGCGCAACAAGGCGCATTTGTAAGTGAAGTTTTACCGAAATCTGCTGCTGAAAAAGCAGGACTTAAAGCGGGCGATATTATCACGGCGATGAACGGTCAAAAAATCTCAAGTTTCGCTGAAATTCGTGCAAAAATCGCAACCACTGGTGCAGGCAAAGAGATTAGCTTGACTTACTTACGTGATGGCAAATCCCACGACGTTAAAATGAAATTACAAGCGGATGATGGTAGCCAACTTTCCTCAAAAACTGAGTTGCCTGCATTAGATGGTGCAACATTGAAAGACTACGATGCTAAAGGCGTTAAAGGAATTAAAATCACAAAAATTCAACCTAATTCGCTGGCTGCACAACGTGGTTTAAAATCGGGCGATATTATTATTGGTATTAATCGTCAAATGATCGAAAACATTCGTGAATTAAATAAAGTGCTTGAAACTGAACCGTCAGCAGTTGCACTTAATATTTTACGAGGTGACAGTAATTTCTATTTATTAGTGCAATAATCTGCTTGATATATTTAAGAAAAAAGTCCGATCACAATGATCGGGCTTCTTTTTATGCAGCAATCGTTCTTAACAAATCCACCACAAATTCTAACCGCACTTTGTTATCGGATAGATCTTTCATAAACTTAAATTTTAATGGGCCATCAAATCGATACACAATAGGTTCTTTTTGAATTAATTGAATAAATTTATCTGGATTCACTTGTGCTTTTGCTGAAAACTCAATAAAACCGCCTTGTGTTCCAGCATCAATTCGCACAACGTTCAACGGCTCAACCAATAAACGCAACTCTGTAATTTGTAATAAATTTTTCGTTGCATCAGGCAATAATCCAAATCTGTCAATCAACTCAACTTTTAATTCATCTAATTCTGCTTTACTCTCTGCTGCAGCAATGCGTTTATAAAAGGATAAACGCATATTCACGTCTCCTAGATAATCATCAGGCAGTAAAGCAGGCACACGCAATTCAATATCCGCTTGTTGTTGCGTCAATTCTTCTAATGATGGTTCACGCCCTTCTTTTAACGCTTTAACCGCTGCATCCAATAATTCCATATAAAGCGAAAAACCGATGCTTTCAATTTGTCCACTTTGTTCGTTTCCAAGTAATTCGCCAGCACCACGAATCTCTAAATCGTGGGTTGCCAAGATAAAACCAGCCCCAAGATTATCAAGATTTTCCAACGCATCTAGACGGCGTTCAGCATCTTTTGTCATCATTTTAGGTGGGGGCGTAAGCAAATAAGCATAAGCCTGATGATGTGAACGCCCGACTCGTCCACGTAATTGATGCAACTGAGCCAAACCAAAATGATCCGCTCGTTCAATAATAATGGTATTTGCCGTTGGTACATCAATACCCGTTTCGATAATGGTTGAACAAACTAAGACGTTATAACGCTGATGATAAAAATCACTCATCACACGTTCTAACTCACGTTCTCTCATTTGTCCGTGCCCCACAATTACTCGCGCCTCTGGCACAAGCGTGGTCAGTTTTTCTGCTGTATTTTCAATGCTTGCGACATCATTGTGGAGATAATAAACCTGCCCACCGCGGAGAATTTCACGCAAAATCGCTTCTCGTACAACAAGATCGTCATTCTGACGGACGAAGGTTTTAATACTTAATCGGCGAGCAGGAGGTGTGGAAATAATGGAAAGATCACGAATGCCATTCATCGCCATATTAAGCGTTCGAGGAATTGGCGTTGCCGTTAGCGTAAGAATATCGATATTCGCACGAAGCTGTTTGATTTTCTCTTTTTGCCCTACACCAAAACGATGTTCTTCATCAATAATCAACAATCCAAGATCGTTAAATTTTACATCTGATTGAATTAATTTATGGGTACCAATCAGTATATCGACTTTGCCTTCTGCAAGGTTTTCCAGAATTTGTTTTTGTTCTTTTGCAGTTTTGAAACGCGATAACACTTCGACATTCACAGGCAAATTCGCAAAACGATCTTTAAAATTCTCATAATGCTGTTGGGCTAACAGTGTGGTTGGCACTAGCACTGCTACTTGCTTATGATTCATCACAGCCAAAAAGGCAGCACGCATTGCCACTTCAGTTTTACCAAAACCCACATCACCACAAACAAGGCGATCCATTGCCTTAGGCTGACACATATCCGAAATTACCGCATTAATTGCCATTTCCTGATCGTAGGTTTCTTCAAAAGGAAAAGTTGCGGCAAATTGTTGAAATTCTTCACGATCATATTTAAAGGCAAAGCCTTTCTTCGCTTCACGTTGTGCGTAAACATCTAATAACTCTGCCGCCACATCTCGAATTTTCTCCGCTGCTTTTTGGCGTGATTTCACCCAAGCCTCGTTACCCAATTTATGTAATGGTGCACTTTCATCAGAGCCACCAACATAACGGCTAATCAAATGTAATGAAGTCACTGGCACATAAAGTTTCGATTCATTTGCATAATTTAGCAGCAAATATTCGGCTTTAATGCCACCTGTATCTAAGGTGACCAAACCACCATAACGCCCCACACCGTGATCAAGATGCACAACTGGCTGCCCTATTTTCAGTTCGGCAAGATTTCGTACAAGCGTATCAGGATTAATTGTTTTACGTTTGTCTCTAGAACGTTGTTGAATGCGCTCGCCAAGTAAATTAGCTTCGCCAATAATCGCAACAGGAAGCGATTGTTCAATTATAAAACCTTGTTCAAGAGAGCTGACTAACAAGCTAAATTTTTCAATTTCAATCTGTTCCAAAGATTGAATTTGTTTTGGCTTGAGTTTTAACGCTGAAAGCAAATCAAGCAAAGTCTCTCGGCGACCTTCCGTCTCCACCGAAAACAGTACATTTCCTTTAAAATGCTCAATAAATTGGCGGAGTTGTCCCAATGGTTCTTTTTGCTGGGATTGAATAGTCACTTCTGGTAGAGCGGCAACAGGTAAATTTTTCTGGCGTACCGATGACCGCACTTTTTCCGCTTTAAATGTAATGCGCGGATAAGATTTCAATCGGCGATTAACTTCATCAACATTGAGCCATAATTTTTCAGGCGATAAAAGCGGACGCATCGGATCCACTTTACGTTGTTCATAACGCTGTTTGGCATCTTGATAAAAACGCTCGCCTTGCGTTTGATTATTTTCCATATCCACAAACAGCGTTTGTTCTGGCAAATAATCAAACAAAGTCGCCATTTCAGCAAAGAAAAGTGGCTGCCAATATTCAATGCCAGAAATCAAGGTACCTTTACTGATTTGCTGATAAATATGTTCGGGATCTCGGCGAATCTCCCCAAAGGTTTCACGAAATTGCGCACGGAAAAATTCAATCCCTTTATCATCCGTTGGAAATTCGTGAGCCGGCAAAAGATTAATTGAGCTAATTTCATCAAGAGTGCGTTGCGTATCCACATCAAAAGTGCGAATAGAATCAATTTCATCATCAAAAAAATCAAGGCGAAAAGGCACCGCACTTCCCATTGGGAAAAGATCCAACAAAGCACCACGAACTGCGTACTCGCCGTGTTCTAATACTTGCTCCACAGCACGATAGCCCGCTGCTTCTAATTGTAAGCGCATTTTATCGATGACCAAACGATCACCTTTTTTAATCAAAAGCACATTGTGTTGTAAATATTGTGGCGGGCAAAGGCGTTGCATTAATGTCGAAATCGGCAATAAGAAAATGCCTTTTTTCGCATTTTGTAAATGGAAAAGCGCACTTAAACGAGAGGAAATAATTTCTTGATGGGGAGAAAAAGTATCGTAAGGTAAGGTTTCCCAATCAGGGAAAAGGCATTCATTTTGACTGCTTAATTCCGATAAAACACGTGATAAACGCACCGCACTTCGTGTATCTGGAGTCACCACTACGGTTAAATTTTGATTTTGCTCTGCAATTTCACTGATCGCCAATGCATCAGCGCCTGGTAATACATTGCCTAAAATTTTGTGATCATTGGGTTGGATAGGAATATCAGGTTGGAAAAAAGCCGTTTTCATAAATATAAATAATGCGTCAATCTTGTGTAAATTGAGGCATAGTGTACTGGAATTTGCTCTATCTTTCAATAAGTTCACTGTTTAAAAAAACAGTTGATATTTATTTGTTTAAAGAAGATTCTTCTTTCTTCAAATTACCATTTTCATCTTCTGTTGCTGACATAGGCACACAACTACAATTCGGTTGATCTAAACCCCATTCTTTAATGAAGTTGTCATATTTTTCAAGTGCGCGTTTAAACCAGCCTTTTGGTTTTGCGGCTTGTTCTGTCATAAAGTTCCTCGCTCTAAATATTGTTTAATTTCTAAACGCAAACATTCTACGCCTTTTTTCTTGTTAATAGGAAGTTGTTTTTTTGTTAAATAAGCGGAAATTAATGGGAAATTTTCTTTGCCCGCTAATTTTAATAAACGCCTTATTGCAGGAATGCTCGAAAATAAAGTGCGGTGAAAATTAGCGAAGTTTTTTAAGCTCATCCAATCAAAATCATCAAGCTGCCAATCAAGCTGATTTTGCTCAAAATTTATGGCAAACGGATGAAAAGATAAAGGGAGATTACGCTGAAATTGTTTGTACGCAGTATCAACTAAGGCCAAGCCTTCTTTGGAAATACCTTTAAGGGCAATCGCTGAATAACAACCACTACTCGCTTCTTGATGCTCGCCTAAATGCACCAAAACAAAACCGCACTTTTGCCAAAATTTTGCGAGTTCATCAGTGTAACCAAAACTCACCGAAAGAAAATCCACATCGGCATTTTCCATGGCTTGCATCAAATTTTGCCCAATGCCCTTTTGCTGCCAATTTGGTTGCACGGCGATACGTGAAATGCGGAGTGAACGCAGTTTACAGGCTTGGGAAAGATTTTCGTGGAAACACAAGGCTTGTGGCACAAGATTCCCTTTCGGGCGGCGTTTGCCTTGTTGAATTTGAATAATCAACTCATCATCTGCCATATTTCCTTCTTCTAATGCCCAAATTGCACCGAGCAAATTCTGTTGATATTCGGCAAAATAAAAACGTTGATTTTCCCCATCAAGTAAACGGCGAAGATCGAGTGGCGATGTTCGATAATGTGCCAATGTCATTAAGCCATAAAAATCTCGAAATAAAAATTGACGATTATATTTTCCTTTACTACCCTTACTTGTGAGAGGAGCTTCCAAAGCTCGAGGGAGACTGGCTATATCTAAATCCCCCTTCCTCCCTTCGGGCACCTTCCCCCGCAAGCAGGGGAAGGAAAGATTTTTAGCGTTTTCCTCTATGTTATAAGTAATATTGCTATAGTCAAAGTGCTGAAAATCATCTTCGGCATTTAGCAACAAAAGATCATCAATAAAATGTTCTAACGGATCATTTTCTTGCCAACGTAGGGGCTGTTTAAGCTCAAAATGCTGAAAAGTGCGGTGAATTTTCCGTTTAAATTTTAATTCGAAACCACGCCCCGTACCTTCGTAGCTATGAATTGTAGTACTAAAGACAATATGTTGAAAATATCGAGAATATTCTTGCAATAAGGGCAATGGGATCATCGCCGCTTCATCTACCAGCAACCAAGCAGATTGACTGAATTCTGGTTCATGTTGTAACCGAATAGCCAGTTCATCTGGCACAATAAATTCAATGTCCCCTTCTGAAAATTCAATAACCGAATGCACCGCACTTTTATTCGGTGCGGTGAGATAAACTGGTGCTTGAATTTGGTTAGCAAGCATACCCAATAATGCGGATTTTCCTCTTCCCCGCTTGGTGGTTAGAAAATAAATATCCTGCTCGGTCTGTAAAATAGTCTCGATAATTTGTTGTTGCGCTAACGTGGCATTTTTGTGATTCTCGTTAGAATAAAAAATGGGAGGAAATTCAACCGCACTTTCCTCTCTTAAAATGGGGAAATGATAGTGCTCAATGCACTGTTTGAAATGATCAATAAAATTAGGCGTGGCGATAGCTGACTGATTTCCATTCCAACGTAAACTATCTTGATCAGGCTGCTGAGATAAATTTTCCCAATCAGATAACACTAAACAAAGCGTGCCGCCCATTTTCAGTGTTCCAGCTGCAATAGCCAGTGCTTCAAGATGAATGCCATTTCGCGCATCAAATAAAATATGTTCAAATTCTTGCCCGAGCAAATTCGTTGCTTTAGAAAAAGCAATGCCACTTTCGCCGATAATCAATACGTTATCAGGCACAAGCGGCAAAGTTTTGCAGATTAAAATTTGAAGCTGGCGAGATGACATCGTTTTATTTCAAATAGGCAATTAACATCGCACCAATAAAACTTACGCAAGCAAGCCAAAAGAAAATGCTTTTGGGTTGAGAAACTTTTTTACTGAAAAATTTTGCAGCAAACACGATATACAAAATCAGTAATGCGAATTTAGCCACTAACCACCATTCAATACCAAAAGCAAAGAGATATAAAATGACGACACCAGACACAATCAGCAAGGTATCTGATAAGTGCGGTAAAATTTTTAATAATTTTATCGAACGCCAATTTTTACCATTAAGCTGCATTGCACCACGAATTACTAACAATGCCAAACTTAAAAAGGCGAAAAAAATATGTAAATCAACTAACATAATCACTCCCAAAAAAGTAAGAAAAGTGCGGTCAAAATCCACCGCACTTTCTCAATCTAAATTACTTCGCAATACGTTTATATTTAATACGATGTGGCTGGGTTGCTGCATCGCCTAAGGTTTTCTTTTTCCACTCTTCGTAGTCTGAGAAGTTACCTTCATAAAACGTGACTTTACCTTCATCGCCGTAGTCTAAAATATGCGTTGCGATACGGTCTAAGAACCAACGGTCGTGCGAAATAACCATTGCACAGCCTGGGAATTCTAAGATCGCATTTTCTAAGGCACGCAAGGTTTCAACATCTAAGTCATTGGTTGGTTCGTCCAGTAATAGCACGTTACCACCACGTTGTAGAAGTTTCGCTAAGTGTAAACGACCACGTTCTCCACCTGATAATTCGCCCACACGTTTTTGTTGATCTACACCTTTGAAGTTGAAACGCCCCACATAAGCACGGCTTGGAATTTCAAAGTTGCCGATAGTAAGAATGTCCTGTCCATTAGACACTTCTTCCCACACAGTTTTCTTGTCATCCATTGAGTCACGGAACTGATCTACCGAAGCAAGTACAACGGTTTCGCCCATTGTCACAGAACCTGAATCTGGTTGTTCTTGACCTGACAACATACGGAATAAGGTTGATTTACCTGCACCATTCGCTCCGATAATCCCAACAATTGCCCCTTTTGGAATACTGAATGATAAATCATCAATTAAAGTACGGTCGCCATAAGACTTAGTTAAGTTTTGCACTTCAATCACTTTATCGCCTAAGCGTGGGCCGGGTGGAATAAAGAGTTCGTTCGTCTCGTTTCGTTTTTGATATTCGCCAGAGTTCAATTCATCAAAACGAGCCATACGTGCTTTGCTTTTCGCTTGGCGACCTTTTGGATTTTGACGAACCCATTCCAACTCTTTCGCAATTGATTTTTGACGTGCGTTTTCAGTTGCTTGTTCTTGTTCTAAACGTTTCTCTTTTTGCTCTAACCAAGAAGAATAGTTGCCTTCCCAAGGAATGCCCTCGCCACGGTCAAGCTCTAAGATCCAACCAGCTACGTTATCTAAGAAATAACGGTCGTGAGTAATTGCCACAACAGTGCCTTCATAATCATGTAAGAATCGCTCTAACCATGCCACAGATTCCGCATCTAAGTGGTTAGTTGGCTCATCTAATAAGAGCATGTCTGGTTTTTCGAGTAACAAGCGGCAAAGTGCCACACGACGACGCTCACCACCAGATAAATGTTCGATTTTAGCATCCCAATCAGGTAAACGTAACGCATCTGCCGCACGCTCTAATTGGTTATCTAAATTATGTCCATCATGCGCTTGAATAATGGCTTCAAGATTGGCTTGTTCTGCCGCTAATTTATCAAAATCTGCATCAGGATCCGCATAAAGCGCATACACTTCATCTAAACGAGTCAGTGCATTTTTCACTTCAGAAACCGCTTCTTCCACTGCTTCACGCACGGTTTGTTGTGGCTCGAGTTTTGGCTCTTGCGGAAGATACCCAATTTTAATACCCGGTTGTGGACGAGCTTCCCCTTCAAACTCTTTATCTACGCCTGCCATAATGCGTAAAAGAGTCGATTTACCCGCACCATTTAAACCTAAAACCCCGATCTTAGCACCAGGGAAAAAGCTTAAAGAAATATCTTTCAAAATATGACGCTTCGGTGGCACAACTTTGCCGACACGATGCATCGTATATACAAATTGAGATGACATTAATAATTCCTCACAAAAAAATTCGCCCTATTCTACTGGAAAATAGGGCGAAAATATAGGAAACAAGTGGACAGATTTTGCAAAAGTTTGGCGAAACCTAACCACTTGTAAATATTTAGAGTGAAGTATTCTCTAAATTAAATAGACACTTTAGGACTTAAATTACATTGCAAATGCAGAAGTGCCATGCCGATGTAGAGCGGACTTAACATTCGCAAGGCTTTGTTGAAAACGTTTATTGTGTTCAAGGTTCCATAAATCAATACGTGTTTGCAGATTAAGCCAAAACTCAGGCGTAGTATCAAATGCTTTAGCAAGTTTAACTGCCATTTCTAGCGTAATTCGTGAACTATTATTAACAATATTGCTTGCCGTATTACGATGTACATCTAAAATTTGAGCTAAATCATTAATTTTAAGACTTAAAGGTTCTAAAAACTCTTCTTGTAGAATTTCGCCAACAGAGGTGGGTTTTCTCGTCATCATATTATCTTCCTTATAAATTATAAGAATGTGGATCTAAATACAAATTATTTACTTCGTTATTTTCATATTTAAAAATCAAACGATATTGTTTATTCACTCGAATGGAATAAATTTTATTTTCTTTTGGCTCAAGCAACTCCAAGTGGTTAGCTGGTGGAGAACGTAAATCGTTGATATTTTCTGAGGCACTTATCATATCTAATTTTCTTGCCAATACTTTAGATAAATTAGAAGGAATCTTACTATGAGCATCACCATATTGATAAAACCTATAAAGATAATCATCTCTAAAATGCTCACGCTTTAAATTAAACATCTATTATTCTCTTGGTTATACTCGAGCTGATCATAATAAGAATAAATGCACAATGCAAGAGTGCATCTTTCTACTTAGATAAAAAAAACCACCCGAAACGGGTGGCAGGAAAGTAGTTTAGCTATATTTATGATTATTTTATTTAGGAACTTTATGAATATCAAGCAATTACTTGACGGGAGCAATGTTACTGAATATTCAGAGACGAGGGAAATGCTATTGAGAGTTTTTTTGATTTACATCAATATTTTTGACCGAAAAATTCGTTTTTGCGTGTAGAATAAACAACTTCTAATGCTAACGTTCAAAATAATTAGGATTTTTTGTGAAAACGTATTCATTATTACTCGGTCTATTCTTTAGTTGCAGTGTTTTATCTCACCCTCACGCATTTATTGATATACAAAGCACGCCCATTATAGAAAATAATCAACTTACTGGTTTTTCAATGAAATGGACGTTGGATGAACCAAGTTCGTCTGCAGTTATTTATGATATGAAACAAGCTAGAACTAAATCGGAGAAACAAAAACTTCTTGATGACGTCATGGGAAATATCGTCAGTGAACATTATTTCAGCTACTTATATGACAAGCAAAATAATAAAATCAAATATTCCCCTCGCCCAAAAAATTACGGCATTAACGTTCAAGGTTTACAACTGCAATATTATTTTGATGTGCCACTCGCCCATTCTCAAAAGTTAGAAAAAAACACATTTAGCTTACAAACTTACGATTCCACTTATTATGTGGCGATGACTTACGCCTCAAAAAGTGCGGTAGATTTTTCCGCACTTCCGAAAAATTGCCAAGGAAAATTAATTGAACCTAATGTGGATGAAAAAATCCAAGCCTACGCATCTTCACTTGATAAATCCCAAAAGAACGAAGATGATTCCTTAGGTGTGATGTTCGCACAAAAAATAATAATTCAATGTGAGTAGAAATGAAAAAATATAAAACAGTGCTAATGTTATCGATTGTTGCATTAGCCTTATTTGGCTATTTTTCCCCTTGGTTTTTCTTACATATTGCTGCATGGCAAAAAGATTTTAATCAACTTATTTCGGAAAATTTACATCAAATTCAAAATAATAGCATCAAGGCAGGCATCACGCTTATTTTCGCCAGCTTTGTTTACGGCGTACTCCATGCCCTCGGGCCAGGACACGGCAAATTTATTATCGCCAGCTATCTTTCCACTCATGAAAGCCAATTAAAACAAAGCACTATTTTGAGTTTACTTTCTTCCTTAATGCAAGGCATTGTCGCCATTACAGCAACCACATTGCTTGTTGTAGTACTAAATCTTTCATCACGTTATTTCAAATTAAGTCAGCTTTGGTTAGAACGAACTGCCTTGCTATTATTGGTATTTCTCGGCTGTTATTGGATTTGGCAAGGTTTACGTGCCTATCGTAAAAAAGCTAAATTAACCATTAAATCCCTAAATCCATTCTCCCTACACGAAAAAAGTGCGGTGAAAAATAACCGCACTTTTCAATCAAACACCTGTAGCTGTGGACACCAACATTTGCCAAGCCCCACGCAAACTGCACAAGCAACCAATCTAAAATCACAATTTCTAGTCATTTTAACAATTGGTATGCGACCATGTAGTGGTGCAATTTTCGTTTTATTTTTAGCTTATATGCTTGATCTTTATGGCTGGGGAATTTTAGCTGTATTAGCTATGTCTTTCGGCACGGGGCTTATGCTGTCAGCCTTCGCAGGAATTGTACGTTATGCACGAAATACCGCAATCCACTTAGGGCGTTGGTATAGTTCAAAAAATACGAAAGGAAAAAGCGAAAGCATCGTGAAACTAATCGCAGGTGGAATAATGCTATTTTTTGCCTTGAGTTTGTTGTATGGCACAACCATCTCAACTGGCGGAAGCAAAATCCTATTTTGAAGTTAAAAATAAAGCCCATCAACTGGATGGGCTCAAAATCTTTTGGTTGCTAATTTAGAATTTGTAAAAGGAGACAAACAAACTCTAAACCAAAAGAAAAATTGGCTCCTCCTGCTGGACTTGAACCAGCGACATATGGATTAACAGTCCACCGTTCTACCGACTGAACTAAGGAGGAATAAACTTTGTATCACAAGGAACAGGGCGCGAATTTTAATGATCGATAGTTAGCTTGTCAATGCAAAATTTAAAAAAATTTCATAAAAAAATAAAAAATTTTCTCATCTTTTATATACCCACCTAATATCTATTTTTCTATCCACAGAGCCTGTGGATAACTTTGTGGATTAACTTTTTAAAATTTTGCGGATCCCTTGTTCTTACAAGGATTATTCGATCTTGATTATAGATTAGCCTAAAATTAAATTTTAATTTAAAATCAATAAGTTAAGTTTTGTCTAGTAAAAATTTAAAGTTTTTTTAATGAATTTGTGACATCTTCCTCTTGACATCGCTAAGTCTGTGTAAAACTTAGATTTTTGCCTGATCAATTTTACACATTAAATATGCTAAAATAGACATTATTCAAAACTATCAAAAAACCAACCGCACTTTATGTCTGAAAAAATCAACACAAAACCATTCATTCTACATTCCGACTTTCGTCCCTCTGGCGATCAGCCACAAGCTATCGAAAAATTGGCTGAAAATTTAACGGATGGTTTGGCGCATCAAACTTTACTCGGGGTAACTGGCTCGGGGAAAACCTTTACTATCGCCAATGTAATCGCTCAATTAAATCGACCCGCGATGTTACTTGCACCGAATAAAACCCTTGCTGCTCAGCTTTATGCAGAAATGAAAGCTTTTTTTCCAGAAAATGCGGTGGAATATTTTGTGTCTTACTATGATTATTATCAGCCAGAAGCCTATGTGCCAAGCAGTGATACATTTATTGAAAAAGATGCGTCTATTAATGATCAAATTGAACAAATGCGACTTTCTGCGACGAAATCTTTTCTAGAACGTCGAGACACCATCGTGGTGGCTTCCGTTTCTGCAATTTATGGTTTGGGCGATCCTGATAGCTATTTACAAATGATGTTGCATTTACAACAAGGTGCCATTATCGATCAACGCCAAATTTTAGCGAAGTTAGCGGAATTACAATATACCCGCAATGATCAAGCATTTCAGCGTGGAACTTTCCGTGTTCGTGGAGAAATTATTGATATTTTCCCTGCGGAATCTGATGATCGTGCAGTGCGTATTGAATTATTTGATGATGAAATTGAGCGTTTAAGTTTATTTGATCCGCTCACTGGCAGTAGTTTTGGTGCAGTACCACGTTTTACGATCTATCCTAAAACTCATTATGTGACGCCAAGAGAACGTATTTTAGATGCGATAGAAAACATCAAAAAAGAACTGGTATCAAGCCGTGAATACTTCATTAAAGAACATAAACTTTTAGAAGAACAACGAATTAGCCAACGAACCCAATTTGATATTGAAATGATGAATGAATTGGGCTATTGCTCGGGAATTGAAAACTACTCTCGCTATTTATCGGGAAGAAATGAGGGCGAACCACCACCAACATTATTTGATTATATGCCCTCTGATGCCATTTTAATTATTGATGAATCTCATGTAACTGTGCCTCAAATTGGTGGAATGTATCGTGGCGACCGTTCACGTAAAGAAACCTTAGTCGAATATGGTTTCCGTTTGCCATCCGCCTTGGATAATCGTCCGTTACGCTTTGAGGAATTTGAACGCTTAGCTCCGCAAACCATTTATGTTTCCGCAACACCAGGACCTTATGAATTAGAAAAATCAGGCAGTGAAATCATCGATCAAGTGGTTCGCCCCACTGGTTTACTTGATCCACTCATTGAAATTCGTCCAGTGTCTATTCAAGTGGATGATTTACTTTCCGAAGCTCGCCAAAGAGCGGATAAAAATGAGCGAGTTTTAGTCACAACACTCACTAAAAAAATGGCGGAAGATTTAACGGATTATTTGGATGAACACGGGATTCGTGTGCGTTATCTGCATTCCGATATTGATACTGTGGAGCGAGTGGAAATTATCCGTGATTTGCGTTTAGGGGAATTTGATGTATTGGTTGGAATTAACTTATTGCGTGAAGGTTTAGATATTCCTGAAGTGTCTCTTGTGGCGATTTTAGATGCGGACAAAGAAGGATTTTTACGTTCTGAACGCTCTTTGATCCAAACCATCGGTCGTGCTGCGCGAAACTTAAATGGTAAAGCGATTTTATATGCGGATAGCATCACAAAATCCATGGAAAAAGCCATCACCGAAACTAATCGTCGTCGTGAAAAACAAACAAAATACAATGAAGAACATGGCATTGTGCCACAGGCATTAAATAAGAAAGTCGGCGAATTGTTAGATATTGGACAAGGTGCAAACCAAAAAGTGAAAGCCAATAAACAACGTGGAAAAATGGCGGCAGAACCAACCGCACTTTATAATGCACCGAAAAATGCCAAAGAATATCAACAACAAATCAAAAAATTGGAACAACAAATGTATAAATTTGCGCAAGATTTGGAATTTGAAAAAGCCGCGGCAATTCGCGATCAATTACATCAATTGCGTGAACAATTTGTTTTTGATAACTAAAAGAAACGCCAGCTTAAGCTGGCGTTCTGTCTATTTATTTTCACCTGAAGAATACAAGCGATTCTTATATAAATAACTACCTAATAAAGCGTGAGCCAATGCCTCTTTTTTCATTGCATCAGGCACGTCTTTTGGCGTTAAAGTTTCTGTTGATTTATCATAATGATAACCTTGCGCTGCTTTATTTGGCATTTGAATCACCACATCATTATTGCCTTTCATCATTGCTTGAGTTTGATCGTATTGCATAAAAGCACGATCTGGGTTTACATCTTGCGTTAAATCAAAACCAATCATGGGATAATTGCCACTGACGCCTGCTAAAGAAAGTAATGTGGTTGGCATATCAATTTGGCTCACAAGACGGCTGTCACGGCGTGGCGTAATGCCCTCCCCAAGAATCAAGGCTGGAATATGGAAATGCTTAATTGGCACAAGACTTGCACCGCCTACACGAGAATCGTGATCCGCAATAATTAAGAAAATCGTATCTTTCCAATAATTAGACTGTTTTGCCATTTTAAAGAAATGACCTAAGGCATAATCCGCATATTTTGCTGCGTTATTACGAGTGGCTTTTGGTTGCTCATAAAGCTCAATCTTGCCATCTGGATATTCAAATGGATCGTGATTGCTGGAACTAAACACTAAACTAAAAAACGGTTTACCTTCATTTTGTAATTTCGTGAAAGTTTCATTGGCTTTATCAAATAAATCCTCATCACTCACGCCCCAAGTGCCAGTAAATTTTGGATTCTGATAGTCTTGTTGATCCCAAATATCTTTAAAGCCATTACCGTAGAAAAAGCTCGCCATATTGTCGAAGTGCTTTTCACCACCATAAATAAAGGAAGTGTTATAGCCTTGTTTATGTAGTAAATCCGCAATAGTAAAGAAACCACTTTGGGCATTATTAAGTTTCACCACTGCACGAGCTGGCGTTGGCGTAAAACCAGCCGTTGTTGCTTCAATACCTCGTACTGAACGTGTGCCTGTTGCATAAAGATTTTCAAATAACCACCCTTCTTTTGCGAGCTGATCCACATTTGGAGAAAGTGGTTTGCCACCGAGTGTTCCAATAAATTGAGCACCGAGACTTTCTTGTAGCAAAATCACGATATTTTTAGGTTTCCCCTGATAAGCCGCGATATTTTTCGTTAAAGTTGGGTATTTATCTGAAATGTAATCACTTTCTGGACGGCCACGGCTAGCTTTAACAATACGAAACATTTCATCTGCATCCATTTTTCCGTACATTTCTGAAGATTTTTCTTCATCTTTAAATTGCTGTGCCGCATAAATGACGGAATAGCCCGAATTAAGCACCAAAGAATTCACTAACGCATCGGAAGAAAATGCCACCATGGCGGGATTAATACCGCGGTGTTGAAAACTTGAACGCGCTCCAAGGAAACTCACGACAATAACAAGCAAGGCAATCACAGGGCGAAGTTTCCAACTTATTGAACGTAAATTTTTGACTGCCCAAGCAGAAATTTTCCAATAAATCACGGCAAATAAAACTGTGAAAACAAGGCTAAAAATTACCGCACTTAAATGCCCTTCCGCCAGCATTGAAAAAACTTCTTTCGGATAAATCGGATATTCGATAAATAAACGATTTGGGCGGTAATCATAGGTTTCAATAAAAGTAGGTGTGGCAATTTCCATAAAGATAATGAACACGCTACCAAGGGTTAGCCAAAGGCGTAAAATTTTTACCCAAACTTTGTGGCTATGGAACAATGTTGTGAGCAATGCAGGTACGCCAAATAAATAGCAAAGTGCCACGATATCCATTCGTACGCCTTGCAAAAATAATTGCAACCAGCCATCTACGGCGGATACACGTTCTGATTGCCACACAGCAAGTCCCAAACGCGATAAGGAAAGGATGATGAGATTAATCAACACAAATGTGAAGATCGGGAATAAAGGGGAATGCGCTTTTTTCATTGTGAATACCACTAAACAACGGCATATAAGCCGTATTAAATTAAAGAAAGATAGGCTATACGTCTATCAGCTCCTTTTCGACAAGATAAAAGCCTTAAAGTGCGGTAAATTTTCGCATAGTTTTACTTAATCTCAAATGTAAACAATATGCCAAATTCTGTGTGGTACATTTTAGCTAATCACATTCAATAGAATGATAAAAATAAAGCCTCGAAAAAAATCGAGGCTTTATTCAGTAAACGGCAGAAATTTAATAAAAATTTACCGCACTTTTTCGATTACTCTTGTTGTGCTTTTACCGCAGCATAGGCAATCATATTAATAATACGGCGAACAGATGCACCCGGATTAAGAATATGTGCAGATTTATTCATACCCATTAAGATCGGGCCAACGGTAATTGCCGTAGTGGTGC
>ERZ1023406.7-NODE-7-length-142274-cov-99.780676_pt1 | contig 142274 bp, 142 predicted proteins | sample MGYA00380507_ERZ1023406 | MGnify/ENA primary metagenome ERZ1023406 (study PRJEB33173, sample SAMEA4830420) | metagenome | study: EMG produced TPA metagenomics assembly of the PRJEB25223 data set... | reverse complement strand
GCAGCTGAGCAAACAGGTCTGACCCAAACTCAATTTAATGACTTTATTAATTCTCGTCCTGATTATTTCAGACTTGAAAACGCATCGGATAATATGGGTCATCGCAATGAGAAACCTGGCAGTGATGATTTGGGTGAAATCATTAGACATATGAATCAATTTAAACGCAAAAGAGGTATTAGATAATGAGTTATGATAAAGATATTGAATTTCAGGGTGCTGAAATTTTATCGTTCTTGAAAAAGGGTATGATTGAAGATGCTTTAATTTTATTTGATAAATTCAAAGAAAATCATTGTATTTTTGATATTTCAGAAAGCTCAAAATGGAACTGGCTTCATCAAATTTTACTAAGTCCTAGTTCTGATAGTTACAAGACTGGCTTATCAGTGAAATACCTCATCAACCAAGGCATTCCTATCAATGCCCAAGATGTTTATGGTATGACCCCATTACACTATGCCATGCGGTCACAAAATGCTGATGCTGCTATCGCCTTGCTGGAGGCAGGGGCTGACCCTAATATTCCTAATAAAGATGGATTGAGACCTTTATCCATGGTTGGCTATACCAAAGATAGGTTGGATGTACTTGAACTGATGCTCAAAAAAGGTGGTAATGTTCATAACATTATGGGCGATGGCTCTAATAGAACTATTTTGGAAAGTTGGTTGCCAACAGAAAATGAAGAGCAATGGGTGTTTGATATCTATAATTTAATGAAAAAATATGCTCAAAATTTTTAGCAGCTGAGCAAACAGGTCTGACCCAAACTCAATTTAATGACTTTATTAATTCTCGTCCTGATTATTTCAGACTTGAAAACGCATCGGATAATATGGGTCATCGCAATGAGAAACCTGGCAGTGATGATTTGGGTGAAATCATTAGACATATGAATCAATTTAAACGCAAAAGAGGTATTAGATAATGAGTTATGATATGAGCGGTGTGGAGATTTTAGATGCATTATGTTTAGGCAATATTACTCTTGCTGAAAATTTATTAAAACAACACCCACAACACAACTTACTCGCTGTCAATAGCGATAAAAAAAATTGGCTTCACAAAGTCACGGATTCTATGAATCCTGATGAGCCACCACCTGTCACCATCAGCTATCTTATCAACCAAGGCATCCCTATCAACGCCCAAGATGTTTATGGTATGACCCCATTACACTATGCCATGCGGTCACAAAATGCTGATGCTGCTATCGCCTTGCTGGAGGCAGGGGCTGACCCTAATATTCCTAATAAAGATGGATTGAGACCTTTATCCATGGTTGGCTATACCAAAGATAGGTTGGATGTACTTGAACTGATGCTCAAAAAAGGTGGTAATGTTCATAACATTATGGGCGATGGCTCTAATAGAACTATTTTGGAAAGTTGGTTGCCAACAGAAAATGAAGAGCAATGGGTGTTTGATATCTATAATTTAATGAAAAAATATGCTCAAAATTTTTAGCAGCTGATAACAACACCCACACCCTAAACACCGCTCGCCTTACCGCAGGTGCTATCGCCCTACTGTATAACTTTGATGTGGATACAGCGGTAAGGCGGTGGAGAATAATGCTGTCAATAAAAGTCAATCAGGAAATATCATTGCATTTATTGAATTTTTTAATAACACAAACACAAAAATGGGTCAGCTGGTTGGTAGCGATGCAGAAAAGGCAATGTTAAGGCTAAATGATACTAATTTCAAACTAATGCCAAGTGTAACGCCTCCATTTAATGGTATAAATGACAGATATATATACACGACAAAAGGTGGTTGGATTGATATGGTTCATTTCTTATTTTATGCAAGTGAGGCATATAGCTATAAAAAGGAAATGATGGAAAATCCTTCCACCTCCTATTTAGGTCTTACGCAACAAGAAATAGTTAGTAAATCTATAAACCATGCGGTGAAGCGTGGTTATTTACAGGAAAAACTCGATAGTATAAAAGCCCCTCATTCTGCGTATTCATATGAAGATCTACCCTCCGATTACTATGGGGCGGTATTTGGTGCAAATCATTTTGACCCAAAATCAAAAATAAGTTTTGGTCAACAAATTTATAATTATTTTAAACAAGAATTAGATGTTAAGTCCCCATATCATGCACCAAACTACAATGATTTACCAGATATTGACAACAAAAAACATTCTGGCATTTTTAACAGAACTATTAACCCAATGTTTATACCATGAATAAAAAATATTTCTATTATTTCATATTTTGTTTGCTTTTATTTGCATCATATATGTTTGTATTAAAAGACAAAAAAATGTCAAAAGAAAGACTTCAATATCTTATAAATAAGATAGATGATTACAATACCAGTTATGGCACATACCCAAAATCAATAAATAATATCGGTATACTGTTAGATGGAAACAACCACAGAGAAAGTTTTTGCAATATGCATGAGACTATGCTAGATGGTTGGGGTTATTGCTATTACGCCTATTATGATGAATCAAATGATTATGTAATATACATATATTCCTACTTGTATATTTCCAGTTATTCAAGCCTCACTCAAGAAAAAGAAACATATTTATTTATCTATCAGGATATATAAGTGCCATCATCGGTGAGATGGTTGGGGATTGGTTAGTTACAGAAAAACTCAAACAAAGCATTGAATCAGGTGAGATAAAACTAGGCTCAGATGAGTACAACAAACTTCTAAATACTGTCAAGATTACCGCAGGTGCTATCGCCCTACTGTATGACTTTGATGTGGATACAGCGGTAAATGAAGCTTTAGTGGCGGTTGAGAATAATGGCTTAAAAGCTGTTGTAAGCTCTTTAAAAATCGGTAATAAGCTAAGAAATATATACAAGAAAAATAATCGCTTAACATGGGCGGATGCTCGACAAGCGGCAATAGTGGGGCTAGAGCGGACTATATAGATCCTAATACACAATGGAAAATATCGCCAGATAGGGGAAATTCTCCCCATGCAGGCAGTGCATGGAAATTAATAAATTCCAAAGGTAGAAGAGTGGGGACAATTTCTAAAGATGGTATATTTTTGAGAGACTAAATGATGATTTATTTTGATTTTAACAATGAAAAGATTTTGGATAGTTTGAAAGCAACTTTAACTAGAGATAACTTAGGTGATTTGTATATAGATTTACAAAAAACACCACCTAAAAATATCAAAACATATTTTTCAATTTCATACTTTGATCATATTTTAAGCGAGGAAGAATATATAAATGAAAAGTTTGTATGCTATTCAAACATCACGAAATCATCTAGTGATAACCTAATAGCAGAACTTAACAAAGTTATGAATAATTTTCTGCGTTTATATGATTTTTTATTTGATTTAAATGATGATTTTGTATATATAGACAATAATTCATCAATTATTAAAACAAAAAATAAAGATTTATATGTAAGAAATGTCATTAATGGTTTAAAAGAACGACCTTTGTGTACTTTGGTTTTTTCAAATCTGAAATTAATGGTTGAAATTGGATACGACTTAACGCATCATTTTTATTTTGTTGAGAATACTCATTTTGAAAAAATAAAGGAAATGGTATTATTAAATAAATTATTTATAATATGATTTATGTTGCAATGCAGACACCATTGGTGCCATTCATAAGCTTGCCGCTGGCATGGCAAGCTGTCTATCTGCCAAAGCGGCAGGAAATCGTTGTGAAGCAGGCAGCATCGGTGCTGTCGTTGGTGAGATGTGGGGTGATTATCAAGTAGATGACCCAAACACCCTAACCCAAGCACAAAAAGACAAACTCATCAATCAAGCCAAACTGATTGCAGGCATCACCGCTGCCTTTGCTGGTGAAGATGTCAATGTGGCTGCTGGTGTGGCAGCGGAGGCTGTGAGGTGGAATGCTGTAAATAAGGAGTTGGTCGGGACAGTAAAAGATTTTGAGAATCTACTAAACAATTCCATTCGCAAAGTTGGGTTATTTCAGGGTAATGAAGCTCATCTGTATCTCTTATCATTGAATGAAACCAATTGGATGTTAGAGCCAACACAGACAGGTTACTTTAACAATAAAGCATCTAGATACATCTATACAAAAAAAGGTGGTTGGATTGATATGGTTCATTTCTTATTTTATGCAAGTGAGGCATATAGCTATAAAAAGGAAATGATGGAAAATCCTTCCACCTCCTATTTAGGTCTTACGCAACAAGAAATAGTTAGTAAATCTATAAACCATGCGGTGAAGCGTGGTTATTTACAGGAAAAACTCGATAGTATAAAAGCCCCTCATTCTGCGTATTCATATGAAGATCTACCCTCCGACTACTTTGGAGCAGTTTTCGGAGCCAGTTTCTTTAATCCTAATCTAACCCTAACTTTTGGTCAGCAAATATCTAGCTATTTGAATAATCACTTAATAGCAACCCGCCCTGAGACTGCACCTAACTATAAAGATCTTCCAGAAAAGGATGTGGGAAAACATTCAGGAATAACCAATAAAACAATAAACCCGTTATTTACAAAATAGATAATATGATGAAATTAGAATTACTGCCATATTTTTATGCATTCTCAATGTGGATTATTATCATTTATACATATATTATATTGGCAAAATTAATTAAAATAAAAACTAAAAATTTCATTATTTTAAGTTTTACATTGTTAATAATTTTGTTAACATACAATATCTTATTGCAACAAGAATCAAAAAATCAAACACAAATTAGATTTTATTTTTTACTAGAAAATATAGAGCAATATAAAATCTTGCACGGCAAATTTCCAAACGATTTATCACATCTTCAAGATGTAAATAATGATTACTACTCATGGTGCTCAAAGGATTCATCAAACAAAATTCCTGGAAAGGGTTTGTGTTATTATTATATCAAGAATGGAGAATTCACTCTTGAGGTAATTGGAGATTATAATGATTGGTACTATAATAGCAACACCAAGAAAATATTAGAAAATAATTTTGATAGACATGGCTTGTAAGAAATGAAAATTACAAATTAATTCATGACCCATATAACTTTAAAATTAAATACGATATTAAACATACCCCAAGAAACTAAAAAATTTATTAAAAATCAAGATAAGCGAAAAAATATATTATTGGGTATTATTATTGTATTTGTAATATCGGTTATTTTTTTTCGTAATCTTATAAGATACGAGAATTTTTTCAAGAATGGAGTGTTAAGATGAGTGTGTTATTGCTTAATTTTACCAAAGCGTATTTGAATGAAAGAATTAACACAAATTGTTTTGTTGATGCCTATATTGAACTATGGAGAATAGAGAGAGATTTGGGGTTGGCAAATATTGATGATGAGAGACTAAATTTGTTTTTATCATCAATATTTTATATAGTTGATTTATATAATCCAGATAGTGAAAAAGAAGAATACGAGTTTAATGATATTGAATTATATTCAAAAATATCTGAAGAGCTGGCTTTATATGAAGCAAAGTAAGCGTTCAGTTAATTAATATCATTTCGATAGCCCAAAGATGGAGCGACCACCGTCCTGTCATTGCCACCAAAGTCACACCCAATCAAGAAATCTATGAAGTTGTTGTCAAACACAGCAACAACTCCACAGAAACCTTTAAAACCACTAAAGAACACCCATTTTGGGTAGAAGGCATTGGCTGGCTTAAAGCTTCTTTACTAGAACAAGGCATGACCCTACTTGACAAACATGGTCTGCCTAATGTTACAATCCTCAGCCAAACAAAGCTAACCCACACCGATACCGTCTACAACTTTGAAGTACAAGACTTCCACACCTACCATATTGGTGAATATGGGGTGTGGGTGCATAATGCGGAGTGTTGTGGAAACCATATTTCTTCCATTGTAAAACAAGACGAACTACTACTGAGAGAGGCAAGAAAGTTGTCTCAGCAAGAGAGTCAAGGTATCAATCAAATGATGGAACAAATTAAGAAAGGTAATGAAAATCCAGGTATCGGTACCAGTGTTTATCACGGCATTACAGAATTTAGACATAGAAATGGTGGTAGAATATATGCTAGAAAAACCGCTAATGGTTGGGAAGTTTTGGGTTATTCTGGTAAAGGTAACCAAGCTAAAGTTTGGACTCGACTGAAAGAATTATATGGCAGATAATATGGAAATTCTTTATAAAGATAATGAATTGGAAATTCAGTCTTATGATTTTATAGCTGAATATAGTTATGGAATGGTTGATTTCTTTATATATTACAAAGGGATAGGATATAGTTGCTCTGCTTTTTGTCTAAATGATGTGGGGAAAATAATCAGTCAAGAAAGCTTCTTTTGGAGTATTGGATCAATTATTCTTAAAGAAATTACTAAAGAAAGTATTGTAAATGCTGTACTGTGCATAGTTAGCGATGAATCATTGTGCTTAGATGATATTTTTGTTAGATTAGATGATTAATGAGTAAAACTATAAAAAAAATAGGAAATCAAGAAATTTACCTTGAAATAATTTCAAGTACATATTGTAATAATATGGCTAACTTAGTTTTAGTTATTGACGGGCTTAAAATTGGCACTTTAAGTTCACCAACTTATATTCCTAGTTTTATAAATTCATTGGAAAGTTTGTTGGTAGAAGAAATTTATTTTTGCGAAAAAATGGACAAGGACTTATTTCGTGAGATTATCAGAGAAGGAAAATTAGAAAATGAAAATATCTTTACCTTAGAAGAAACATTCGATGATTTTATGAAAAGATGCATAAGAGATAGGGGAAATTTTTATTTTTACTTTAAATTATACGAAGAACATTTTTTTAGTTATGAAAACATAACGGTAAATACACCAATGATAAAGATTGTAAGTATAAATAAATTTGTTGAATTTTTGAATGAATTGAAGTCATATTTCCAATAGTAAAGCCCATCAATCCATTGAAGATGCTCCCAATACCTACCCAACCACACCGATACCGTCTACAACTTTGAAGTACAAGACTTCCACACCTACCATATTGGTGAATATGGGGTGTGGGTGCATAATGCGGAGTGTTGTGGGGTTGATGTTAAAACATCTCCTCTGCCTGTTGCTGGGGCTAAGAGATCAGATAAAGTTAATGAAATCTATAAGTCAAACCCAAAGCACACATTAGGTCAAACAGGAAATCGTCCAAATGCTGGTATTGAGCCAAGAAACTCTTTTGAGTTATTTGAAGAAAGCAAAGTAATTGGAAAGCAACGCTTTTCTGTTGATGAAAATGGCGATATACATCGTTTTATGAATTCTAACTCTCCTGATGGTTGGCACTGGGCTGGCTCAACAGCTGATAAATCAGCTCCACTACAACTCACAAATGAGCAAAAGGCTACTTTGAAAAAATTATTCCCAGAACATAAAAGCAATAAAAGGTTAAAATGATATGGCAATGCATGAATTATTTGATCCTCTGAAAAAAATTGGTATAAAATGGTGCCTAAATAAAAATTTAGGTTCTGACTTTGGCAGTGTTTCATTTTATTTTGATGGAGTTTGGTACCCAAAAGAACCATTGGATAATTATAATTTGCACACTATTTTTTCAAATTTAAAAAACAGTATAACGGAACCTTATTATAGTAGTGGTACAGTAGGGCAGGATTTTGGGGAAAAAGAATTTGATATAGAATTATTGAATAATCTTGAATTACCAAATTTAATTTCCATAGAAACAACAGAATTAACTGGAATGGTATCAGATAATTGTTCCTATGGGTGTCTAGTTATTTATATTGGATTTAGTGGAAAAACAGAAAGGATATTTTACTCATTTGATTTGGGTATTACATATAAAGAATTAAGATTAGCAAAGGGAACTTTTGAGAGTTTAATATACCAACTTCCTGTTCTGAAATAATTTTAGTTGGACTAAATAGAAGAATTATCTATAACCCTCCACTTATTAAAACAAGGAATGATACTTCTTGATAGAAACAATCAAGAAGTAGAAGTTATAAGCCAATACCTACTACCCAACCACACCGACACCGTCTACAACTTTGAAGTACAAGACTTCCACACCTACCATATTGGTGAATATGGGGTGTGGGTGCATAATGCGGATTGTTGCAAGGTTACAAGAGCTAATCTTGAAAAACAATACGGAAAAATGAACAATCGTTATTTTGGCAACAATGGTGAGATTTACTGGGTGAACCCATTAACCAATAAAACTGAACAAATCAATAAAATCACAATGGTTAATGGTAAGCCCCATGTTACCGACCCTTTAACAGGCAAACTTGAAGATGCGACAAAATATAAAGTTGCGGTGGATCATATTCTGCCCAAAAGTTATTTTACAAAAGATTCTCGTTTTAGCAAACTACCCAGATCTGTTCAAAATTCCATTATGAACAGCCCTGACAATTTACAACCCATGCTGTATTCTGCAAATTCGTCCAAGGGATCAAAAATTGAATTCAATAACTCAGGTTGGGAAACCTGGAGAGGGCAAAAGGTTAATGCTGGATATAAAGCTTATCTAAAACGAACTCAAGATGAAACAGCAAAAAAACTTCAACTCGAATATAAAAAACACGGCATTAAATAACATAGGACTAAAAAAATGATTTATACAATCAATCAACTTAATGACAACCTTGGAAGCTTGGAAGTTAAGTACGTTGCAAACTCCATCTCTGATATTCAAAAACAAGAGATTGAGTTTATCAATCAAAGCGATTACAAATTTATTTATGATTATCACATCAATAAAACCAATTTGGATTTTAATCGGTCTATTGACGCATTAAAAGATTATTATCCAAAAGCACACGATTACTTGGTTTCAAAAAACTTATCTTACCAATTAGTCGTATCTTGGTACGAACTGACCAATTGGAGCTTATCTTTACCTGCATTTTTTGAACTAAACCAACGAATTTATTTTTTAACGGAGCCAAGTAGAGATTACTACGACTGGCTGCCAAGTTATCTAAAAGATGGTTGGTTAAAAGCATTTGGTGGCGTGTTACTATCTGATGACGTTGTATACGCCCAAGGTGGTTCGATGCTAATCGGCGACCCATATAGTTGCTGGCGATCATTTGACATCTATCTCCCCAACTCACGCAAAAAAGCCAAGCAAGTCATCGAAAGCTTGGTTAAAAAAATTCCCTATGCTTTTATTGATATTGAAATTGAAGAGATTGAGAAACAAGAAAAATATAGAACCAAGGGTTTTCCCAATCTAAGAGTGATGATAGATTGTCGTAAACCTTATGAAGACCCAAAAGAATATGATTTAATACTCATGTGTTACTATTATGACCATCGTATGTTTTGGGTAAAAGATGGTGATTTTATCGATGGACTGTATGAAGTTATCAATCCTAAAGAAATGCTTGATGAATACTTTCTACATGTATTTTCACAAGTTGGAGAGGATTATTCTCGGTTTGATTTTAGTCCTTGGGCTAAAAAAATCTGAGCACTTTGGGATTAAAACATAAAACTACACCGATACCGCCTACAACTTTGAAGTACAAGACTTCCACACCTACCATATTGGTGAATATGGGGTGTGGGTGCATAATGCGGAGTGTTGTGGGGTTGATGTTAAAACATCTCCTCTGCCTGTTGCTGGGGCTAAGAGATCAGATAAAGTTAATGAAATCTATAAGTCAAACCCAAAGCACACATTAGGTCAAACAGGAAATCGTCCAAATGCTGGTATTGAGCCAAGAAACTCTTTTGAGTTATTTGAAAACTCTTTTCAGTCTGGAAATAAAAGATATTCCATTGATTCTGATGGAAACATTCATCAATTTGCAAATTCCAATGATGGTACTTGGCATTGGGCTGGTCGTACAGGTAAAGATCAGCCAGAATCGCAACGCTTAAATTCATCAAACATTCCAAATAATGTCTTTGGCAAATTGGGGACGACTTACAATAAGGTAAAACGTAAATGATATTTGAAATTCCATGTAATAGGCAGTCATCAGAATGCTCCAAAAGGCTGTCTATCATTATAGAAAATTTAGGCTCTGATTTCTTTAGTGTGAATTTTTGCGTGGATATGAATTTCTTTCCGCATTATTTGGCATACAATTTACGTGGCATATTTTTAAAGTCTTTTGACAACAAGGAGATTTTTGAAAACCAAGTAAATGATGATTTTTTTAATCTAGATGATAGAAGGTTAATGATACGCCTCATTCAAGAATCTTTTGTATATATGCATAGAAGAGAGGAAATTATTCAATTGAATTTGTACCCTCGAGAATACGATGACTCATGGTTTGAAAATTATGACTTATTATTTGATAATATTTCAAATAGGGAGGAAAATAGAGATAAACTATGGGAGATTGATTCTATGGAATATACAAACAATGGGTATTTTATTTTTATTGTAAATCACCTTAAAAACACTAAAGTTGTTTTTATCAGCTACAACAAAAATTTAGATGATGAGCTAGGTAGGTTTTGTAACCCAGAAGCCATCAAGAAGGATCCAAAGTTTTTTGATGAGTCTATATGGTCAGTACGAGTGGTAGAAGTGTATACTGCCGAGTTTCTTACGGTGATCAAACGGATTATTAATTATTTATCAATGTCGAATGATGCTAATTCTCAATGCCATCTAAAGCAATAATACACCGACCATCATCGCTTTAGATGGTATGGACATACAAATCCCCATCTCTCAAAAAGAACAAAAGGCAGGTATCACACTACAAGAACAAATTGACATACCCATACAACAGCCTGAGTATAGCTATTTAAACCAGTTTATTGATAGAGAAGATACCACTTGGCAAGAGATTGTCTTAGCAGAAGATGGCTGGGATTATAAGCAAGAAGGGTTGACGCCTGCTGGTGCTGCCATTGTGGGCAGTCAGACCGTCGGAGCAATGGCAGGTGCTGCGTTTAGTTCTCTTACCAACCTAGCCAGTGTTAGCTTGATTAATAATCAAGGAGATGTTGAAGCGATTCTCAAAGAACTTGGCCCCAAAGACAATGTCAAACAACTCACCCTTGCCATCACAAGTGCTGGCATTAGCCATAAGATTGACAAAAGCTTGGGGTTAAAAGGTATAGATATCACCCAAACAGGCTTTGACCAAAGATTGGTAAAAGTCATTGCTAATAGTACCAGTACAAGCTTGTTACAGACAGCTGTCTATGGCAGTGATTTTGAGGAGAATCTCAAAAAGAATCTTAGAATGCAGTTTGCCACTGTCGCCACTCAAGACACTTTCTCAAATATCGTCAAAGACCTTGACGGCGACACACTAAGTGATAACATTACCCATAAACTTGCCGCAGGTTTAACAGGCTGTCTATCTGCCAAAGCAGCAGGAAATCGTTGTGAAGCAGGCAGCATCGGTGCTGTCGTTGGTGAGATGTGGGGTGATTATCAAGTAGATGACCCAAACACCCTAACCCAAGCACAAAAAGACAAACTCATCAATCAAGCCAAACTGATTGCAGGCATCACCGCTGCCTTTGCTGGTGAAGATGTCAATGTGGCTGCTGGTGTGGCAGCGGAGGCGGTGGAGAATAATACTTTTGCAGAGATATATCCCAATGAATGGGATGAAATCGTAAATAATACTGACGGCTCTTATGGTCTTGAGTTGCATGAAGCCATCAGTCGTAACAAGCAGTACATCTTAATCGGTACTAGCTTTATTCCTGTTGTCGGTGATATCCAAGGATTTGTTGAGGCTCAAACTGCTGGCGATTATGTTTTTGCAACCATAGGTCTTATACCTGGTTTGGGGGATGTAGCTCAAAAAGCTCATAAAGCAAAAAAAGCCTATGATACTGCCAAATCCGCCAATGATGTGAAGGGCATGAAAAGTGCCATTCAAGAGGGTGTGGATGTTTTAAAACAAAATCAAGGCAAGGCAGGCACCCCTGTCGTCAGCCAACCAATCTCAGGTGTTCAAGCACAAAGACAGATACGAAGTGGTCAAGCAAATATAGCTGGCTACACTATAGACAAAAATGGTAGGTTGCACAATAGCCGTGGACAGTTTACTTCTGACCCAAATAATCCTAGGGTATCAACCAATCTAATCCGCCCAAACTTAAGAGCTAAATTAAGAAGGCAAGTTGATGCTAATTATATTAGACTACCAAACGGCAATTATCAACATAAGGATACTAGGGAGATTGTTATATCCCCCACCCAGTACGGCCATACCTATGGACGTGAACACAGACGGCTTGTTCTGGCAGCTGAGCAAACAGGTCTGACCCAAACTCAATTTAATGACTTTATTAATTCTCGTCCTGATTATTTCAGACTTGAAAACGCATCGGATAATATGGGTCATCGCAATGAGAAACCTGGCAGTGATGATTTGGGTGAAATCATTAGACATATGAATCAATTTAAACGCAAAAGAGGTATTAGATAATGAGTTATGATATGAGCGGTGTGGAGATTTTAGATGCATTATGTTTAGGCAATATTACTCTTGCTGAAAATTTATTAAAACAACACCCACAACACAACTTACTCGCTGTCAATAGCGATAAAAAAAATTGGCTTCACAAAGTCACGGATTCTATGAATCCTGATGAGCCACCACCTGTCACCATCAGCTATCTTATCAACCAAGGCATCCCTATCAACGCCCAAGATGTTTATGGTATGACCCCATTACACTATGCCATGCGGTCACAAAATGCTGATGCTGCTATCGCCTTGCTGGAGGCAGGGGCTGACCCTAATATTCCTAATAGAGACAATGTCATACCCTTGGCAATGATAGGTATGATACCAAAGCGATTAGATGTACTTGAACTGATGCTCAAAAAAGGTGGCAATGTTCATTTTTATAATGGTCATTATGAAGTGTTACAATTATTAGAGTTGTTTTGGAGTCATGACAAAGATTATATCCCTGTTATTGAAATGATGAAACAGTACGCTTGAAAACCTTTTAAAGCCTAATACACAAACACCCATACCCTAAATGCTGTCAAACTGATTGCAGGCATCACCGCTGCCTTTGCTGGTGAAGATGTCAATGTGGCTGCTGGTGTGGCAGCGGAGGCGGTGAGGTGGAATGGTACAGCTCAAATTTTTTATTATAATGAGCTTGAGGAAATAAAAAATGATATAGATGGCACTTATGTAAAGGAGCAATTACAAGCCATTACGAATATTTCAGATGATCTCGCTGAGTTGTTGGAAAATGTTGTTTATCTGAAAAACACTCGAGGGGATTTTATTGTATGTTTCAGACATTCAGGTGAATCATGCCAACCTCGCTCGGGACAAAGATATGCAACACAACAAGAAATTAGACAAGGTTATATTGATGTTGCGATTGAAATTATTCCCAATCGCAGACTTGAAACATCGGTTAAAGTTGTTACCAAGCGTGGAGCTAGGACTGTCTCGGAAGCAGTCATTGAAAAACCAACAAATAATCAAAGCAAACCCTCTCACAGGGCTGCAGTATATATACCAAGAGATCAAGAGCTACGAGAATTATTTACAGCGACAAACCCAAGAGTAGGAGTAAGAATTGGAAACCGTACGCTACTACCAGAGTCAAACAGCCAAGGACTTGTAAGAGTATTTAGGGGTGCGAGCGATGCTGAGGTCAAACAGTATTTTACAGAGTTGACGAGTAAGCCTTTGCCTCAACCAAGAGAAATAACTATTGGCAATGATAAAGGGGTAAGATATTATGTACAAACTGAACATGGTAACTATAATTTACGAAGTATTGCAAAAAGCCAAGACAAAACAGGTCTTGTTTGGACGATTGATATACCTGCGGGAGTTGTCCACAATAAAAAAGCTGAGATTAAATTTCTAAGAAGGTAAGAATGTAATGATTGAAATTTCAAGTGAACTTAAGCAAGAGATGTATCATGATGCAAAAAACTTATGGTTTTCTGCGTTATTTGAAAATATTCCAGCATCTTTACCAAATATCACATTTGAAGAACAAAAGGCTTTATTCTTTATGCTTACTAAAGAAGCCTTAGACGCAGACTTAATCAAATTTATACCACCTAATGGTATTTGGTATGAAGGATATGATATTTGGGATGTCTCATCAGATGAAATTGTTGCCTATCTTAGAGATAATTTTCCTAAAGATGCGACAGATGGGCTGGATTCTTGTGTTAATAACTATTTTTATGATATTGCTCCAGCTGTCCTATGGCGTCAAGATGATGGCAGTTATTATGGCAGTTAAATCAATTCCCTAACACCCAAGTCACTGTTGGCAGTGATTTGATTGTCAAAAGCTGTCAAGACACTTATCAATACACTCATGATCAAAAACAAGCAGGATTTAGTGCCGATGTTGGCTTTGATGGCAAACCCAAAGCTTTAGTATCAATGGTGGCAAAACGGATGTAGATGACCCAAACACCCTAACCCAAGCACAAAAAGACAAACTCATCAATCAAGCCAAACTGATTGCAGGCATCACCGCTGCCTATGCTGGTGAAGATGTCAATGTGGCTGCTGGTGTGGCGGCAGAGGCGGTGGAGAATAATAATGATGCCACTAAATCAGGCAAATTGCTCAAAAAGGTCTCAGATGAGACTTGTGAGATAATAAGAGATAGTATTTCTGCTGGACTAATCATATCAATTAAAAGAGTGCAACATTAATAACTCAAACTCCTTAGAATGCAAAAAGTAAACAATTATAAGGTTTTTTAACTAAATGGCGATTTTTAATTATATATTGAGTTTTTATTTTAAGGTTGTTTTTTTAATATCCATATCAATATTTTTGGCATACTTATTTCTAGCAAAAGAAACAGCTTATTATTACTGTGATGAAATTTGCATAACAATAATACAACACCATCAAGGTAGGGATACTTTTTTTAGAGTTTATGATGGAATTGTGTTAAGCAGATATTCATATTTATTTTTGGTATTGTTAAAAAACAATACCCAAGTTAAAATAGCTCAATACTTTACCATAGCACAAAGAAACTTGTGAACGAAACATTTAATAATTGCCCAAAATGTCATTTGTAAAAGCAGGCTTGGGCAATGGCAAACAACGATACAAATGCAAAGGTTGCAATCACTATTTTTCTGTGAAGCAACGAAGCAACCAAAAAAGTAATGACATTAAAAAAACAAGCCATTGATACAAACAGTAAACAAATCTTAGGCTTTGTCTGTGGTAAAACAGACACTAACACCTTTAAACGACTTTATCAGCAGTTAAATACCCATAGCATTCAACTGTTTTTTAGTGACTACTGGAAATCTTATCGTCAAGTCATTTTAAAGCCAAAACATATAACAAGCAAAGCTCAAACTTTTACCATAGAGGGCTATAATAGTCTCATTAGGCATTTCATAGCAAGATTTACAAGAAAGTCAAAGTGTTATTCTAAATCCGAAAAAATGATAGAAAACACGTTGAATTTATTATTTGCTAAGTGGAATGGTAGCTTAAGATATGTATTTTAATTTAACAATGCCTAATAATTATTATAAATAAATATACCCTATAAATAATATACCCAATCTGATATGACTGATATGCCAACGACATAGCCAAAGTACTCAACTAACTGGGCTGACCATCCCATCAGAGCAATCATCATGGACATGGTCAGCGGTGGTTGATTAAGCCTGTAGTTTTTGGATTAACCGCTTGGCAGTATCTTCAGATGAAGCAGGGTTTTGACCCGTGATTAACAGGCCATCTTCTACCACATACGATTGCCAATCAGCAACTTTTTCATATTTGCCCCCATTTTCTTTTAGCACATCTTCTAACAAGAACGGAACGACATCTAACAGACCGACGGCTTGTTCTTCAGAATTGCTAAAGCCAGTCACTTTTTTATCTTTAACAAAATATTCGCCATCAATTTTCACATTTTTGAGTGCGGCGGGTGCATGACAAACAAAAGCCACTGGCTTATCGGTCTTCACAAAATCTTGAATCAATGAGATGGATTGCTCATCAACTGCCAAATCCCACATTGGACCATGACCGCCTGGATAGAATACTGCGTCATAATCGGCAGCCTTAATATCAGCCAGTTTATGAGTGGTTGCCAACTGTTCTTTGGCGGCGGCATCTTGCTTAAATCGTTCAGTAAATTCGGTCTGAGCGTCTGGCTCATCACTTTTTGGGTCAAGCGGTGGTTGACCGCCAGCAGGGGACGCTAAGGTAATATCAGCACCAGCATCTTTAAACGCATAATATGGTGAAGCAAATTCCTCTAACCAAAAACCCGTTTTTTACCAGTGTCTCCAAGATTTTCGTGTGAGGTTAATACCATTAAAATTTTCATCATTTATCCTTATTATCTATAAGATGTTGTCTATATGATTTATTGCAAATTGTGTGATGATTTGTGTTGTTTTAGGTTGTTAATTTTAATTACAGTAAACCTCCTTTTTACCTATTGACATTGATATTTTTATATAAATTTATTAATATATTATTATAAATAAAATTTAATAAATTAGTCATTCCGTGGTATCGGGTAAGAGCATCTCACCCATAAAATTATGATTATCATACCCCTTTACGAGGCAAGCGTCTAGTATCTTTACATAATTACTAACGACGGTTAGCATTTAAGATGGGCGATCTAAATTAAAGATAATCATTGGTCGCAAATATCAAGACTTTATCCGATAACTGGAATCAACGGCAGGCATGTCAGTCGCTTATCGGCACTCACCTTGATAATCCGTTACCCACTTTTACAATATTTATAACGCTGAACATTGTAATATGTGTCTTGGTCGTATAAAATAACAGATTAATTATTTATACTCACTTAAATAAATTTATAAAAAAATCAAAGGATATGGCGTGATGATCATTCAAGAGATGCTGCAGCTGCTGACCACTCGCTCTGAGTTTTTCATGCGACTGTTTGTTGAGCATTTGATGATTTGTGGTATTGCGGCAAGCTGTGCGATCGTGATTGGTGTTGGGCTTGGTGTGCTAATCACCGAACATCAGAAGTTTGCACCGTTTGTCATTCAAACAAGTAATATCATTTATACCATCCCAAGCATTTCTTTATTTGGCTTATTGATTTTGGTGAGTGGTATTGGTAATACCTCAGCAATCATTGCACTGGTAATTTATGCACTGTTACCGATGATTAATGGCACACGCACAGGGTTTTTGCAGATTGATACGGGATTGATAGAAGCTGCCGAGTCCTTTGGCATGACACGCTGGCAGATTTTACGCCGCATTAAGCTGCCTTTGGCATTACCGATTATTTTATCAGCCATTCGTACGATGCTGGTGATGACCATTGCACTGGCGGGGGTTGCATCTTTTATTGGTGCAGGTGGGCTTGGTGTGGCGGTATATCGTGGTATCACCACCAATAGCACCGCCATGACCGCAGTCGGTAGTATTTTGATCATGCTTATTGCGTTTTTGGCTGACTTTGTTCTGGCGTATTTTGAAAAATCAATCAAATGGAGAAAATCTCATGCTTAAAAAATCTGTTCTGCTACTTATGAGCGTTCTATTGGTCGCCTGCCAAAGCCAAGATGATAAAATTCGCATTGCCACCAAGCCCATGACCGAACAATTCATCATCGCTGAAATGCTTGCCATACTCATCGAGCAAGAAACTGGCACAACCGTTGAAATTACCAAAGGTATCGGTGGGGGTACAGCAAATATCCATCCTGCCATGCTTAAAGGTGAGTTTGATTTGTATCCAGAATACACAGGTACGGCATGGCTGTATGTCCTAAAAAATGAGCCAATCTTCGATCAAGCCGTGCTTTTAGAAAATCTTAAAAAAAGCTATCAAGATCAATATAACTTTCGCTGGGTGGGTATGTATGGCTTTGATAATACCTTCGGCTTGGCGGTGCGTTCTGACTATGCCGATGTCAATCAAATTGCCACTTTTAGTCAGCTTGCACCCGTTAGCCCAAATCTTACTTTTGGTGCTGAGTATGATTTTTTTGAGCGTGATGATGGCTACCAAGCGTTAAGCGATACTTACGGTTATCATTTTAAGAATACCAAAGATTTAGATATCGGTCTAAAATACCAAGCACTTAATAACAGTCAAATTGATGTCGTCAGTATCTCAACCACCGATGGCGCTCTCGCCAACCCAAATCTGAAAGTGCTAACAGATGATAAGGCATTTTATACCCATTATCATGCAGGCACGGTCGTCAGACAAGAAGCACTACAAAAGTACCCAAAACTTGAGTCTGCACTCATGAAAATGGACGGGCTAATTTCAGAACAGGAGATGGCACAATTAAATGACTTGGTAGAAAATCAAGGTCACAATGAAAGAAAAGTGGCACAAGATTTTTTGCGTAAAAAATCCTTGTTGGCATCTTAAGCCATTTAAACAGTGATGGTTTGATATGTCATAATCTGATGAATGACCATCGCCTATTGGCTGGCGGGTTATTTTAAATTGTGTTTGAAAAATTATGTTAATCACTCAGTTGTGTTAATTGATGGCATGTATCATATTTGATTGAGATGTATATCAAATCATCAGCAGTTTTTGGTCAACAAAAGAAAAATAGGGCAGATGAGCCAAATATGGTGAATGGATAAACAACAAACAAATAAAGTCTGTTTTTGTTTTTACATTGTTTTGAAATACCTAGTGCTTGGGTTGTTTTGTGATGATCATCATCAGATGACCAGATTACATGCTACCAAACCCCATACGATTTTCGATGGCTTGGGCAAGTTTGACGAGTGCATCGCCAATTTGTACTTTTTTGTCATCATATTCACTATTAGATAGTGATACTGCGATGCCAAGCTTAACTTTATCTGGACTTTGAATGTAGGTACCAATACAGGTCATACCAAGTCGCAATTGCCCATCATCAAGCGATAGTCGTGTCTGCTTGATGTGAAGAAATTCATCTTTTAGCTGATTAAAATCAGTCACCCCACGCTCGGTCAATGGTAATGATTGGTACTTTATGCAGTACGCCTTTTGCACTCAGTGCTTGTAGAATATTATAAGTTGTTGAGCGAGCCAGCTTAAGCTCTTTGGTGATGGTGGCAGCAGAGACAGGAGAAGCACTTTGGGTGATTTTGTATTCCAAAATATTTAGTGCTATATTGTATAATATCAAGAACTTATGTTCAATATATAGAATATAAATTTTAATATATCATATACAATTTTTTTAATAATTTTAAGTCATTTTTATCAGTAAAAAGGATACGCTATGAACCAACCTACAAATCAATCTACGACCCAACCCTCATCGATTCCGCTTAACTGCCCCAATCTGCTAAAGCAAGCCTGTTTGATTGATGGAGAGTGGGTTGGTGCTGATTCTGGTGAGACCATCGCAGTTACCAATCCATTCACAGGCGATGTGCTTGGTACGATACCCAGCTTATCAAAACAAACCGTTCTAAACGCCGTTGAGTGTGCTGATGCTGCCCAAGAAAGCTGGGCAAATACCACCGCCAGTGAGCGTGCCAAACTTTTGCATGCTTGGGCGGATCTGATCGATACACACAAGGAAGATTTGGCACTGATCATGACCTATGAGCAAGGCAAGCCCATCACAGAATCACAAGGTGAGATTGATTATGCCAATAGCTTCATACGCTGGTTTGCAGATGAAGGCAAACGCATCTATGGCGATGTTATTCCAAGTACCAATCAGTCGCTACGCTATGTGGTACTCAAGCAGCCAGTCGGTGTGTGTGCTGCGATTACGCCTTGGAATTTCCCTTCGGCAATGATTGCTCGTAAAGCTGCACCTGCGTTAGCGGCTGGCTGTACCATGATCATCAAGCCAGCGGTTGAGACGCCATTTTCGGCATTGGCACTGGGATATTTGGCAAAACAAGCAGGTATTCCTAAAGGTGTGTTACAAATTGTTACTGGTAAATCCTCTGTGGTCGGCGAGGTACTGACCAAAGATCCACGCATTCATAAGCTGTCATTCACAGGTTCTACCGAAGTGGGGCGAGTACTGATGGAGCAATGTGCAAGCACCATCAAAAAGCTGTCTATGGAGCTTGGCGGTAATGCACCTTTTATCGTCTTTGATGATGCCGATCTTGAAAAGGCGGCAGAAGGGCTGATTGCTTCAAAATATCGAAACGCTGGGCAAACTTGTGTGTGTGCCAACCGTATCTATGTCCAAAGTTCAATTAAAGATGAGTTTTTAGCGAAATTTAAACAAAAAGTAGAAGTACTGAAAGTTGGCAATGGTGCTGATGAAGCAACCGATATCGGACCGCTTATCAATCAACAAGCACTCAAAAAAGTGCAGGCACTTTTGGATGATGCGCTAAACAAAGGGGCAACGCTAATCACAGGTGGCGTGCCACATGACGCAAGTCAACTGTCATTTACCCCAACTGTCATCAGTGATATCACCGATGAGATGGATCTTGCCCATGAAGAGATATTTGGTCCGATTGCTCCGATCATGACTTTTGAAGATGAAAAAGAGGTAATCCATCGTGCCAATGATACCATTTATGGATTGGCGGCGTATTTTTATACCCAAAGCCATGCTCGTGCTTGGCGTGTTTCAGAGGCACTAGAGTATGGTATGGTTGGTCAAAATACAGGGCTTTTATCAACTGAAGTTGCACCATTTGGTGGTGTTAAGCAATCAGGTTTTGGGCGAGAGGGTTCAAAATACGGTATTGAAGAGTATATTACCACCAAATATTGGTGTATGGATATCAGCAAATAAACCTTAATCATAAAAAAGCAGTACAAAAGGTACTGCTTTTTTATGAGCTTTTGATGACTGATGATGGTTTTATTTGGCGAATAAAAATAACAATCGCCAAGCAAATTTAACTTGGCGATCGGTTGGATAAGATGGGTGATGTTAGCCAATCATACCAAAAAATTGTAATAAGAATAATACGGTAAAGCCTGTCAAAAATACAATGCCTGCCAGTGCATACCATTTCATGATGGTGCTTAGATGACCCTCTTTTTTGACCAAAGCGTAGTTTAAATAAGCAAAAATTGGTGCAGTCACAAATGCTGAGATCATCGCAAATTTGAGCAGTGCCGCCATTTGACCTAGAAAAAATGCGATTAAACCGTAGCCTGCCACAATCGTAAATACAGTCCATATAACAACATATTTTTCGGTTGCTTTTGTGCTGTTGGTCAAAATTAAGGATAGGCTTTCTGAATTGGTACGACCATAGCCATCAGCACAGGTGATGACTGTACCATACATGCACAAAAAAGCAATCGTGGCGACCAGCATTTTTGCCCAGTTGCCGATGGTTTCGGTATACATATTAATCAGCTGTGGCACATAAGCACCGCCTTGCATGGCGATTTCGGTGCCTGTGCCATATTGTACAAATACGCCAAGTGCCAAGAAAAATATTGCCAAAACCGCTGAAGTAAAATAACCAACATTAAAATCAACAAAACCTTGAAAGCGATTGGTGTAATCGGTACGAATTTTCTTAGCGGTCCACACTGAGGTCACGGCAGAAAATTCAAGTGGTGCTGGCATCCAGCCCATAAGTGCAACAATAAATCCAAGTGCCGCCAAATTCCAAGGTGAGGCAGGAATAAAGTCGGCTGATATGGCAGAGGGCTTACCTGCAGCGATAAATACAGCTACAACCGTCGCTACTGTCAGCAGGGCGATAATCCACTTGGTTAAACCATCTAAAAGCCGATAATGACCTGCCACCAATAAAATGCCTGAGCTTACCATTACGATGCGTGAAAGCTCTAGAGTGCTGAGTTCCCAAGGCAAAATTTGCCCCAAAATGACCGCACATAGTAGTGCCACAGCACCTGTGCTAATAACACCTGAAATGATGCATAAGACAAAAAATGCCCAAAGATAGATACGGGAAATTTTAGCATAACCTGCCACTAAGCTGTTGCCTGTTGAGTAGGCATATTCTGTTCCAAAGCGATAAAAAGGGTATTTAAAAAAATTGGCAAGGATAATCATAATTGCCAATTGCCAGCCATACAGAGCACCAGCTTGTGTTGAGGCGACCAAATGTGAGCCGCCGATGGCAGCAGAAGCCATTAAAATACCAGGTCCAAATGAACGCCAAGTTAATTTATGGCTTTGGTTTAAGGTGATATCGGTCATAATTCATACTCAAAAAAAATTTCAAACATCGCAGTGGCTGTATTTTATGAAGCCCTACCATATTGTATCAGTGCTGTAAAGATTGCTTGATAAAAGATGATAATTTGTGACAGATTAGCATAATAAAGTATGATGAAACAACCAAATTTAAGGAATAAGCTTTATAACCATTCAACGATACTGATAAAACGGTGCAAAAACCCAAAAAGTATGGCAAAATAACTGATTTAACAAACAGTTAGTTGATTTAAATTTATGAAAGAATCCTTACGCCACCGTCTAGATCAAATGGTTGATCGTTTTGAAGAGGTTACCGCACTTTTGTCAGATCCTGATACCATCAGTGATAACAAAAAATTTCGTGAGTTATCCATGGAGCATAGCGACCTGTCTGAGATTACCACTACTTGGCAGGACTTTGTGCAAGCGGAAGCAGACTTACAAACTGCCAATGAGCTTTTGAGCGATCCTGAGATGAAAGAAATGGCACTTGATGAAATTGAGGTGGCGCGTGCAAACATTGAGACGCTCGAGGAGAGGCTTAATGTGATGATGCTGCCTAAAGATCCTAATGATAAAGCGACGGCATTTTTGGAGATTCGTGCAGGCACGGGCGGTGATGAAGCGGCAATTTTTTCGGGTGATTTGTTTCGTATGTATCAAAAATATACACAATCCCAAGGTTGGCAAGTAGAGGTATTGTCTGCCAATGAAGGAGAGCATGGCGGCTATAAAGAAATCATCGCGCGTGTATCTGGTATCGGTGTTTATGGCAGATTGAAATTTGAAAGTGGTGCTCATCGTGTCCAGCGAGTTCCAGCCACCGAATCTCAAGGGCGTGTACATACCTCAGCGTGTACAGTTGCGGTGATGCCAGAGGTTGAGATTGATGATACGGTTGAGATTAACCCAAGTGATTTGCGGATTGATACCTATCGCTCAAGTGGTGCAGGGGGGCAGCATGTCAATACAACTGACTCAGCAGTCCGCATCACACATATCCCAACAGGGGTGGTGGCTGAATGCCAACAAGAACGCTCTCAGCATGCCAATAAAGAAAAAGCGATGAAAATGCTGGTAGCTCGCATTCAACAAGCCAAAGTTCAAGCCCAAATTGATGCAACAAGCGATATGCGACGCAATTTGGTCGGTTCAGGCGATCGTTCAGAGAGAATTCGTACTTATAATTTCCCCCAAGGACGCATGACAGACCACCGCATTAACCTAACTTTATATAAGCTTGATGCCATCATGGAAGGGGATTTGACTGAGCTTTTAGACAGCTTATTGCGTGAACATCATGCTGATTTGATGGCAAGTGTGGGAGCAGAGTAATTTTAGGGTAATTATTTTATGTCAATTACCCTAGGATTACCCTAAATGGTACTTAAAAATATCCCTAAGATTAGTCAGGTAAGTATTAAAAATAGCTAAATAAGTTTATCAGCTATGATGTAAGTTCGGATAAGTGCAATAACAGGGTGTACATAACCTAAAATAATGAGTACTTTTTGTATATAACGCTCCTTAGTGTTAAATAAATGTTGTGTAGTATTTAAGGTAAAGCACCTTAATGGTGCTTTAGTATAATTTAATTATGGGTTAAAAAGTTATTACTGTCTTAATCCAAAAAATCCAAACCAATGTCGTGATTGATCACGCTGTGGGTGAGATAGCCCAAAGCAATATAATCAACACCGCAATCGGCTACCGTTTTTAGTCGTTCAAAGGTAATGCCACCTGATGCCTCTGTTTTTGCTCTGCCTTGGCAAAGTGATACGGCGTGCTTTAGGGTATCGTTATCCATATTATCAAGCAAAACAAAGTCCGCGCCAGCCTCCAAGGCTTCTTCAAGTTGTGCGATGGTATCCACTTCAACTTCAATGGGGATAAGATGCCCTGCAGCTGCTTTGGCGTTGGCGATGGTCTGTTTAAGCGTACCTGAATAAATCAAGTGATTATCCTTAATTAAGATCGCATCATCTAGCCCCATTCGATGATTGCAGCCGCCACCTGCTCGCACAGCGTATTTTTGTAGATTTCTTAAAAGTGGTGTGGTTTTGCGTGTGCAGGTAATTTTGGCTTGTGTGTGTGATATTTGGGCGACTGCTTTGGCGGTCATGCTGGCGATACCGCTTAGATGTGTCAAAAAATTTAGTGCTGTTCTTTCAGCTTGTAATAAGGCTTGGGTATTGCCCGATACATAAGCCAACACTTGACCTGATTTGATAGTATCCCCATCTGAGGCATTTGGGCTAAAGTTGATTGTTTTATCAATACATTCAAAAGCCAACCTTGCCAAATCCATGCCTGCCAAAATGCCTGTATCACGGCTTACGATGGCAAGATTTGCGGTGCTATTTTTGGCAATGACCGCAGCCGAGGTAACATCACCACGCCGCCCCAAATCCTCTAAAAGTGCTGCTTGGACTGTGGGTATTAGTAGGGCATCAGGCAATGCAAATAATGGCGTTTTCATGAATTTATCCTTATCTTATTAATCATTATCTTAAATTATTTATCTTGAATCATTTGCTCACGGGCAGGCGAGTGTTAGATAACAAACGCTCAAGCAGCACCGTGTCTTTAAATCGGTAAAGCTGTGCAGGCCGACCACGCTCATGAGCAAACCTGCCTTCAATGGCTTCTATCAGGTTTTGCTGCTGAACTTGCCTGCGAAAATTTTGTTTATGCAGTTCTTGACCTGATAAGGCTTCGACGCTTTTTTGAAGCTGAAATAATGTAAACTCATCTGCCATCAATTCAAAAATAACAGGGCGGTATTTTATCTTGGCACGCAATCTGGCGAGTGCCGTGGCTAGTACTCGGCGATGGCTATGCTGCATAAAACGACCGGTATGACGAAAATCAAAATTTGGGTTTTGCCAAGGCGATTCGGCAACCAACCCTGTTTCATACAATAATTCATAGCGTAGTAGTACCTGCTCTTCTGACCACGAATAAGGAGGTAAACCCCAGCATAATTGAACCCGTCTTAGCCGTTCTTGGTGTTCTTGGGTATCGTTGCCAGCATCCACCCAAGCATACAGACCTGACAAAATCTCAATGGGCTTACTGCTATTACGCCGATCTTCCCATGGAAAATAATCATACCAATCTTGCCAAGTGGCATCAGGATTGAGACTGTGGGCAGTCGCTTCTTTAACCAACCCAAGGTAGCTAACATACAAAACGGGCATACCTTGTGCGTTTTTACGCTCACCATCTACAAAAGTATACAGCTGTTCCACATAACCCATTGGCTGAGCGGTTTGGGTGCGTACCCAGTCTTTAACACCAGCTTGTAGTGAATGATGAATGGGTGTCAGCTGACCGCTGGGCAACTTATCACCGCCGCTGACCGTTAAGATACGAGCTTTATGATCAGTAACAGCAGCCAAAACCGTTACAAGATCGACCAAGCCGTCAGTTTGTTGGGGAGTATTGGTTGATGAATGTATGCTCATAATTCACAGTCATTGAAAAATCATCATTTTAAAAAAAATCTTACTAATTTTCAATGTACTTTTGATAACCAGATTGATTAAAAAGCGACATCCTATCAAAAACTGCTTTACATTATACTCAAAATGAGCATAATATGTCAAATTAATACTCAAAATGAGCATAAATCATCTGAGTAATCATTTAAGCTGATGCAAAAAGGAGCATGTGATGCACAAAAATACCCAGCAAGCGTTTGATTATGAAGCGCCTTTATCAAATATGCCAACGACATCATGTCGCATCAAGCAAGCATGGGCAAAGATTCCGCCTGAGCTACCAAAAGACGCACTGACCCAATACCAACGCAATATTAAGGATCTGCTTATCCAAAAAGATGCGGTGATTATTGCACATTATTATGTTGATCCTGACATTCAAGATTTGGCATTGGCGACAGGTGGCTGTGTTGGGGATTCGCTTGAGATGGCTAAGTTTGGGGCGGCGCATGATGCCAAGACCTTATTGGTCGCAGGGGTTCGTTTTATGGGTGAGAGTGCCAAAATATTAAGTCCGCACAAAACTGTCTTAATGCCTGATTTACAGGCTGAATGTTCGTTGGATTTGGGTTGTCCAATTGAGGAATTTAGTGCATTTTGTGATGCACACCCTGATAGAACAGTGGTTGTCTATGCCAATACCAGTGCCGCTGTCAAAGCGCGTGCTGATTGGGTGGTAACTTCGTCGGTCGCACTTGAAATTGTCAGTCATTTACATGCCAAAGGGGAAAAGATCATTTGGGGTCCTGATCGTCATTTGGGCGAGTACATTCGCCAAAAAACAGGGGCGGATATGATTTTATGGCAAGGATCTTGCATTGTGCATAATGAATTTAAATCAATAGAGCTTGAGCAGCTTAAGAGTGAACATCCTGAAGCGATCACTTTAGTACATCCAGAGTCCCCTGCCAGTGTGGTCGCTCAAGGAGATGTGGTCGGTTCTACCAGTAAGCTATTACAAGCTGCCATTCATCGTCCCGAAAAAACTTTCATCGTTGCAACCGATTTGGGGATTTTGCATGAAATGAAAAAGCATGCACCACAAAAAACTTTCATTGCAGCACCGACAGCGGGCAATAGTGCAACTTGTAAAAGCTGTGCATTTTGCCCTTGGATGGCTATGAATGGTGTCCAAGGGGTTTATCAAGCACTTAAATATGGCACAGGTGAAATTCAGCTGACTGAGTCTTTGATGAATGATGCACGCCATGCGTTGGATAAAATGATTGAATTTTCAAAAACATTGCCCAAGAAACCAGCGGTTCATGGTTTGGGAGTTGCATAAATGAAACCAGCTTCTTATGATGTGATCATTGTTGGTAGCGGATTGGCTGCCATTACCACAGCGTTATCTTTGCCAAAAGATTGCCAAGTTTTATTAATATGCAAAGGTGAAATTGCGGATACATCAAGCCGCTTTGCCCAAGGTGGTATCGCTGCGGTGATAGCACCAACCGACAGCGTTCAGGAGCATGTGACAGATACGCTCATTGCAGGTGCAGGGCTGTGCGATCCCAACACAACCGAGCAAATCATTCATCAAGGTGCAGATGCGATTGCTTGGCTTAGTTCTTTGGCAGTGCCTTTTAGTACAACCAAAGAGGGTTTACACCTAACCAAAGAAGGTGGACACAATAGACGCCGCATTTGCCATGTCGCTGATCATACAGGTCAATCAGTCATGGCGTGCCTTTGGGCAAACATGCAGACTCGCCCAAATATCCATGTGCTTGAGCGGTGTTTTGTGACAGACATTTTGACTGAGCTTGATGTAAAGACAAAAAAAGTGCATTGTAAAGGTGTGGTATGTCTCATCAATCAACAATCCAAAAAATATGATGCCGATAAAGTAGTGCTTGCCACTGGCGGCTTAGGGCAGATTTATCAATATACCACAGCACCAGAGGTGTGTACTGGTGATGGTATTGCTATGGCATATCGAGCAGGTTGCCGCATTGTGAATGCTGAATTTGTTCAATTTCACCCAACAGGTTTTGATGATGCTATGGCTCAAACAGCACTGATCTCAGAAGCGGTTAGAGGCGAGGGTGGGCGGCTCATTAATGCTCAAGGCGAACGCTTTATGTCAAATTATGATGAGCGTCTAGAGCTTGCACCCAGAGATGTTGTCGCAAGAAGCATTATCAAGGAGGCCCAGCGTACCGCTCAGGGCGTATTTTTGGATATCAGCCATCAATCAGATGAATTTATCAAGCAGCATTTTCCAAAAATTTATCAATCTTGCTTAGCCAAAGGCGTGGATATAACCAAGCAGCCAATTCCTGTAACGCCAGTACAGCATTATTTTTGTGGGGGTGTTTTGACAGATGTCAGCGGGCGAAGTGATGTGGTGGGTTTGTATTGTTTGGGTGAGATGGCATATACAGGGCTGCATGGTGCTAATCGGTTGGCGAGTAATTCATTGCTGGAGTGTTTGGTGATGGGTCAAAATGCTGCCAAATCTTTGCAAGAACCTTTGGCGAAATGGTCAAATCGTGATGTACTGCCTAATTGGTCGGTTCAAACGCATCAAAAGGATATTAATCTGGCATCAAGTATACCATTGGATGTCGCTCAGATTAAGCAGCTGATGCAGCAACATCTTGGGGTAATGCGCAGGCAAGAGGATGTGGCAAAAACGGTAGAGCTTTTGGCAGGGGGTTTGGCTGATTTGTCCACCCAGAATCTCACTACCCAAAGCCAAATTCAAAAGCTTAATCTCACCATGTGCGCTTATTTGGTCGCAAAAGCAAGCTTAGATCGCCCGCATAGCATTGGCTGTCATTATTGGGTAGAAAATGAGCCAAATCTGATAGCACCAAATCGACTGCCAAAAGTTGTATGAGTTCTTTTGGTATTTGATGATAACAACCCAACAAATAGGTTTTCAACTCTAGCAATCTAGCAAAGTGATTAAAATTGCTAAGATAAAATAGCGTACCATAAAATTGCATAAACTTGTTTGACAAGGGTTGGCGGATAGATTATTAATGTTATAATATAACTTTTTGTATCATCAGATGGTCGCCGATTTTGGTGAAATAAATTTTACTAAAAGATTGCAATTTATAACTAAATCGTTCATAATATGACAACTGATAATCGTTATCGTTACTATTTTTATTTTTAATTTTTGTCAATAGATATACCATATTTGGTTGTTTATGGGTGTTTTAAGTGGATAATTCCAAAAAAATCAAAGTGTTGGCTATCTCTATCGCAGCTGTCTTGCATGGATTGGTAGGTTTTGGATTGGCGAATATGACTATAAAACCAATCACACCGCCACCTGTCACACCGCCTTTAGAGATTGAATTTATCAAAGAACCAGTGCCTGAACCCATCGCACTTAATGACCTTGAATCGCCCGAACCACCAGGCGAACCTGTTGTTACACCAGAGCCTGTTGTAGAGCCAGAGGTCGCTACGCCTGAGGTTATTGAGCCGCCCGAACCCATTCCTGAACCTGAGCCATTACCTGAACCAATTCCTGAGCCTGAGCCTGAGCCCGAGATTGATGTAGAAGCCATCTTAGAACAACAAAGACTTCAAGAGGCTTGGGTTGCTCAGCAACAACAATTGGCCAAAATTCAAGAACAAGAGCGACTTGAACAAGAACGCCTTGAAAATGAACGCAGGGAACAAGAACGACTTGAACAAGAACGCTTAGAAAACGCAAGGCGTGAGCAGGAGCGACTTGACAACGAACGCAGAGCCAGAGAACAAGCACAGAAAGAAGCCCAAGTGGCTGCTGCAAGGCGAGCGGCTGCCCAAGCGGTGGCTAATGCTGCCAAAAAAGCAGGCAATCATGGGGGCGGTCAGCCTGGCCAGAATCAGACCGTGGAAGGTGGTATTAATATCAGTAATGCCAGCTGGAAAACCAAGCCCAGAGTGAATAATTTTTGTTCAGCAAGAAGTGATATTGACACCACGCTTCAAGTGAGTTTCCGTGTTGATGCTGAGGGTAAAATCTCCAATGTCAATTTAAATGGCTCAACAGGCGATGCCAAATTAGACCGACAGATTATCCGTCAAATAGGTCGTGGTCGCCTGCATCCATTTAGAGAAGGTAACATCACGCGTGTTGGCACTGCAATTTATCCGATTACGCTAAAATTACAAAAAGATGAGTCTTGTACCAACTAATTTTGTGGTTTTAACTGATTTTTAGCAATAATTCTTATGATAACTTAGTTGAGTTGCCCAAATATTTGGTCATCTGATTGAGTTTTGAAAATTTGAGGTGAATTTATGGATTTTGGATTTTATTGGTCGCATACTGATGCGGTGAGTAAGACACTGTTTTTTGTCTTGTTGGCTTTATCAATGATATCTTGGGTTGTGGGCATCATGCGTGTGATTAACTCTCGGCGTCGCACAGCAAATATTGTTGATGAGCTAACTGCCCAAATTAATATCCAAAACTTGGGTGATTTGCCATTTGACCAACGCAAGATGGCAACAGAGCAAAAACTGCTCCAACAAATCGCTCGTCATCGTTATGAACTTGAAAAAGGTCTGCCCGTTCTTGGCACAACAGCTTCCATCGCACCTTTTATTGGGTTGTTTGGTACGGTTTGGGGGATTTTTCATGCCCTTCACAGCATCGGTGCAACAGGTCAAGCGGGCTTGGCACAAGTGGCAGGGCCTGTGGGTGAGGCATTGATTATGACAGGTTTGGGTCTAGCAGTTGCAATACCTGCGGTTATTTTTTATAACATTGCCACACGCATCAACAAGCAAGCGATTCATCTGGCAACTGATACAGCCCATCAAATTCTATCTAAGATTGTACAATAAAGGAGGGTCTGATGGCTTTTGAGTTGGGTGATCATGACAATAACGGCATGAATGAGATGAACCTTATTCCGCTGATTGACATCATGTTGGTTTTGATGATTATTTTTTTGGTAACAGCGACCGTGCTAAACCCAAGTGTGCCGCTTGATTTACCAAAAACTTCGGCATCGGTGAATGATGCACCGCCTGAGGTCTTACAAATTAGCATTGATGAGGCAGGGGGCATTTATTGGGACCGTGAAGCACTGACCTTAGATGAGCTGAGCCAACGCTTCACCGAGCAGGTTAATGCAGGCAAAAACCCCCAAATTAATTTGCGTGCTGATAAAGAGGGTAAATACGATACCGTCGCACAGGTTTTGGCTGAGGCATCAAAAGCAGGATTGGGCAAAATCGCTTTTGTCAGCGAATAGATGGTTTAATCAAATCAAAGATAAATAAAAAGCACTGTTTTAACAGTGCTTTTTATTAGCTTATTATTTATTAAGTGAGCTTATTAAGTGATTATTTATTAAGTAACTATTTATTAAGTGATTTTTTAGAATTCTCAGTAATGTCCTTTCTGATATTTTTTCTTAGGCAAAAAAACATCACACCCAAAAATATAAACATGACAATCATATCACCAAAAGCGGTAAATTCGCCCCAGTATTTCCCCTCTGCAAAAATGAATGCAAAAAATGTATGTAAACCTGCCATCACAGTAAACATACTCACCCAAGCCAAATTAAGATACTGCCAACCTTGATGCGTTAGGTGAAATACAGGCTCAAACAAGCGTTTGATGATGGGGCTTTTATCTTTGCTAAATAATGGGGAGATGAGTAGCCCCAGTGCAAATGCACCATTAATTAACACTGCTTTTAGCATGATATAAAATGCGTCGCTAAGTGCTAAGGTGATTCCACCAAAAACCACCGTCATCAGTAACACAAACCACTGCTGCTTTTCTAGGTGAAATCTTTGGCTGATGAATAAATACCCATATATAATTACAGTTGCGGCAATCAGCCCAAATGTTGCCACTAAAATGTGGTTATTATCCGTACCTGCCGACCCAATGAGTTGTAAAATCGGATGCGTGCTGTCTGTTGGTTCGGTCGTTTTATAAAGAACAAAAAATATAATGAGTGGAATATAGTCAAATAAGGCTTTCATGATGCATATCTTTTAATTAAAAAAAGCACACCTGACACTATCTGCCAAGGTGTGCTGTTGTTTAGCTGCGTACAGTATCGCTACTGGTCTTGTGAGTGACCGCTTGTGGAGGAAGTGGGCGAATTGGCTCAACCAAAGCTACCGCCAGCACCTCATCAATGGTTTCAACAGATTGAATGACAAGACCTTCTTTGACATTGTCAGGAATCTCGATCAAATCACGCTCATTGGATTTGGGTATCAAGACATGCTTGATGCCGCCACGATGTGCCGCCAAGAGCTTTTCTTTTAATCCACCGATGCGTAATACTTTACCACGCAAAGTAACCTCACCTGTCATGGCAATATCAGCACGAATGGCGATGCCTGTCATGGCAGAGACGATGGCAGTAGTTAGGGCAATACCTGCTGATGGGCCATCTTTTGGGGTTGCACCTTCAGGCATGTGGATATGCAAATCGGTATTTTTAAATTTTTCATAAGTAATCCCAAATCGCTCACCATTGGCACGCACAACACTCATGGCAGCACGAATGGACTCTTTCATGACATCACCGAGCGACCCTGTAAAGACAAGCTCGCCTTTACCCTGCATGGTTGCAGATTCGATGGTCAAAAGCTCACCACCAACCGAAGTCCACGCCAAACCTGTAATGCGTCCAATCTCAGGGTCTTTTTCAGCCAAACCATAATCATATGGCTTGACGCCCAAATAATCTGAAATATTATCATCGGTGATGGTCAAGCTTTCGATATCAACACCTTTTTTGGGTTTGACGCCATATTTTTCGATTTGGGAGCGTACCGCTTTTCGGCTAATCTTATTAATCTCGCGCTCAAGATTACGAACGCCTGCTTCTTTGGTATAATGGCGGATAATACTGGTTAATGCATCATCAGTAATATCAAGCTCATTGGGTTTTAGGCCGTTTTGTTTTAAAGCTTTTGGGGTTAGATAATTATTGGCAATGGCCATTTTTTCATCTTCAGTGTAGCCAGGTAAGCGAATGACCTCCATACGGTCAAGCAATGCAGGCGGAATGTTCATGCTGTTGGCAGTACAAATAAACATCACTTGCGATAAGTCCAAATCTAAATCCAAATAATGATCATTAAAGGATTTATTTTGGGAAGGATCTAAGACCTCAAGTAAGGCAGAAGCAGGGTCTCCTCGAAAATCTTGTGCCATCTTATCAATTTCATCGAGTAAAAATAGCGGATTTTTAACCTCAACTTTGGCAAGTGATTGTACAATTTTGCCGGGCATCGCACCGATATAAGTACGGCGATGCCCACGAATTTCAGCTTCATCACGCACGCCGCCTAATGCCATACGCACAAACTTACGACCTGTGGCACGAGCAATGCTCTCGCCCAAGGAAGTTTTACCCACCCCAGGAGGGCCAACTAAACATAAAATAGGCCCTTTAAGCTGCTTCACTCGAGATTGTACTGCCAAATATTCCAAAATGCGGTCTTTGACATCATCTAGCCCATAATGATCTTTATCCAGTGTTTGTTTGGCTTTATCAAGATTAATGCTAACTTTACTGGCTTTGTTCCATGGCGTGTCTAAAATCCACTCAACATAACCTCGTACCACCGATGCCTCTGATGATGATGCTGGCATTTGTTTAAGCTTTTTAAATTCACTTTCGGCCTTTTTTCGGACATCATCGGGCAAATCAGCTTCTTTTAAGCGATTTTCAAGCTCAACATCGTCATCATCGGCACCATCATTTAAATCGGATAGTTCTGATTTGATGGCTTTCATTTTTTCATTTAAGAAATACTCGCGTTGGTTGTTTTCCATTTGCTTTCGAACAGTGTCTTGTAGCTGACTTTCGATGCTATGCTCGGTTTTAGTGTTAGTGAAATATTCGCTTAGCACCTTAAAGTATTCAGCAGCATCACCCGATTCAAGCAAAGCTTGCTTTTTATCAAGAGGTAGCTGTGTGCGTGTCACGACAAAGTAAATCAGCTCAAGCAAATTATCAAAACCGCTGGCAACACGGATCAGCTCACGCGAATTTCTCAGCGTACTTTCAGCATAGTCACTAAATAGCTCAAGCAGCACCGACTTTTGAGCATCAGCTTCTTCTTGGCTAAGATTGAGGTCAACATTGGCAGCAGTGAACTCAGCGATAAAGCTATCATCAGTATCATCATTGGCATTTTGGATGCGACCGATTTCAACACGCTCAAGACCCTCAATCAACACCTTTAAGCATTTATCATCGGAGTCATGTGGCATGGTACTGACAATTCGGCAAAGTGTTCCGTAGCGATGTAAATCTTCAATATCAATCTGTTCAGACAGTGAATCTTTTTGGGCAACCGCAATCAGTTTACCCTCATGTGATTTTTGGGCAAGTTCAATGGCTTTGATGGACTGCTCACGACCGATAAATAAGGCGACTTGTGTCTGTGGAAAAATGATGACATCACGAACAGCAATTAAGGGCAGTTGTTGTAAATTATGATGATTATTGGCATTGTCATAAGTTGTATTTGGGGTTGTCATTTTAGTATTCCTTATATTTTTAAAATGATGCTGGATTTATGGTGGCTTGTAGCGTAAATTGCAAGACCTGACATTAAAAACTTGGCAAATCATTCGCTTTTTTAATCATCATGACCAAATGATTGGCTTTGTAAAAATTGTCTATCACAATTAAATATATAACTTATTGATTTATCATAATATTTTTAAAAAATTTTATGAATTTTTTTGGGTATAATACAGAATTTAATTTTGATAGGTATGATTTGGGGGTGATGATGAATGCTGTTTTGCTTGCCGTCATTGTGATGGTTGGCTTATCGCTTGTACGGGTACATGTGGTACTAAGCTTGGTGGTTGGGGCACTTGTTGGCGGTTTGATGGCGGGTATGTCGGTCGCTGATACGCTGACTTCTTTTCAAGATGGTATTAAAAATGGTGCACAAATTGCTTTATCTTATGCCATGCTTGGTGCTTTTGCGATGGCAATTGCCCATTCAGGATTGCCACAGATATTGGCAGATAAGCTGATTGCTCGGTTGCAGTACGCTGATGGCACAGGTGGGCTTAAGTTTTTGTTATTTTTTATCTTAATTATTATGGCAATCATGTCTCAAAACATTGTGCCGATTCATATTGCCTTTATTCCCCTAATCGTGCCGCCACTGTTATCGGTGATGAATCGCTTGCATCTGGATCGCCGTGCGATCACATGTATTTTAACTTTTGGTTTGGTCAATACATACATGTTTATTCCTTATGGATTTGGCGATATTTTTTTGAATCAAATTATCCTTAAAAATATCAATGAAGCAGGCATGATAACCAACAACATCTCAATGATGCAAACTATGATGATCCCTGCTTTGGGTATGCTGATTGGACTTTTGATTGCCATTTTTGTCACGTATCGTAAACCGCGTCATTATCAAGAAAAAGTCGTGGCGGTCGGTCAGGCGTCTATTCAAGTCGGTACGCTTAATATCGTCGTGGCAATGGCGGCAATTGTTGCGGCATTTGTCGCACAGCTAATGACAGATTCTTTATTGATTGGCTCACTCGTGGGTTTTGCGATATTTATGGCAACAGGTATTGTTAAATGGCGTGATGCCAATGAGGTTTTTAATGATGGCATTAAAATGATGGCGATGATTGGCTTTATCATGATTTGTGCTCAAGGTTTTGCAGAGGTGATGAAAGCCACAGGGCAGATTAATGCGTTGGTTAATGGGGCGGTGGGTCTTTTTGGTGATAACAAAATGCTTGCGGCAGTATCGATGCTTTTGGTTGGTTTGGTGGTGACACTTGGCATTGGTTCATCATTTTCGACTGTCCCTATTATTGCGACCATTTATGTACCATTGTGTATGGCGATGGGCTTTAGTGTACCTGCGACAGTGGCTTTGATTGCAACAGCAGGCGTACTGGGTGATGCTGGCTCACCTGCATCAGATTCTACATTAGGTCCCACCATGGGGCTGAATGCAGACGGCCAGCATGACCATATTCATGATTCTGTGATTCCAACTTTTATCCACTATAATATTCCTTTGATTGTTTTTGGTTGGATTGCCGCGATGGTGCTTTAGTCTTTTTGAGTACTTGATATTTAATGCCTTGAAATCGCTTCAAGGCATTTTTTTGGCTATTGATTTTCTTGGCCTAAATAAGTACCACGCTTTGGTTGCCATTTGACTTCTTCGCCACGCAAGATTTTTTCAATCATCATCTTGGTATGTGCACGATGATGATTGAGCATGCTAATCATATGCGTATTTTTATAGCGGCTGATGTTTGGGTCGTATGTTTCGGCAGCAGCTGCCACACCATCTCGATCTCGGTGATGATACAGATGTGCGATGCGTTCAGCAATCTCGCTATCCATCCCCAAAAGCTCAAGCCCTGTACGGGCACTGCGTACCGCTGAATCAAAAGTCTCACGAATTACCGCACTGGCACCTGCTTTGTGCAATTGGTAGGCATGAATGCGATCATAAGCACGAGCCACGATTGGCAAATCGTTGTAGGTGTGGCGTAGATGGCGTACGATGGACAGTGCCTCTTTGGGATGATCGATAGCGATTAAAACCAGTTTGGCTTTGGCGATGCCTGCCATATCAAGCAAATCAAATCGTGTGGCATTGCCATAATAAGTCTGAATCCCCAAGTTTGACAAACCATCTACATGGTCAGCATCACTATCAATCAATGTGGTCTGATAACCACATGCGGTCATCATGCCATTGACAACTTGCCCGTATCTGCCATGTCCTAAGATAATGATAGGATTTTCTTCATCAATGGCATCACTGTCTCTTACAGACGCTGGCGATGTGTTTTTGGCGGTGTATTTTTGATGAATCACTAAAAATAGCGGCGTAAGTACCATGGACATCACAACGATTGCTGTTAAATTAGCATGTGTATCGGCGGATATGACCGAATGCGTCGCCGCTGCTGAAAATAGCACAAAGGCAAACTCACCACCTTGTGCCATCATGACTGCACGCTCAATAGCGATGGCATGCCCAGCTTTGGTCATACGGGCCACAAAATAAATCCAAAGACCTTTGGTGAGCATGAGTGCGATGACGCCAAGACTGATAAGTTGCCAGTTTTTGGTCACGATGGATAAATCAAGTGCCATACCGACGCCTAAGAAGAACAAGCCCAGTAAAAGACCACGAAAAGGCTCAATATCTGCTTCAAGTTGATGTCGAAAGCTGGATTCAGATAACAGCACACCTGCAACGAATGCACCCATCGCCATCGACAGACCGCCAAGCTCCATCAGTAGTGCCGATCCTAGCACGACCAATAACGCTGCAGCTGTCATAATCTCTCGTACACCAGTTTTGGCAAGTATCGTAAATAATGGATTAATCAGTACACGCCCAACGATCAACAATGCCAGTAATGAACCTAATGCCACAGCAATCGCTTGCCAAGCTGGTGTTTCACTGGTATGCACCACAGGCGATAAAAAAGCCACAATGGCTAACAGCGGGACAATCAGCAAATCTTCAAATAATAAGATGGATACCATGCTTTGACCTTTGGCGGTAGACAATCCATTATTTTCGCCCAAAGTTTGCATGACAATTGCCGTTGAGGTTAGCACAAACCCTGACGCCCCCACAAATGCCACTTGCCATGATACCCCAAATATCTTGAGTACCAACATCATTAAGGCGGTTGCACCTAATACCTGTAAAGACCCAAGTCCAAAGATTTGTCGTCTAAGACTCCACAAATGCGATGGGTGCATCTCAAGACCGATAATGAATAAAAACATCACCACACCAAGTTCAGCGGTGTGGATGATGGTCTGTGGGTCGGTAAATATCCCTAAGCCAAACGGCCCAATTATCAGACCACCAGCCAAATAACCAAGGACAGACCCTAAACCAATTTTACGAAAAAGGGGTACTGCGATTACGGCAGCTCCAAGTAGTGTTACAACTTGAATCAGCTCGCTTGCCATACCAGCTTCAGCCATCGTTATTCCTTATTTTAGTGATGAATAAAAAAGCACAAATCATTAAGCCACCATTTTAATGTAAGTTAATGCAAGCTTAAGTATTGTGCTAATCAAATCAAAAATGATAAACTTATATGACAAAATCAGATAATAAAATTATCGCCGTGTGATGAGCAATCGGTTGAATTGATCAATTATAACCAACCTGCTTTTCTAAATTTGGTATATAAAAACAAACAAACCAGCATGACCGCACCAACAACAACAAAATAAGCATACCGAATATGCAGCTCAGGCATATAATCAAAGTTCATGCCATAAATACCAGCAACCGCCGTTGGTACAGCAGCGATACCAGCCCAAGCCGCCAATTTTCGGACAACATCATTTTGCCCCATTGTCACCATCGCCATATAGGTATCCATTGCCACAGAGAGCATTTCATTTAGGCCATTGACGGCATCAATTGAGCGTAAAAGATGGTCATTGACATCACGAAAATAAGGTTTGGCGGCAACAGGAAAAGCAGAGACCAATTCATTTTTTTTATGATTAATAAAAAAGTTACACACATCTTGAACAGGCAAAATCACCGCTCGCATATGCACCAGTTGAGATTTTAGTTCATATAAACTTTTTAGGGTGGATTTGCTAAACTCATGTGAAAAGATATTGCGTTCTTGCTCACGCAAATAATTGCCCAATCGGTCAGTGATTGGTAAATAGTTATCAACAATAAAGTCTAAAATTGCATGTAGTACAAAAATTGGACCCAAACGCAATTTTTCAGGTCGGCGGTGGCAATGTTCACGAACAGGGGTGTAGGAATTGGATGCACCACGGCGGACGCTGATGATGAAATTTTTACCCATAAAAATGGCGGTTGTACCATAGCGAATTTGGTTATCCTCAAGCTTAGCAGTACGCACAACCACAAAGATGGTATCATTACCGTAGCTTTCAACCTTTGGGCGTTGGTGATCAGCAAAGGCATCTTCTAAGGCAAGCTCATGTAAGTCAAATGCATCTTGAACCTCTTGAACGGTTTCAAGACTGGGATCGTATAGTCCAAGCCAGATAAATTGATTATTATTAGTAAGCGTACGACTGACATCCTCGATTGCTAAAGGCTCAATGGGTGCGCCTGTTTTGCGAGAGTAAGCATAACAGATGACAGTTTCATTATCCCCAGATTGCTCAATATCTTCTAAGCGGTCGGCATCAGGATCGTAGACTGTCATTGTCTCAATGGTATCTTCGTCTGTGGCATCGGCATCGCCATAGATATAGCTGTCTTGAGTGTCGTGGAAAGTTTCAGCACTTTCAGGGGTATGCTCAGGGTCGTTGGTGACTTTGATCATGTCTGACTCATCAAACAGCTCATCTTGATGAATGATAGGATTAAGATCAGATATGGTGGCGGATTTGGTAGGGTGGGTCAGGTCGTTTGGATTTGGGGTGTGATCGGTTTGTGTATTATGCTGTGTCATAAAATCCCCAAAAAATCGCAAATTTTGTGATGATCAGTGTATTAAAACCCTAAACTATAGAGCAAATTTATATTCAGTAGATTATTATAGCAATACTGTCGCAATTTTTCATCAGTTAAATGATGACTTCATTGACAATTGAGCGATTGATAAAATTTTTTTCAAATTAACCTTGCAAGCCTGCTAAGGTATGGTACACTAGTCAAGAAAAAATGCTAAATGCTTACTGTGATCACAAATGAGCCAATATAACTCATTTGTAATTATGATGCTTATTTTATAAGCTTGTTATAAGCCCAAGTTATTTTTTCATGATACCGTATTTCATGACACCGTATTTTGGTCAAACGCTTGTTTGACTGTTTTTATTTGCTGACAGGGGTTTTTTGTGCCAAAGCATAGCACCACCAATTTTAACACCGAACACCAAATGGATACAAAACACATTCAGCAAAATTGGCTTTTACCTGATGGTGTGGCTGATGTACTATTTACCGATGCTCAAAAACAAGAAAGCCTGCGTGATGCCTTGCTATTTGTGCTGACCGCACACGGTTATCGCTTGGTGTCGCCGCCATTAATTGAGTATACCGAAAGTCTGCTAAATAATGCTGACGAAGATCTAAAACGCCAAACTTTCAAATTTATCGATCAGCTCAATGGTCGTTTAATGGGTTTGCGTGCCGATATTACGCCACAAATTCTACGCATTGATAGCAAATATGGTCAAGGCATCAGCCGTTACTGTTATGTTGGGCAGGTTGTCAAAACCCTACCGACTGGTCTGTTTGGCTTGCGTACGCCGCTTCAATTGGGTGCCGAGATTTTTGGGATAGATGATATCTGTGCCGAGCTTGAGTTGATTGATCTACTGGTCGCATTGGCAGATGAGGTCGGACTAGACCGACAGATGCTGCATGTGGATATTGGGCATGTCGCTATTTTTGATCGCTTGTGTCAGTTGCATGGCGTTTCAAACAAAGATGCTGATGAGCTGATTGGCATTTACCATAAAAAAGCCATGCCAGAACTTACCAAATGGTGCCAAAATATGGGCAACAGCTTAAACAGCCCAAGCGATGCAACTGATTTTTTGGTATTGGCTAAGCATACATTAAGCAGTGATCGGACGCCAAATGCCGAGGCTTTATTAAGTAAATTGTCCGATAAAGCTCGCCAAGATAATCAAATCATCCAAGCGGCAAATGAGCTTGCTACTTTGGCGGCACATATCAGAGCGGTGGGTATGAGTGTGAGTATTGATGTGACTGAATTGTCAGGATATCATTATCACACTGGCGTGGTATTTAATGCCTATTTGGGTAATAGAACCACACAGACTCAAGCTTTGGTACGAGGCGGACGCTTTAATGGCACCTCAACTCAAAGCGTGGCAAGGGGTGCAACTGGTTTTAGTATGGATATTAATCGCTTGCTTGAATTTGTAGAGCTTGAAGAAGATACCGTGATTTTGGTGGATTATCACGATTTACAAAATGCTGATGCAGACACAAAAGCTGATTTGGCCACACAAATTAAAACCTTACAATCTGAAGGCTGTATTGTCATTAAGCCCTTGACTGTAGATGATAAGCCTGACCAGATTGATGGTATTTTGCATTGGGACACCGATCAAGATAAGCCGATTTGGGCGGTGCGATTAGTTGGTGATGAGTACTAAATGTCACCGATTGATGTTGTTGATTGATTTATTGAGTAACTTTTAAGGATATATTATGGGTAAGAATGTTGTCGTGCTGGGTAGTCAGTGGGGTGATGAAGGCAAAGGCAAAATTGTGGATTTGCTGACCGAAAAAGCCACAGCGGTCGCCCGCTTTCAAGGTGGGCATAATGCAGGTCATACACTGGTTGTTGGCGGTGAAAAAACCGTTCTGCATCTTATTCCATCAGGTATTTTGCGTGAGGGTGTCACTTGTTTCATTGGCAACGGGGTTGTTTTATCTCCTGAAGCACTACTTAAGGAAATGAATGGTTTAATCGAAAAAGGTGTGCCTGTGCGTGAGCGTTTGCGAATCTCACCTGCATGTCCGCTTATCATGCCTTATCATACCGCACTTGACCAAGCTCGTGAAATCAAACGAGGCAGTGGCAAAATTGGCACAACAGGTCGTGGTATTGGGCCTGCTTATGAAGATAAAGTCTCACGCCGTGCGCTCAAAGTTGCTGATTTATTCCGTGCAGATTTACCAGAAAAACTAGAAAACTTACTTGAATATCATAACTTTGCACTTACCGAATATTATAAGGTAGACGCCATTGATTTTGATACCACGCTCAAACTGTGCCAAGAATGGGCATCTGATCTTAAGGATTTGGTCATTGATGTGACCGATGCACTAGAGATCCGTCGCCAAAATGGCGAAAATTTGATGTTTGAGGGTGCTCAAGGGACGCTACTTGATATTGACCATGGTACTTACCCATTTGTTACCAGCTCAAATACAACAGCAGGCGGCGTATCTACAGGTACAGGCTTAGGACCTTTATATTTAGACTATGTGTTAGGTATTACCAAAGCTTATACCACTCGTGTCGGCTCAGGACCATTCCCAACAGAGCTGTTTGATGATGTTGGTGCTCACTTAGCAAAAGTTGGGCATGAATTTGGTGCAACAACAGGCCGAGCTCGCCGCTGTGGTTGGTTTGATGCGGTCAGCTTACGCCGTGCGGTTGTATTAAACTCAATGAGCGGAATTTGTTTGACTAAGCTTGATGTTTTAGATGGCTTAGATGAGATTAATATTTGCACCAGCTATGAAGTACCAGAAGGTGAATGTGCTGGTGCTTATGATGCTGAATATTATGAAAAAGTGGTACCAAAATATGAAACCCTACCAGGCTGGAGCGAATCGACGATTGGCGTGACCAACTTTGATTCACTGCCTGCCAATGCTCAAGTATATATCAAACGCATCGAGGCGCTTGTCGGTTGCCCTGTTGATATCATCTCAACAGGCCCTGATCGTGATGAAACCATTGTGTTGCGTGACCCTTATGATGCTTAAGTGAGTGTGATTTTACCAATGATCGCATCGGATAAAAGTTGGTATTAACCCTGATAATTAACTTTTATTTAATTATCTTATCAGTGTTATGTGAAAATAACTTTTTGGCATGACTTAGTTATTTGATTATCAAATATATCAACGAACCCAATCTTGACTTGATACAGTTATGATTGGGTTTTTTATTGTTAAAAAAATTAATTTATCTATTTATTTTTGATAAGTTATCGTAAATACCGATAAATAATCCAAAAAATCCCACTTTATCTTAGCCTGATCTTTTGATGAAATGGTAGGGTAATTGGCACGGTCATCATGTTAGCCATAACTTTTATGATGATTGTCTCTTAAGGTGTCTTAAATTGATCAAAGTGTGCCTGCCTTTGGCATTTTTTATATCAAACTGACTTAAAATTGTACATTGTTATCAATTTTTAATCATGATGATCAAAGGTAGCGACGCTTTAAATATACTCTTATTATAGATAATATTTTTAATATTCATTCACAGGAGGGTTGAATGTCTATCACTCAAGGTGTGCATCATGTGGCATATCGTTGCAAGGATGCCAAAGAAACGGTTGCATGGTATCAAAAGCATCTGAATATGGGCTTTGTTTTGGCAATTGCTGAGGATAAAGTACCATCAACGGGTGAACCTGATCCATATATGCATATTTTTTTTGGATGCAGGCGGTGGTAATATCTTAGCATTTTTTGAGCTTCCAACCAAGCCTGCGATGGGACGAGATGAAAATACGCCCATATGGACTCAACATTTAGCACTCAAAGTTGATGGCGAAGAGACCTTAAATGCCACCAAGCAAAAGCTGATTGATGCAGGCTTGGAAGTTTTGGGGCCTGTCAATCATACGCTGTTTAAGAGCATTTATTTTTTTGACCCAAATGGTCATCGTGTTGAGCTTGCCTGCGATATCGCAACCGATCAGATGAACCGTGCTTTAGATAAAGTAAAATGGGATATGCTCAATGAATGGGCACAAACAAAAAAGCACCCAAACACGCACAATGGGTACATGATGGCAGTTTGGTTGTGGTTAGCCGTGACTTAAGCCAATATCGTAAAGTTGAGGATATTGCACCAACGCTGCAAGCTGCTTTAGATGATTGGGAAGTGGTATCGCCCAAGCTACAAGCGGTCTATCAGGATTTAAATGACAACCGTAATGGATTGCCTTTTGATCAAACACAATGCCATTCGCCCTTACCAAGAGCATACCAATGGGCAGATGGTTCGGCTTATTTAAATCATGTTGAATTGGTTCGCAAAGCACGGAATTCAGAGGTACCCGAATCTTTTTATGATGATCCATTGATGTATCAAGGCGGTTCTGATGGCTTTATTGGGCCACGAGATGACATTGTGGCATCAGAGGCATGGGGTATTGACATGGAGGCGGAAGTTGCGGTTATTACAGGTAAAGTTAGTTTGGGTAGCACATCAAAACAAGCTGCCGAACAAATCCGATTGGTGATGCTGGTGAATGATGTTTCTTTAAGAAATCTTATCCCATCGGAGCTTGCCAAGGGATTTGGCTTTTTTCAAAGTAAGCCTGCTTCTGCATTTAGCCCAGTTGCTGTGACACCTGATGAAATAACAGCTTGGGATAATCAAGCTGCCAAATTGTACCTACCCATTCAAGTCCATCTAAACGGTGAGCTTTTTGGCCGCCCTAATGCTGGTGAGGATATGACCTTTGGATTTGGGCAATTGATTGCCCATGCTGCCAAAACTCGTCATTTGGCAGCAGGCACTATCATTGGTTCAGGCACTGTGTCAAATAAGCAAGACAGCCTTTGGGGGTAGAGCGTTGAGCATGGTGGAGTGGGCTATTGTTGTTTGGCAGAGCTTCGTATGTATGAGGCGATTGAAGGCAAACAGCAAACACCGTTTATGCAAGATGGTGATGTGGTACGGATTGAAATGTTTGATGAAACAGGTGAAAGTATTTTTGGCACAATTGAAAATACCGTAAAAGCAATATAAGCATCATGTTTGGCATTTAACTGTCTAATAAAAACCCAAATTCAAAACGATGAACTTGGGTTTTATCATCTTGGATTATTAAGGTATTGTTTAAGGTGAAGTAATCATCTTAAAATAATACCCTTGGTTACCCAAAAATCTGCTTAAGTGCCACTTTATAAAATTCAAAGGCTTCTGTTGCCCCTTGAATGGCTGTATCTTGCTCATCTTTACTAAGATTGAGCTGGTTTAAAGATTCACGAAATGCCTTCCAATGCTTACCACGCCCATCAGGATGTGCATCTAAATGGCTTGCACCAAAGTTCTCATCAAAACCCAATTTTTCTTTTGCGTCTTTAAATAAAAAGGCTGCACCAATATTGGAACCTTCCGCACAATAAAGCCAGCCAATGGCTTTGGCACCCATTGGTGCTGGTAATTTTGCCTTAAAGGTATTTGGCTGTTGTTCTAGGTCTTTTAAATCATTTAAAACGGCATCATAACGCGTCATTGATGCTAAGTTTTCAATGGATTGGTTCAATGCTGGGTCTTTATAAATGGGGTCAACAATTTTATGAAAAACAGATTGTAGATTTAAAAACTTAATATAATTTTCGACACTGTCAAAAGGTCTAACTGACATGACCGTCTCATCGACGCTGTCGTGTATGTTGCGAGTATCTTCTTTGAGACGCTCGGCGAAAGTAAGTTGTGTCATAGCATTACTCCAGTTTATGACTTTGGTTGATGACTAAAATGGCTTAAGCGACTAAATACGCCCCATCTGTCACTGGATACTTCTAGTCTAACCCAACAACTGTAAGGTTATACACCAAATCACTGCCAACTCTTAAAAAGATGGCTAAAAGATATCAAATAAGTAATCTTAACACAAGTGATAATTATTATCATTTCTATGAAATAATAAACAAACAGTTGCTAAATTGCAACTTATTTTTGATCAATTTATAATTCATATTTACAATTAATTAATATTTACAATTAATTAAGATTTGATGATAATAGCTTGGTGGTTTTAACCAATATCAACATTAATCAGCCATCAAAAAGAAAAAACCAATGTCATTAGAGTGCTGGTAAAAGATAAGCATTGAGCAAATTTATCATGAATCTGAATTTGGGCTAACTTAAATCTTTTAACGCCCATTGCTCTTTGTCTTTGAACATACATTCATCAAATACCACACAAGCACCACATTTGGGCTGGCGTGCTGTACAAGTATAACGCCCATGTAATATCAAATAATGATGTGCATCCACCAAAAACTTGGCAGGAATACGCTTCATTAAGGCTTTTTCAACAGCAAGGACGGTTTTACCTGTGGCCAATCCTGTCCGATTACCCACACGAAAAATATGTGTATCTACTGCCATGACAGGCTCACCAAACGCGGTATTTAGTACCACATTGGCAGTCTTTCTGCCCACGCCTGCTAAAGCTTCTAATTCATCTCGAGTACGGGGTACTTGGCCATTGTGTTTGGTGATGAGGTCTTGGCAGGTTTTGATGACATTGGCAGCTTTAGAGTTATACAGTCCAATAGAGCTAATATAACTTTTTAGGTTATCTAATCCCAAATCCAAAATAGCTTTGGGGGTGTTGGCAACTTTAAATAATTTATCGGTGGCAATATTGACACTTTTATCGGTGGCTTGAGCTGATAGCATGACAGCAATCAGTAGCTCAAATTCTGAAGTATAGTGAAGTTCGGTGACAGGTTCTTTGATATGCTTGGCAAGTTTTTGAAAAAATACCAAACGCTTGTTGGCATTCATGGAGCGTGAGGGCGGCGTGTTAGCCGTTTTGGTCGTGGTTAATTTGGGTTTGGTTGTCATAGTTTATAGTTTATAGTTTGTGGCATACTGGTTTAGTTTTTAGCTGTTCGGTTGTCTTTGTCGTCTTTATCATCTTGTACCCAGCTTTCAAGGCGTTTGACGATTTTGCCAAACAATGTATTACGCTTATACTCGCCATGCTTATTTTTATCATCAATGAGCATGCCTGACAAAAGGGCAAGGGCGTCGGTAATGTGGTCGATGGCATAAATATGAAATTGTTCATCTTTAACAGCCTGTACGATGTCATCACGCAGCATCAGTTGGGCAATATTAGCGCGTGGTAATATTACCCCTTGATTGCCATCAAGCCCTTTATCACGGCAAGCATCAAAAAATCCAGCAATTTTTGCATTTACACCACCGACCGCTTGAGCTTGCCCTAATTGATTCATTGAACCTGTGATGGCAAGATTTTGGGCAATGGGAATATTGGCTAAAGCCGATAAAAGGGCACACGCTTCGGCAAGGGTTGCACTATCGCCATCAATTTGCCCATAGCTTTGCTCAAATGCTAAAGACGCACTGAAATTTAATTCATGAAATTCGCTAAATAAGGCACGCAGAAAACTGGACATGATGAGCATGCCTTTGGCGTGTAAGCTACCACCAAGCTCAACATCTCGTTCAATGTCTAAAATCTCACCTTGACCAAAGTTGGGCTGAATCAAAGCGGTCAAGCGTGCAGGTAGCCCAAATTCACTATCAGCATAGCTGATGATGGTTAATGCGTTGATTTGCCCAACCGCCCAGCCTTTGGTGCAGATAATTTGCTGACCGTTTAAAATCTCCTGCCAATACAAATCCTTTAAATACCCCTTTCGTTCAGTGATGTCATCAAGTGCGGTTTGTACATGCTTGGCGGTGACTATTTTGTTATTTTCAAGGGTAGCGATTCGTGCAGATTCAACCAATAATCCTGACAAGCGATCGGCGTGTAAGTCCAGCTTATTTTTATCATCGCTAAGCTTGGATAATTCATCAATAATTACAGCAAATGCGGTATTATCAAAATTGGGCAACTGATGGCTTTTAATCATATCCACCATTTTTAATACCATGCCATATTCACTACAGTCATCTCGTTGAATGTCATCATGAAAATCGGCACGAACTTTAAAGACCGAATTAAATTCAGGTTCAAATTCTAGCAATTCATAATATAAATCAGCTTCACCAAGTAAGATGACTTTGACATCCAATGCCACGCTATCGGGCTCAAGCGATAGGCTGCCTGTCAAAGTGAGCATCTGTTCAAGACTTGAGATTTTGATTTGTTTTGATTGCAAAGCACGCTTTAAACCTTGCCATGCATAGGGATGTTCAAGTAGGCTTTGGGCTTCTAATAAAAGATAGCCGCCATTTGCTTTGTGTAATGCACCAGCTCGAATCATGCTAACATCTGTTAAGACAGTACCAAGCTCGGTGGTATATTCAATATGCCCAAGTAAGTTTAGATGTGTTGGCAAATCTTCAAATACAATCGGTGCACCAGCTGATGGCTGATGGCTGACCAAGATATTGACAACATATCGGCTTGGTACTTGTGATAAACTGGTGGCGATAAAATTGTCATCATCTTCATTGATGATATGGGTAATGTTTTTGACCATATCATCTTGAATCGCCATGAGATGACGGATGGCTTTTGGGTGGTTCTCAAAGTTTGCCATCACAGCGTTAAACATGGGTTCAAGTACTTTTTTGGCAGTACTTTGATGTAGCTCATCAAGTGCCTCATGCGTGCTGTCTTCAAGCTCACTAAGCTCAATTTGTGCCTCTAAAAGCTGTTTTTGAAGCTGGGCGAGCTTTTTGGTATCTATAGGTTTGCTGTCATCAATTGCCACAAAATGCACACGCCCATCACCTGTGGTCTTTAGTACCAAATTATGTTGTTTGGCATCAGCATTAATAGCATCAAATCGTTTGTTTTGTTGTAGGGGTATGGCTGATTTTATCAGTTCAATGTGGTTTTGGTGAGTATCTCCAAGCAGTTTGGCGACCAGCTTTTTTTTGGCATTTTGCCAAAGTTTATGGACTTTTTGCTGAAAAATAATTGCCATACCAGCAGGAAAATCAATGGCAATGGGTCGGCGTATGTCTTCAAAATGATGTACATATACCCAATCATTCGGTGTTGGCATATGCTTGGCACGCTCAGCCAAAAGGCGTGTGACGAGTGTACGCTTGCCCAACCCATTTTCACCGACTGCAAACACATGATAGCCATTGGCGTGTATGTCTAATGCGGTGTTTAAGGCTTTGATGGCACGGCTTTGACCAAATGCAATATCGGGTTTGGGCAGATGCAGACGGCTAGATTTGGGCAGATGATTGGGATCGGTGTAGCGTTTTAAGTCGCAAGCTTGTAATCGGTAGTTGTTTTTTAAACGATGATATGCATTATCTTTCATAAAATCAAAATCAGCTTCGTCTGCTATCCTTTGTGCAAAATAGTAAAATATGAACGAAATGCCCAAAAAACGCAGTGGGTTGGTTAAAAAGGGTATTTTAGCAGATTAAAGCATGATAAAATAGCTTTGCTGTGTGTAAACTTTTATTTTTACTGCCTTATTTGGCAATCTTGTGTTGATTGGTTAAATTGATTAAGAACGATGATATGACGCCCAAATTTTCCAAAATCTCCCATAAATTTCAACGCTTCGCCACTGCCATTGATGAGGCAGCCCAATCGCTTGGATTGACGATTACCGATGTGCAAAATATGCAGATTTTACGGTATTTAGACGGCCTTTTATTGTGGGGTAAAGCGTACAATCTAACCGCTATCACAGACCCTGATGAGGCTTTGGTGAAGCATATTTTTGATTGTATGGCGATTATACCCATGCTGCCGTTTGTCACGCAACCAAACAAATCTTTGCTAGATATTGGTACAGGTGCAGGATTGCCATCGGTAATTTTGGCAATTTTAAAGCCTGATTGGCACATTGATGCTCTTGATAGCAATCAAAAAAAAATCCGCTTTATTCGCCAGATTAGCAGTGAGATTGGCTTAAAAAATATCATGCCAATTGCTTCTAGAATTGAGCATCATCATGCCCAAAAAGCAGGTGCGTACGATGTGATTACCTCACGGGCATTTGCGTCACTGACTGATTTTGTTAGCCTTGCTACACCATGTTTGGCGGATACAGGTGTTTTGTATGCCATGAAAGGTAAAAATCCGACCGCTGAGGAGATGGCAGATTTGCAAGCTTGGCACATAGATATTGAGCCCATCTGCGTACCCAAATTAGATGACGATCGATGTGTGGTTTACCTAACAAAGCAGTAATTTTTTAATCATTTTTATTGGATATGTTTTCTTTTAAGGTTTTATTATGGAAATAATTGCAATTGCCAATCAAAAAGGGGGTGTTGGCAAGACTACAACAACAGTCAATTTGGCAGCAGCGTTGGCGATAATTGCCAAAAAAAGGGTGCTACTGATTGATTTGGACTCCCAAGGCAATGCCACCACCAGTGTTGGTCTGGATAAAAATGCCTTAGAATATACAATGGCAGATGTGCTACTTGATGGCGTGTCTTTACAAGATGCCATCTTATCTACCGATATTGGCTTGGATGTCATTGGTGCCAACCGAGATTTGGCAGGTATTGATGTATCACTTGCAGGCGTGGCAGACGCGCCTTTTTTACTTAAGCAGGCGATGGCAGATGCCAAGATGGCAGGCAAGCTTGAGTATGATTATATCGTGATGGATTGTGCACCAAGTCTTAGTATGATTACGGTGAATGCCTTTTCGGCAACTGATGGCGTGATTATTCCGATGCAGTGTGAGTATTATGCGCTTGAAGGTGTGGCAGATTTGATTGCGACGATTGATAAGCTAAAATCCATCAATGAATCTTTGCATATTCGTGGTGTGGTGCGTACTTTATTTGATTATCGTAACACATTGGCACAAGATGTTTCTGGTGAGCTTGAACGCCATTTTGGTGATTTGGTGTATCAAACCAGTATTCCAAGAAATGTGCGTTTGGCAGAAGCGCCCAGCTTTGGGCAATCAATTTTTACTTATGAAAAATCATCCAAAGGTGCAATCGCTTATCATAAACTTATGAATGAAGTGATTGCACAAACGAAAGCCAAATCAAACGGATAGATAGCTATGGCAAAAAAACGCAGACTTGGGGTCAAATACGGTTTGGATACACTCTTAAGCGGCACAAAGGTGAGTCGCCAAGTTGTTGATGTGATTGATGATGCCAAAATGGTGATGGCAGATGATAATCAACCTAACGATAAGCCGCAAGCGGTATCAAGCACCGCTGAGTCTGATACCACTCATCAAAGTGCTGATGATAAGGCGGTGAGTGTTTTGGATAACTTACCCAAATATCAACAAAAACAGATCGCTTTGTTTTGGCAGTTTGGTTTGGCTGAGCCGTGATACTCTGATTTGACGCATGCGTCAATCATAAATTTTAATTGAATTATTAATTGCAGACTGGAAATTTTCATGATTAAAAAGCGTGGATTGGGTATGAATCGTGGGCTAGATATGCTGCTTGGCAACATCTCAGCAGAAAAAAAAATCATCGCAGGTGCCCAGTCTTTGGTGGCAAGTGCCGCCAGTGAACAGACCGAAACTAAGCCTACAGCCTCAACCAAGACTACCAAAATCAATAAAGCTAAAGCAGATAAAAAAGCAGGTAACAATAACCCAGCTTTGGAAGCTGGTATGGGTGAGAAAGTAGCACTTGTTCAAATCGCCACCAATCGCCTGCAATCAGGCAAATATCAGCCACGGCGTGATATGAACGAAGCGGCACTCAATGAGCTATCACTGTCCATCAAACAACATGGCGTGATGCAGCCGATCGTCATTCGCCCACTTTTGTCAGATGAGAGCAAGTCCAGCGATACGGTAACGCACGAGATTATCGCTGGTGAGCGTCGATGGCGAGCGGCAAAATTGGCGGGGCTTGAGACCATTCCTGCCATTGAGCGGGTTTTGTCTGATGAGGTTGCGATTGCTTTGGCGTTGATTGAGAATATTCAGCGTGAGGACTTAAATGTCTTAGAGCAAGCAGCGGCATTGCAACGATTTCATACTGAGTTTGGTATGAGTCATGCAATGATTGCATCCGTGGTTGGTAAAGCACGCACCACTGTTTCAAATTTAATGCGATTAAATCACCTACACGATCAAGTCAAGCAATATATGATAGATGGTGTGATGGATATGGGACACGCTCGTGCCCTTTTATCACTCTCCCAAGAGCAACAGCCCATTATCGCCAAAAAAATTGTTGATGGCGGCATGACAGTGCGAGATGCTGAAAGGCTGGTCAAATCAATTTTAGATCCCAATCCTAAGCTTATCGTTCAGCCAAATCATGAAGTTTTGGCACTTTCTCAGCAGATATCGGATGCACTGGGTGCTAAGGTTAAATTAAAGCAAGGCAAAGATGGCAAGGGCAGTGTGGAGATTTTCTTTTATGACCATGATGAGTTTGGCGAGCTGGTCAATAGACTATGCCAAATATCAGATTATTGATCATCAGACATTAAAATTAGCAGGGCAATGGTCATGAAGAAGCTTGAGTTGGCATTGACGCAGGCGTGGCAAAAAAATGCAGCTTGGCTAAAGCTGTTAACACCTCTATCGGGGCTATACGGTGTGGTGACGCATGCTAGAAAATCTTTGTATCACTCAGGTAAATGCCCAATTTATCGGGCGGCTGTACCTGTTCTTGTTATTGGTAATATCACTGTTGGTGGCAGTGGCAAAACGCCATTCATTATTGCTTTGACTAAAATTTTACGCAAACAAGGTATCAGTGTCGCTGTCATCAGCCGAGGTTATGGTGGTGACAGCACACAAATGCCCAAATTGGTCACGCCAACAAGTACGCCCAATGAAGTGGGTGATGAACCTTGCTTAATTGCCCAAAGTCTGTATTCTGATGGATTTTTTTTACCTATGGCAGTTGCGCCAAATCGTGGTCAAGCCATTGATTTATTACTACAAAATTTTCCTGAGACGACACTGATTATCAGTGATGATGGGCTACAGCATTATGCACTGCACCGTGATGAAGAGTGGATTGTGGTTGATGTTGCCAGAGGTTTTGGTAATGGTAAGCTTCTGCCACAGGGTTTTTTAAGAGAACCCATTGACCGATTACAAGACGCTTTGGTCCTTTATCATGATAAAGATATGACCAAATATCCTAAAAAAGCGATGGCAATGAGCCTAAAAGTAGGGCAAATTGAGCCACTGATGGGCAATCATAAAAGCCCTGTGCCATCTGTAGGTACATATGTTCATGCGGTCAGCGGTATTGGGCATCCTAAGCGGTTTTTTGACACTTTATCGGATCAGGGGTTTTTGGTTATTCCGCATCCTTTTGGAGATCATCATGATTTTAGACTTGAGGATTTGGTGGATTTGATCAATCATCCTATCATTGTCACCAGTAAAGATGCGGTAAAATTGCGTCATTTGGCGACACAAACTACCCATGATATTTTTAATCATATTTGGGTGCTGCCTGTGGAGATGGTATTATCTGATGGCATTATTGAGCAGATTAATCATTTAATTGTTAAGTATCAATTAAATTAAATGATTGGAGTTGTTGGGTATTTAGCTTGAAAATTCTATCTAACAATGCCTGTATCTTTATCTGGTAGGATAAGCATAAAAATACACCAATTTAATTTTTAAGGATAGCTATGCAAAAAATTCATCTGATTATTCCAGCTCGTTATCAATCCACCCGTCTACCAGGCAAGCCTTTATTGCTTTTGCACGATCAACCGATGATTCTATGGACAGCAAAAAAAGCCTTAAAAGCAAGTTTTGTAGACACCGTCTGTGTGGCCACCGATGACGATAGAGTCTATCAGACTTGCGCCGATGTAGGCATACATGTCGTCATGACTGACAGCACTCACCCATCTGGAACGGATAGGTTGGCTCAAGTTGCAACGGATTTGGGCTTTGATGATGATGATATTATTGTCAATATGCAAGGTGATGAACCTTTGGTACCAACGGTGCTACTTGAGCAAGTGACGCAGCTGTTGATTGATAATCCAGATTGTGCGATGGCAACTTTATGTGAGCCAATCTACAACCAAGAAGAATTTTTTCGCCCCTCAGTGGTCAAAGTGGTGATGAATCAGGCAAAGCATGCCTTATATTTTAGTCGTGCACCAATTCCTTATGACCGTGATGGCTTGTTGGATATGCCTAATCATGCATTTCGTCACTTAGGTTTATATGCGTATCGTGTGCGTATGCTTAAGCAGTTCACAAACTGGACTCAAGGGGTGCTTGAAAAATTAGAAAGTCTAGAGCAGCTTCGGGTACTTGAAAATGGTGAGCGTATCGCCATTGATATCGCACAAGTTGCACTGCCAGCTGGGGTGGACACACAAGAGGATTTGGACAGACTAAATGCTATGCCTATGGATGAGTTTTTAAAGTTTTAGGAGTGGCGATGACCACAGTTTATTTTATTCGCCATGCTGAACCCAATTATGCCAATCGTGATGAGTTTAGCCGAGACTTGACCCCAAAAGGCATTGCCCAAAGCGAGCGGTTGCTTGATGTGTTTAGGGGTATTGATATTGATGTGTTTTTTTCAAGCCCTTACAAACGGGCGGTGGATACGATTTATCCGCTTGCCAACAGTCGCAAAAAAAACATTCATCTAAAAGAGAAGCTTTGTGAAAGGCGGATTGGCACTTGGGTGGATAATTTTGATGAATTTAGCCAAAAGCAGTGGCAAGATTTTGGATTTCATCTAAAAAATGGTGAAAGTTTGCACCGTGTCCAGCAACGAAACATTGCTATGTTGCATGAAATTTTGATAAATTATCCCAATCAGACGATTGTCATCGGCACGCACGGTACGGCATTATCTACCATCATTAAGTATTATCAGGCGGATTTTGGTTATCAGGATTTTAATGCCAATAAGCACAAATTTCCGTGGATAATGGCATTTGAATTTGACGGTATTATGCTAAAACGCTACCACGAAATTAGCCATGAAATCCACATGGACGATACGCCATGAACGAGCAAGAACAGTTACCCTACTTTGCTCCATTACTTCCTTGGCAAAGACAGGCTTGGCAGCAGCTGACAGGTCAATTCATTGAGCAGCGTATGCCACATGGCTTACTTGCTGCAGGTCAAAAAGGCATCGGTAAGCGTGAGTTTGTTTGGCGATTTGTGGCGTATTTACTGTGTTTGGAAAAAAACCAATATGGTGCGTGTGGTCACTGTCAGAGCTGTCAATGGTTGCGTGCTGGAACGCATCCTGATTTATTGGTGCTACCGCAGGGTGATAGCATCAAAATTGATGATATTCGTTTGCTCCAAGAATACAGTCAAACCAAAGGGCATGGGGTAAAAGTCATTGTGCTTGATGGGGCAGATACACTGACACTGGGTGCTGCCAACGCATTTTTAAAGACGCTTGAAGAGCCTCGAGATGGGGTATTTTTGATACTCATTACCGACCATCCTTCTAGGCTTTTACCCACCATCAAAAGCCGTGTACAGACAATGCCTTTATCTTATATAGATAAAGTAGAGGCGATTGATTATCTGAGTGAATTTATGTCACCTGAGCTATCAAAGCTTTTATTAGATATCAGCGATGGGGCGGTCTTGCAGGCTAAGAGCTTATCTTCTGCCAAATGGTTTGATCAGCGTACACTTTGGTTAAAAACCTACACCGCTCTACAATTATCCAAGCGTACCGCCAGTGCCGCTAGTAGTTACTGGCAAAAAACCTTAACTTTGGCTGAATTTATCACGCTATCAAGAGTCATGTTAATGGATTTATGGCGTGTGTTCTTGGGGATACCAAGCTTACATCAAGATATAGATGTGGTAGCGTTGTTGGCTCAAGTTCAGCTTGACTCTTCAAAACTTGAATCATTACTAAGCTGTATTGATGATACGCAGACAGCTTACGCCCAAAATGTGCAAGAGACTTTGGGCTTTGACCGCATTTTAATTGAGATGGCAAAATGACAATCACCACCATTAATACAAGTTATGGGTCGATGATTGGCGATCTAAATTTTAAAATACTTGTCGGTGAATGATTGAAAATTTGATCGTAGTGTTATGATAGAATAAAAAAGGCTTTGGCTAATAATCTATGAGCCAAAGCCTTTTTTGATACTAATTCTTGGTAGGTTTTATTAGCTTAGTAAACTTACTTTTTATTGAATTTTACCAGCGAATTGGCGTGATGTGTGGCTGATTGGCTTTGAGATGCTCATAAGTACCCTTGACCAAAATATCAGAATTTACCGTACTGATATTGGTATGACCACAAAATGCCATCGTGACATCACATTCTTTATAGATAATCTCCAGCGCACGACGCACACCATCTTCACCATAAGCACCCAAGCCGTACAAAAATGAACGCCCAATCATCGTACCTTTTGCCCCCAAGGCGATGGCTTTTAGTACATCTTGACCCGAGCGAATACCACTATCTAGCCAAACTTCACAGTTAGAATTTTCAGCTTGAGATGCCTGTACGCAGTCAGTCAAAGAAGCAATAGAGCTTGGCGCACCATCAAGCTGACGACCCCCATGGTTTGAAATTACCATCGCATCAGCACCAAAGCGTGCTGCCATGATGGCATCTTCAGGTTCCATAATGCCCTTTAAAATCAAAGGACCGCCCCACATATCTTTAATGCGTGCCACATCATCCCAGCTAAGACCAGGGTCAAATTGCTCTGCTGTCCAAGCTGATAAACTGGATAGATCAGACACATTTTTGGCATGACCTGCGATATTTCTGAAAGTATGGCGTTTTGTGCCAAGCATATTGTAGCACCATTCAGGCTTGGTCATTAAGTTTAAGATATTTTTTAGTGTCGGTTTTGGGGGTGCTGATAGTCCATTTTTAATGTCTTTATGACGCTGACCTAAGACTTGTAAATCCGCCGTTAAAATCAGTGCTGAACAATTTGCAGCCTTGGCACGCTTGATTAGATTTTCCATAAATTCTTTATCACGCATGACATACAGCTGAAACCAAAATGGTTTGGTGGTATTTTCGGCAACATCTTCGATCGAGCAAATTGACATGGTAGATAGTGAAAATGGAATACCAAATTTCTCAGCGGCACGCGCTGCGTGAATCTCTCCATCTGCCCACATCATGCCAGTAAATCCAGTCGGTGCGATTGCCACAGGCATACTGACATCTTGACCAATCATTTGTGTGGCAAGCGATCGATTATCCATATCAACAAGGACACGCTGACGCAACTTAATGCGATCAAAGTCCGTTTCATTATTACGGTAAGTGGTTTGTGTCCATGAACCTGAATCCACATAATCATAGAACATTCGTGGTACTTTACGCTCAGCGATACGACGCAAATCTTCAATTTCGGTAATTTTACTTAAATCAGCCATGGTAATTTCTCGCTTAATTTTTTGAGTATTTAATCGTTGATATCATGTTTTTGGGTAATTTTTAGCCATCAATGGGTATTTTACTTGGTTTTATCTTAAATCGGCAAGTAAAAACTAAAATCAAATGCTTATTTTTGGCTTAGATGGCATAAATAACCCAACCTTAAGATTGGGTTAGTTTAATGAGTGGTAAAATGTTGTCTTTGGGGGCATGCTAGGCTTTATTACCCACCTTGCTCATGATAAATAAGAACAATATTGGCCAGATGACAGCACCCACCCAATAAGTTGGGTTAAATATAATCGCCATACCAATTAAACCTGCTTGAATCACATAATAGGACATGGCAATTAAAGTTTTACGAATGACATAACCTTCACGATTGACCAAACCAACAACAGCACATGCCGCAACAACATTATGAACCGATATCATATTGCCCGCTGCACCGCCCACCGCTTGCAAGGAAACAACTTTAGCGGCATCCATAACACCTAAGCCGATTTGGGTTGCTGTCCCCCATTGAAAATGCGAAAACATCATGTTAGAAACCGTGTTAGAGCCAGCAATAAACGCGCCAAGACTGCCAATCCAAGGTGAAACCAAAGGCCACATGCCCTCAAATGCTTGTGCTGCTGAGGTGGCCAATACTTTTGGCATGGCAAGAATCTGTACAGCAGCATCTGGCGATGTGCCTGAATTGATAAATACCTGCACCATCGGCACCGAAAATAGTAACGCAGGTGCGGCAGCGAGCATGGTTTTGCCTGACTCTGACCAGCTTTTTTTGACCATATTGCCTTTCATGCCAAAAATAAAAATACACAAAATTGACACCAATAAAAGCACGCCACCAGGAGAATAAAGCAACTGGGTTTTATTGGTGATATTTGTGCCCAAAATGTTGGCAAAAACGATAGAAACCGCATCACTGGTGAGCCATGCCTTTAATGGTGCAATCGTCCGTGTGATGATTAAAATGGTAATGATGAGTAGATAGGGTGAAAACGCACGTATGACCGAAAATTTTGGAGAGATATCGCTGGTTGAATCGGTGATGGTAAATTCACTGACCCATTCTTTCTCCCAGCTTTCTCGTGGACCAAAGTCAAAGGTTTGTTTTGGGGTTAAAAACCCACGCTTGGCAGCAGGAATAACCAAGGATAAACCAACGACCGCTCCCACAATAGATGGTAGCTCAGGGCCGATAAACTTAGCGGTCAAGGCATAAGGAATGGTAAACGCCAAGCCTGCAAAAATCGCAAAGGGCGCCACTTTTAGACCTTCGGTAAATGAGCGTTTTTGACCAAAAAATAGTGTCAAAAATCCGCACAATATTAACGGAATTAAAAATCCGACCATACCATGAATCATGCCCACATTGCCTGAGATATTGAAAATATAGGCAGGTAAATCCATACCAATATTTGCCAGTGCTTGAGCAAGGTCGTCTTTATTTTCAAGACCTGAATTGACACCAATCAAAAGTGGCGTACCAACGGCACCATAAGATACAGGTGTGGACTGAATGATTAAAACTGCCATCACACACGCCATCGCAGGAAACCCCAACGCAAGCAGGAGCGGTGCTGCCACCGCCGAAGGCGTACCCCAGCCTGTTGAGCCTTCGATTAAACAGCCAAATAGCCATGCCACGATAATCATTTGAACTCGGCGGTCTGCAGAGATATCCATAAAGCCTTGACGAATGGCATTAATTGCACCGCTGTATTTTAAGGTATTTAAAATCAAAATGGCAGAAAAAACGATGAATAAAACATTCACCGCAGTCAGTACGCCATGGATGGTTGCAGCAGCAACTTGGTTACCGCTGGTTTGCCAAACAAAATATGACAAAGCAGCCGTTGCAAGGTACGCCAAGCTCATGGCATATTTAGCGGGTAGTCGCATCACCACCAATAATAAAAAGACAATAATAATCGGCACTATCGCCAAAAAGGTAAGCATGCTCACTCCTTGTTTGCATAATTTTAAGCCAACAGCAGCCGTATGCCAAAAATGGCTTAAGCGTCTGTCTAAGAAGAAAGGTAAACCAATCAAGATTTAGGCTTGGGTTATCTATGTTATGAATTTTTTATTTACAGATAAAAACAAAAAATATGTTATATTTTACCTAAAATTTTACATAATGGCTACAATTTTAAATGAAAATAATAATTGTTCAATTTTAAAAATTCAATGCCAAAAATTAATGACTTAAAATCTACAATAAAGATAATCTGCTTTTTGATTGGGGGTAGGGTATGGATATTTTTTATCGTATTTTGCTATCTTGGGATTTGGCGATGTGAGCATGAATACGATGTCATTTAGAGCGTAAAATAGCAGTCATAGCACCCTAAATAACTTTATAATTGATAATCAATAATAACAGGTGCATGGTCGCTAAACCAAGAATCTTTATAGACCCAAGCGTTCAAGGTGCGTTTTTTCCAATCAGGTGAGCAGGCGTGATAATCGATACGCCACCCCACATTTTTGGCACGGGCTTGACCACGATTTGACCACCAGGAATAAATATCAGCATCCTTACGAACCACTCTGAATGTATCAACATAGCCAAGTTCGTCATAAATATGGTCAAGCCACGCCCGTTCATGGGGCAGGCAGCCAGATGCTTTTTGATTACCCGACCAGTTTTTGATGTCAATGCGTTTATGCACAATATTATAATCACCACAGACGATGAGTGATTTATTCTCATCTCGCCACTGTTTAAGAATGTGGCGGTATTTTTCTAAAAAAAGATCTTTTCTGGCTTGAGCTTCTTCGCCTGATGAGCCAGAAGGTAGGTATAAAGAAGCAATATACACTGGATGGTCGATGCCTTGGGCGGATAAATCAAACTGTGCGCAGATAAATCGCCCCTGACTGTCGGCAAGATCAAAACCCAAGCCATCTACCACCGACACAAAAGGTAGGCGGCTATAAATAGCAACTCCTGCATAGCCTGCTTTTTGGGCAGCAAATAGATGCGTATGCCAGCCCTTTGGGCGAAATTTATCCGTCCATTGTTCATGAGTGATGCGTGATTCTTGGATACAGACCACATCGGCATTGCTGACAGCCAGCCACTCAAAGAATCCTTTTTTTTCAGCCGCACGCAAGCCATTGACATTAATAGAAACGACACGAAGCACTTGATTGGCAGTTTGATAGATTGACTTGGATGGTACAATGTCATTTGGCTTAACAGCGACAACCTGAGATTTGGGTGTTTTTTGCATACTTTTGGTGGTCAAAGTGGCAGCTTGTTTGGGCAAGATAGTACCTAATGTATCTTCTTTTGGATTGATTTGAGACCTAGTCTGGCTATTATTGAGAATAGATTTTGGCGTATTGCGAACTTTTTGGGTCATAGTCGTACTTAATATCAGGATTAATAAGGACAAGATACCCACCTAAGTGGGGTGTTATATATTGGCAGGTTCATCCAATAAAGTTTCTTCGCTGGATTTCCAGTTATAAGCACCATACAGCACCATTTGCATTTGGCGTGTACAGCGGTGCAACATTTGCTGTTTTTTGGTGTCCAGCTCACAAGTTGATAATCGTTCTTCTTCATCCAAAAAAATCGGCATATGCGTCAAATCCAGCCACTCAATAATCCATGAAAAAGACAAATTCACACCCGTTTCTGCTAATAAATAACGGTCATAGCTATTGATATGCTCAAAAGCAGGCTGTAATACCAAATCAGCACTCATAATTTTGGCAAAGGTATTGATTTGTTCATTGATGGCACGGCGAACCGCTTCTGAGCCACCAAACCGTTCACTGGCGATAAATTGCCAATAGCGAGGCTGGGCATCGACTGCCTTAAAAAAGAGCTGAACACTTTTGGCAATTTGGCGGTCAAAACTGCGTTTACGCCCAAGTTGCATATGCTCTCTGAGCGTGGCAAGTGCACCACCAAGTTCATCTTCAACCAATGCTTTACCAAGACTTTCCATGTCATCAAAATGGCGATAAAAGGCGGTTGGCACAACACCAACCTCTCGTGTTACCTGACGTAAGCTAACTGAGCTATAACCTTGACCGCTCATACATAAATCAAGCACGGCATTAAAAAATGCTTGGCGAGTTTGACGCTTTTTTTGTTCACGGTTGGTTGTTCTTGCGATGCTCATAGTTCGTCCAGTGATAAACTTAAAGGTTGAGTGAATAACTGTATATTATGGATAAAAACCTTGCCAGTTGCAAGTCATTCAAAAAAGCTTGCTGAAATTTTTAAAATCAATGCTTTTAATATGTATTATGGTGATGATTTTAAGATCATAAATAAAAATCACTCATTTAAAGCAGTGAGTGATTTAAAATGATTTATATTAAGTATTAAAATGGCCGATTAACTGGCTTTGACGCAGTCAAGCAACACTTGATTGGTATCACCAGTTACGACAGCCTTGTTACCATCAATGGTGAGTATGGTTTTTTGGTTATCAGCAAATCCATGATTGCTGGTGTATTGATTTTTATTACTGGGATCTTGATTAAAATCATACTCAATGCCATCATGATTTAGGTGAGCTTCAATTTCACCTTCATGATTATGAACGACAATATGAACTGTCTGATCGCCACATTGATACGCATCGCCATCAGTGTGGATGTGCATATGACCTGCATGGTCATCATGATGCTCATGTGCGTGAGTATGCTCGTCTTGCATGGTTGCATGCTCTGCTGTAATATCTGGTGTGGCAGGATTGGCAACTTGCTCAGCTGAGGGATTTGCTTGGCTGGACTCATCGGCAGGCTTGCTACAAGCGGTCAAAGTCAAAGCTGCCACCACAGAAGCTAAAAGTAATTTTTGGTTCATAGTTATCCTTTAAAACGAAATGAGTATCATTAAAAATATTGACCATGATAATATAGCAAAACCAACCAACAATTTCAAATCAAGTCAAAATTTTTATGAGATATTGAGGGACTTAATGCCACCCATTAATAAAATCAGCCAAGCATAACTTGGCTGACACAATTTGACATATTGATTATACATTAAATCTAAAATGCATCACATCGCCATCTTGAACAATATAGGTTTTGCCTTCTAAACGAGACTTACCAGCGGCAGCGGCACCTTTTTCACCGCCGTATTCAATAAAATCATCATAGCCGATAACTTCAGCACGAATAAAGCCACGCTCAAAGTCAGTATGAATCACGCCAGCAGCTTCTGGAGCGGTTGCTCCGACAGGTACTGTCCAAGCACGCACCTCTTTGACGCCTGCAGTAAAGTAAGTTTGTAGGTTTAATAATTCATAGCCTGCACGAATGACACGGTCAAGACCTGCTTCACTCATGCCCATGCCCTCCAAAAACTCTGCTTTTTCTTCTTCATCAAGCTGGGCGATTTCAGCTTCAATTTGATTACATAAGGCAACCACGATGGCGTCTTCATTGTTAGCAAATTCACGCACCGCATCTAAATGTGGATTATTGTCAAATCCATCTTCTGCCACATTCGCAATATACATGACGGGTTTTAAGGTGATAAGACCATAGCTTTTAATCAGCTTTTTTTCATCGGCATCTAAGTCCGCCAACCGCGCAGGCTTGCCATCAGCAAGTAAAGGTTCAATTTTTTGGAAGACCCCTAGAGCAGCTTGAGCATCTTTATCACCGCCTTTGGCTTTTTTATTTAAGTTTGTAATGGCACGAGTGACCGCCTCCAAATCCGCTAAAGCAAGCTCTGTATTGATGGTTTCAATATCAGATAACGGATTGACCTGCCCATCAACATGGATAACATTGTCATCATCAAAACAGCGTACCACATGGGCGATGGCGTCAGTTTCACGGATATTGGCTAAAAATTGGTTGCCCATACCCTCGCCTTTAGAAGCGCCTGCCACAAGACCTGCAATATCTACAAACTCCATACTGGTTGGAATGGTGCGTTCAGGATTGACAATAGCTGCCAGTGCTTTTAAGCGTGGGTCTGGGACAGGGACAATGCCAGTATTTGGGTCTTTGGTACAAAACGGAAAATTCTCAGCAGCGATACCTGCTTTGGTGAGTGCATTAAATAAGGTGGATTTACCAACATTTGGCAAGCCGACAATACCACAATTAAAACCCATAATAAATTCTCGTATGTTGTGTGAAATTTTGTCATTATACCAAAATTTATCAAATTAAGGTATCAAAAAAGACGAATTTGTAAGCTAAAACCGTCAGACAACTTATTTAGAATGATTTGATAAGTTCATAAGCCAGCGGTAAAAATTTCACCATAAACTGATTTAAAAAGATGCAAGTTGTTGGAAAAATTGTTATAATCAATCACGATTTTACTGTCACTTAATCTAGCATAAGGAAAAACTATGGCTATCGAACGCACTTTATCTATCATCAAGCCAGACGCAGTTGGCAAAAACCATATCGGCGATATCATCGCTCGTTTTGAAAAAGCAGGGCTTAAGCCAGTTGCCATGAAATATAAGCACCTATCTCAAGCTGATGCAGAAGGTTTTTATGCTGAACACAAAGAGCGTGGCTTCTTTGGTGATTTGGTGTCTTTTATGACATCAGGTCCTGTCGTTGTGTCAGTGCTTGAAGGTGAAAACGCTGTTTTAGCCCACCGTGAAATCTTGGGTGCAACCAATCCACAAGAAGCGGCACAAGGCACCATTCGTGCAGATTTTGCTGTCAGTATCGATGAAAATGCAGCACACGGTTCTGACTCTGTGGCATCTGCCGAACGAGAAATCGCTTACTTCTTTGGTGATGACGAAGTTTATCCACGCACTCGCTAATCGCTCAGGCGTCCAAGCACTTATGAAACAGCCGTCATATGATGGCTGTTTTTTATTTATACAAAATTTTTGATTAGTAGATTGGTTGACTGAATATTAAGTCAAATAAGTTCTGGCTAGATAAAAAACAAGCGAATATCTATCGTTTGTTTTTTATTGATTGATTATTGGCAGCGAAATTTTATGGCATATTCAAAATCATCATCACGGCTAAGTTTTGGTGCTGATTGACCAAAAATAGCACCCGCAACACTCACACCTTGCTCAATCATGCGCCCTGTGTGTTCATTAAGAATACCATTATAAGTCATCTTATCAGATACCACAATGGGCGATTGGATACCACATTGCTTTTTGGCAGTTGCCAAGGCAGACTCTTGTGCCTTGGTTTTGGTTGCACCCAAACCTGTTGTTTCGTGAATGCCACCAGTGCGTGTAATGACAGGTGCGGTCGTAGATGTGCTGGTGCAAGCCGATAATAATCCGCCCAAGACGACAATTGCTAGTAATTTTTTCATCATAAATCCCCAATTGTAGATTAATTCATTTAATCAGTATAACAAGAAATCGCTGCATTTCAAGTCAGGTATTTTGTGTCACTGTGGGCTTTTTGTATATCATACTAAGTTTTGCACAACCATAAATTATGATATAATAAGATTCATTTACCAAACTAATTTTAACGATGAAACAAGAGATTTTACTGATCGATGCGCCTGCAGGTGTGCTAGAGGTAGATGCCATTTGGCAGTCGGGGGAGCGACAGACCAAAGATGGCTTGGCGATTCTTTGCCATCCCAATCCTGTCCAAGGCGGCACGATGAATAATAAAGTGGTTAGCACCATGTACCGATTTTGTCGTGATGGTGGTATGGATGTGCTACGGTTTAACTTTCGTGGTGTTGGGCGTTCAACTGGTCAAACAGGCACGGGCGATGGTGAGCTTGAAGATGCATTGACAGTACTGCGTTATGCTTTAAAGCATACAAAAGCACGCAAACTTTGGCTGGGAGGCTTTAGTTTTGGTGGATATACTGCTACACGCTTAGCAAGTCTGATGACGGATAATGAAGAGTTTTTTGATGTGAATTTGCATAATTTAGCACTCATCGCACCTTCGGTGATGCGTGTTGGCATGGCATCTTTACGCTGGCAGGCTGACCATACTTTTATGATTTATGGTGATCAAGATGAACTGGTCAGCCCTGAGCATTTGGCACAGTTTGCCGAAGAAAGGGAAATTCCCACTACCGTGCTTTCAACAGGACATTTTTTCCATGGCAAATTGGTTGAGCTTGGGCAGAGTTTACAAAAACACACCAAAATTTAAATAAATTTAAATAAAAAATATAACAAGGATTTATTATGTCAAATCAAACGCCACTAGAGCGTTATCAGGCTGCTTTGGCGACTGGCGATTTTAGTGAAGATGCCGTTCAGCTGGCGGCGGTGACTTATATGGATAATTTGTATCATGAAATTATCAAATCACAAGACAGCTCAGGTGGTGGGTGGTTTTCAAGCCTATTTAAATCCAAACCAGTCATGCCAAAAGGTCTGTATATGTGGGGCGGGGTAGGGCGTGGTAAGACTTGGATGATGGACATGTTTTATGAAAGTCTGCCAATCAAGCGTAAGATGCGAATGCATTTTCACCACTTTATGCAGCGTGTTCAGCGAGAATTAGTGGCACTTCAAGGGCAGGCTGACCCCCTTCAAAAAGTTGCCGATATCATTCATCAAGAAGCTGTTGTCATCTGCTTTGATGAATTTTTTGTGTCAAATGTATCAGATGCAATGATTTTGGGCGATTTATTTAGCATGTTGTTTGATCGTGGCATTACATTGGTGGCAACTTCCAACATTGAACCATCAGGTCTATACAAAAATGGGATTCATCGTGATAGATTTTTGCCTGCCATCGCTCAAGTTGAAAAACATACGACGGTCATGAATATTGATGCTGGTATTGATTATCGTCTCAGGCTTTTAAAGCAGGCCAAACTATACAGCTCGCCTTTGACCGATGACACCAAAGATTGGCTGTCAGAGCGATTTGACACCTTGGCAGGCGGTCAGACCATCAGCACATCGCCGATTGTGATTGGCGGCCGCAATATTGATATCATTAAGCGTACAGAAACCATGCTACTGGCTGATTTTCGGGCGCTTTGCATGCAGCCTCGTTCAGCAGCAGATTTCATTGAAATTGCCAATGATTTTGATACCGTTATGGTGGATAATGTACCTGCACTAAATGATACGCTTATGGATCCGACACGCCGCTTTATTTATTTGGTGGATGAATTTTATGACCGTCGTGTCAAATTACTGATACGAGCCGAACAGTCTATTTTGACACTTTATCAGGGTGAAAAGTTGGCATTTGAGATTGAGCGGACACGGTCACGCCTGCTTGAAATGCAGTCAGAGGAATACTTGGCAGAAGAACATCGCTTGGATTAAGATGAATTCAGCGATATGAATTTTTAATAAAAATTAAGGATAAAATAATGACAAATGAGATTTTAAATATTATTCACCAACGCCGCAGTATCGGCAACCTATCTTTGCCCATGCCAAACGATGCTGAGCTAAAATCGGTATTGGAGGCTGCGATGGTAGCACCAGATCATAAACAGTTAAAGCCATGGCGATTTTGGGTATTGACAGGAGAGACACTGATTGAATTTGGTCAAGTGTTGTTATCAGCAGCTGAGCATGAAGCGGCATCATGTGGTGAGATATTAGATGAAGTTGCGATCAAAAAAATACTGAATATGCCGCTTAGAGCACCCATGATTATTGTGATTGCAACCGAATATCAGTATCATAAAAAAGTACCACCATTTGAACAATTGCTCAGTGCAGGAGCAGTCGCCCAAAATATGTTGCTTGCACTTGAGTCTTTGGGCTATCGCAGTGTGTGGCGTACAGGTCCTTTGTGTAATACGCCTGAGGTAAAAGATTATTTTGGTGTGACAAAACAAAATACCATTTGTGGCTTGATTTATACAGGTTCAAGTAGTGTTCAGATGCCAGATCGTGAGACTGTGGATTTATCTGACTATGTTGAATATCGCCAATAACTGATTATTTATGACCATTGAAAGGATGCATGCCGTATGAAGCTGCGCAAACCGAATGTCAAAAACCAAAAAGTACAAAAAATTGTCGATGCTGCCAGCATCGGTATTGATGATGCGGTAAGCGCTATCAAAGAATCGGGTCTGCCAAATAAACCATTGATTTCTAGCATCGCTGAGCTGACTGGACTAAAAAAGAAAAAATCAGCTCAACTGGTTGAATCAATGCAGGCAACAGAGCAGATCGCATCGGATATTCATCAGATGAGTTTTGCCTTTTTGGGCGGTGGAAGTTTTGGAACTGCCATGGCAAATTTGGCGGCTAAAAACGGTTGTGATGCGACATTGTGGGTACGAGATAAGCGCACTGTCAAGTCTCTGCATAAAACTCGAATCAATAAAAAATATTTGCCAAATCATAAGCTTGATGAGCGTTTGAAATTTAGTCACGATCTGAAAACAGCAGTGGCAGGCGTGGATGTGATTTTTGTTGCAGTACCCAGCTCGGCATTTCGAGAGATGCTGACCAATATTAAGCCCTTTATTACACACCAAGCTGTGGTTTCACTGACTAAAGGCATGGAAAAAGAGACTTTTGCGATGATGAGTGATATCATCCAAGAGGTGTTGCCTGAGGTGAATTTTGGTGTCATGAGTGGACCAAACTTAGCGGTAGAAATTATGGATAATATGCCTACCGCAACAGTCATTGCCTCAGCATCAGAACCGCTTAGAAAAGCTATTCAAACCGCTTTACATAGTGCGTTTTTTCGTGTTTTTGCCAGTAGTGATATTAAAGGCGTGGAGCTTGGCGGCGCACTAAAAAATATCTATGCCATCGCCATGGGTATGGCGGCAGCGTATGATGTGGGTGAAAATACCAAAGCCATGCTATTGACTCGTGCATTAGCCGAAATGAGTCGTTTTGGTGTGGCGGTTGGTGCTGATCCTTTGACTTTTTTAGGTCTGTCTGGTGTGGGGGATTTATATGCTACCTGCAGTTCGGTGCTAAGCCGTAACTATCGCATCGGCTATATGCTTGGTCAGGGCATAAGTCTTGAACACGCCATCAAAAAATTAGGTCAGACCGCTGAAGGTGTCAATACAATTCTTCAAGTGCATTCTCGTGCCAAAGCACTGGGTATTTATATGCCCATCACTCATGCACTGCATGCGGTATTATATGAGAATAAATCTGCACTTGGTGTTGCACTTAATTTGATGGAAACAGGCTTTAGAAGTGATGTGGAATTTGTTTTGCCGCATGATGAAAGCAATGTACGCTTGAGCCATGAGTTTAGTGAAGTGCTAAAGACCAGTGCCAATGCTAAGCCCAAAGATGAAATTCAATCCAGTGATATGCCTTAGCTTTGGTATATCAACTGTATTAAGGATAAATGATGAAAGTTATTTTTGTACGACATGGGCAAGCAGCCCCGTATTGTGAAGATGATGCAGGGCGAGATCTTACCGACTTTGGGCGTCTACAAGTACAGCAGACAGCACAGTATCTTGCCAAGCATTATCAGCTTGATCTCATTATCGCAAGCCCCTATAATCGTGCCGATCAGACTGCTAAGATTTTGTTATCTTGGGCGATGACTTTGGGTCAAAATCCAAGTTTTATGAGCTTAAACAGTATTACGCCCGATGATAATCCTATGATTGCTATCGATGACCTTGAAGATATCGTGCGTACAAAGTTCGGTGAAGATCTGGATGATAAATGTGTTGCGGTGGTCTGCCATATGCCGATTGTAGCGTCTATGGTTGCCAGGCTTGAGAATTTAAGCCCAGCCTCATTTGAGTTGGCAGAAGCACGGATTTTACAAATGCCAGTTTTGGCACAAGGTTTGGCAACGACCCAAGATGTGTTTATCCCCAACCAATCTTAATACTTTTTAAAAACGATCAAAATTTTTCTTGCAAACTTATAAAGAATTAATTATAATATTGACTTGGCTTCATCGGTAGCTTCGCAACTATGTACTATGAACCCCGCCAGGACCGGAAGGTAGCAACGGTAGTAGATACAAAGTGTGCCGAAGATGTGCTGATGGAGCCATTTTTTATGTCTATAAAAAGCCATGTATCAACATGGCGTTTTGGTGATTGTTAAGATTAAGGCTCAAGATAAGGATTATCAATACCAAGCTGTGCTAAGATTTCAATCTCAAAACCCTCCATTTGGTCAGCATCAGCATCACTAATTTCATGATCAAAACCAAGTAGATGCAATAAACCATGTATAATCAGATGTGTCAAATGCGACTCAAAACTTTTGTTTTGTTCATCTGCTTCATTAAGAACAACTTCGTGGCACAACACCAGCTCACCAAGCTCAATCTCTCCGAGTAATGTGGTCATCTCAGTGGGTAGCTCACTTGGATAAGAAAGCACATTGGTGGCATAATCTTTACCTCTGGCCGCTAAGTTTACAGCACGGCCTTGGGCATGGTTAACCACATAAATGCTGACAGATTTGGGCATATGCCAAATCTGTATGGCATCAGGAAAATAAACAAAATCGATCCCATGATGTAATTTTTGGGTCATGATGGATAAAGTTGTCTCAACAATCTTGTTTAAATCAATATCAAAATACAAAGATTGGACAGTGTTTGTTAAATCATCATCAAAACCCAGCTTGATTTCATTGGGCATCGACAGCCCCTTGTAATTCGGTTTTTTCTTCATTGGCAATTGACTGTTTGGTCAGATGCAGTGCTCTTCTTTCGGCGGCTGCCGCCTGTTGCACCTCATCAAATTGATCATAAGCTTGAACAATTTTTTGAACCAAATGATGGCGTACCACATCGTTACTATCAAAGCGAGTGATATGAATTTCATCAATTTTGGATAAAATTTGTAAAGCTTGAGCCAAGCCAGATTTGTGACCACGAGGCAAATCAACTTGCGTCATATCGCCTGTAATCACCGCTCTTGAACCAAAGCCCAAACGCGTTAAGAACATTTTCATTTGTTCTGGCGTGGTATTTTGTGCCTCGTCAAGAATGACAAATGAGTTATTCAGTGTTCGTCCACGCATATAAGCAAGCGGTGCAACTTCAATCACTTGACGCTCAAGCAGCTTACCAACTTTTTCAAAGCCAAGCATCTCATACAGTGCATCATACAAAGGACGCAAATAAGGGTCAATTTTTTGGGTCAAATCACCCGGTAAAAATCCCAATTTCTCACCTGCCTCAACGGCTGGCCTAACCAGTAAAATCCGTTCAATCTCTCCACGCTCAAGCATATCTACCGCACATGCCACCGCCAAATAGGTCTTGCCTGTACCCGCTGGCCCAACACCAAAAGATACATCTGAAATCAAGATTTTTTTTGTGTACTCTTGCTGATTGTAGCCTCTTGGTATGATCTTGCCTTTGCGTGTACGCAAAGCGACATTAGTATCGCTTTTATCTTTTGAGTTGCCACTATGATCATGGTGCTTACCTTGAGTGTTAGCATAATCATAATCACGAGATAAGCTTGATTGAATAATTAAATGAAGCTCTTCTCCACTAATATTATGCTGTTCGCCAGCAAGCTCCACCAGTTTGTTGATGATAATTTCGGTTCGCTCAACCAAATCAAGCTCACCTGTAATAATAAACTGATCTTGTCGCTGAGTGATTTGGACCTCAAGTCGTTCCTGAATGTATTTGATGTGTTTGTTATATTCGCCAAGCAAAGTGCGTAATTCATGCGTGTTTAGATTGGTTTGGATGGTGCGAGTGATGCTCAAAGACTATTCCTTTTATTGTGGCAAATACCTTGGTTGACAGTGATAAATTGCAATCAAATCAAATAATCAACCAATTGCCATGTGATGAAATCAAACAACGCTTACATTGGGATTATCAGCGATAAATTCAATCTTTTGAGTAGATTTTAGCGATCGTCTTTTTAGTGTATCAAATAATTATGCTAAAATAATGAAAAGCAGTCAAATTTTGACTGCTTTGTAATCGATTGAAACATGCCCAATCATTGCGTTTTTAGCATATGACCTTCAAGATAATGAATATTTTGTGCCTCTTCACAAAATGCCTCATCTTGCAAGATGACATCTCGATGTAAAGGAATGTTGGTTTTGATGCCCTCAATAACCAGCTCATCTAAAGCGTGCAATGTCTTAGCAATAGCTTGTCGGCGAGTTTGGGCATGGCATATGAGCTTACCGATTAAAGAGTCATAGTAGCTTGGAATGGTATAGCCTTGATAAAGATGTGAATCAAAGCGAATCCCTGAACCACTTGGAGTGAATAAACGCTGAATTTGACCAGGTGATGGCATAAAAGTTTTTGGGTCTTCAGCATTAATACGGCATTCGATGGCATGACCTCGAATCGTAATTTCATCTTGATGATAGGATAATCCATACCCTGCGGCGATTTTTAATTGTTCGACCACGATATCGATGCCTGTAATCATCTCGGTTACGGGGTGCTCAACTTGTACACGGGTATTCATCTCAATAAAGAAAAATTCACCATTTTCGTATAAAAATTCAAAGGTGCCTGCACCACGATAACCGATTTTTTTACAGGCATGAACGCATGCTTCTAAAATTGGCGTACGAACCTCATCAGGAATATCTGGAGCAGGTGCTTCTTCGAGTACTTTTTGATGCCTGCGTTGCAATGAACAGTCTCGGTCAAATAAATGCAAAGCATTACCATTACCATCACCCAACACCTGTACCTCAACATGGCGAGGATTTTTTAAAAAACGCTCCATGTAGACCGTATCATCACCAAAGGCATTTTGAGCTTCGGTTTTGGCGGCTTGAACTTGGATTAACAGTTCTTCAAAACGCTCAACAACTCGCATGCCACGACCACCGCCACCAGCTGCAGCTTTGACAATCAATGGAAAGCCAATTTCACGAGCTTGCTCTTCAGCATTACCTAAAGTGATTGCACCGATAGAACCTGGTACCGTTGGTACGCCAGCTTCTTTCATGGCATTGATTGCAGAAACTTTATTGCCCATTAATCGAATGTGCTCTGGGTGCGGGCCAACAAAAGTTAAGCCTGCCTCTTCAACCCGTTCAGCAAATTCAGCATTTTCTGACAAAAACCCATATCCAGGATGAATGGCATCAGCTGCGGTAATCTCAGCTGCTGCCAGTAGGGCATTAATATCCAAATAACTGTGAGCGGAAGGCGCATTACCGATACATACCGCTTCATCAACAAAGCGTAAGTGCATCAAGTCTTTATCAGCAGTAGAGTAAACGCCTACTGTCGCAATGCCCAATTGCTTGCACGCACGCACGATGCGTAGAGCAATCTCGCCACGGTTTGCAATGAGAAGTTTTTTAATCATAGTGTCTTCCTGTTAGGCTTTGTAGCGAATGACAGGCTGACCAAATTCGACCACTTCGGCATTCTTAACCAAGATTTCTTCAATAATACCGCTTTGGGTGGCTTCTAAGGGATTCATGATTTTCATGGCTTCGATGATACCAAGCGTATCACCAGCCTCAACTTTTTGACCTACTTTGACAAAAGGAGGATCATTAGGGCTGGGTGCTGAATAAAAGACGCCAACCATGGGCGAAGTTTCAAGCTGACCACTTGGCTTGACGACAGCAGGAGTTGTAGCTGACGGTGCTGCTGAAACAACTTGGGTGGTAGCGACTGTCTGCACGGCAGTATTACGAGTAAGGCTGATGTATTTGTCATCATAACCATATTCCAAATTTAACAGATCTTTTTCTTCCATCAGATCTAAAAGTTCACGAATTTTTTTGATGTCCATCAGTATTACCTTGATAAAAATAAGAATGTTAATATTACGCCAGTCAAAAGGCTATCCACGCCTTTAGCGAGCAAAACTTACCACCGATTAAGCAAACAGCCAAGATGGTTTAAAAATTATCTTTATATAGTGTACATTCGTTTTATTTTATTGCAAGTGTTTTTTTGTCATATTTTGGTACAATTTGGCAAACTGATGTCTGTTTAGGTGAATTTGGGTACAGTATAAGCCGATGTCTCATCCATCCAACTGGGCTTGACCCATTTTTGAGATTCGGTAAACCGGTAAGTTGCCATTTTTGTCAGTAGTGTGGGGATGTTGTCGGCCACACAAATCAAATTAATATTTGAAACGGGCATAAAGCCTGCTTTTGCTGTCTGTTCAAGCAATTTAAGAAAAGGGTTAAAAAACCCATCAACATTAAGAACACCAATCGGCTTGGCGTGCTGACGCAATTGTGCCAGTGACATGACCTCGAAAAGCTCTTCGTAGGTACCAATACCACCAGGAAGAGCAATAAAAGCATCTGCTAAGGATATCATCTTTAGTTTACGACTTGCCATATCTTCTGTGATGATAAGCTCGCTTAGGCCATGATGAGCGACTTCTTTATCCTTCAAAAATCTGGGAATAATACCAATACTTTTTCCACCATGTGCGATGATGCTGTCTGCAATCGTGCCCATCAAGCCAACATTGCCACCACCATAAACCAAGGTGATGTCATGCTCTGCCAAAGTTTTACCTAAGCTTTGGGCGGCATGATAATAAGCAGGTGTATCGCCAAAGTTTGAACCACAATAGACGACAATGCGTGCAAATTTATCTTGATAATTCATGTGTATAATCAATGGTTATATTCAGGTGTATTTAAAACTTCTAAAATATGTTCTTTATAGGGTCTTAATGCTGGTAAAATATTGTTTGTGATTAAACTTTGACGATAACCAAGCAATTCAAGCGGTAATTCTTCAATTAAGCCATCATAAGCAACCAAGACCAATAAGTCATTCATCCAACGGTTTTTTAATAATAAATTAGGGGGAATGTAGTGGCTTTGACTGTAGGCATTGATGATATCATTTAAGTCATTTTTAAAGGGTTTGGATTTACTATGATAAGTCGGTGGCGGTAATGCAGGCAGATTGCCATCAGGCATATTTTTGACTTGGCAAATGATGCGTACAATTTCGTTACCATAGCGTCTTAGCACAGCTCGGTTGATGGTAGTACGAGCCAAAAGCTTGATACTATCAGGCATGTCTTGAACAATTTCCCTAAGTGCCTGTTTGCTGATAATAAAGCTTCTGGGTTCATTGGTTGCTCTTGCCAATGCTTCACGCCAAATGGTGAGCTGCTGAAGTACTCCCAATTGACGGCGATTATAAATCGGTGCTAATAAGTCTAGATACAGCATCTCATCGGGTTGATTTTGAATGGTGTGCAGTTCTCGAGCATAGTGATTACTGTCTTCAAGGACGCAATTTAAAATGCCACGAGCTGCCAATTCGGTGCGTACAACTTCATATAATTTTAATAAGTAGCGGACATCATTAGCAGCATAAGTCTCTTGTTCATAAGACAAAGGTCTCGCTAGCCAATTTGACTGGCTTTCGCCTTTATCAATTTCAATGCCAAGCATTTCATTAAGAGCTTGGCTATAACCAGCTTGCAATTTACCTGATAAATAGGCTACCCCAATTTGTACATCAAAAATATTGGTCAGTGGTGGGCATTTGGCCAGTAAATAAAAAATTCCCAAATCTTCGCCGCATGCGTACCATACCATTGTTGGTACCTCAGCAAGTGCTTGCCAAAATTCGGTCAAATCCAGCTTAGGTGCGTCAATTAGATAAATGGCATTGCCAGTATTGATTTGTATCAGTGCCAAAATCGGGTAATAGGTTGTTCGTTTGATAAATTCAGTATCAAGTGCGACCACATCGCTAGCATCAATCTCATCAATCAGTGCGTACAGATCATCATCATTTTGCACCCAAATGGTTGGCAGCCCATCACAAGCCGCTTGATTGATGGTAAATTTTGGAAACTCAAGAGTTGGTATAGTCATAATTAATCATTATATATTACTACGATATATTACTGCGATTTTGTAGTGCTTGATGTAGTGTGATGCTGTCCACATATCCAAGTTCACCGCCCATAGGAATGCCCTGAGCAAGACGGGTAATTTTGGGTACATGGGTACAGATGGCATCATGAATAAAAAAAGCCGTGGTTTGTCCTTCAACCGTGGCACCAGTGGCTAAGATCACCTCATGGATCGCTTCATGCCTGATGCGATGAATCAACTGATCAATATGCAAATCATTGGCATTGATACCATCGATGGGCGATAAATGCCCACCAAGTACAAAATACTTGCCACGATAAGCACCACTTTGCTCAATTGCTATGACATCTGATGCATTCTCAACAACACACAGTAGCCCATCATCACGGCGATGATCTAAGCAAATTGGGCAAATCTCATCATCACTAAAGGAGTGACACTGCAAGCATTCTTTAATGTCGTGCATCGCAGTCTCAAGTGCAGCCGCCAAAGATAATCCTTGGGTGCGTTTTTTGGTCAAAAGCTGTAGCGCCATTCGCTGAGCTGATTTTTGTCCTACACTTGGTAAGACTTGTAGCTCTTTGATGAGTTTATCCAGTTTTGGGGTGAGCATTTAGCCAAACAAGCCTTTCATACTAGGTGGCAGACCCATGCCAGTTGTCGCACCAGCCATCACCTCTTCATACAGTTCATCTGCTTGACGCACCGCATCATTAATTGCGGCAGCTACCAAATCTTCTATCATGTCAGGCTCATCATCCATTAGACTTGGGTCAATGGCTAAACGCTTAACGACATGGCGACCTGTCATGGTAACTTTGACCAAGCCATTGCCTGCTTCGCCTTGCACTTCCTTGGTTGCAAGACTTGCTTTGGCAGCTTCAACATTTTTTTCAACTTGTTTTTGCATGGCTTGGGCTTGTTGCATTAATGCTTGAATATTCATAGGCAATCTTCCTAAGATGTAAATAATTAACTAAATAATTGACACATTATAGCATATAATCTGAGTGATAAAAATGCAAGAAAATCCAAACTCAGCAATTAATGATTAAGGGATATTATGCCATAAATATAAAATTAGCCCAACTTGGCAAACAAATTGGGCGATATTTTGATATCTTAAAGCTTGCACGCACCACCTGCACAGCCATCGTCCAAGTCGCCTTGGGCATCATCAGCACCATCACGCGTATTATGATAATATAAAGTTTTGACACCAAATTTATAAGCGGTTAGCAGATCTTGAATCAGCACTTTCATCGGGACTTTACCACCTTCAAATTTAGTGGGGTCATAATTGGTGTTGGCAGAGATGGACTGATCAATGAATTTTTGCATGATTCCAACCAAACGCAGATAGCCATTATTATCAGGAATATTCCAAAGCAGTTCATATTGACTTGCCAAGCGTTCAATCTCAGGCACAACTTGCTTTAAAATACCATCTTTAGACGCTTTGATGGATACCAAACCACGAGGCGGCTCAATGCCGTTGGTTGCGTTGGCAATCTGAGAGCTGGTCTCTGATGGCATCAAGGCGGATAGGGTAGAGTTACGCAAACCGTAGGCTTTGATATTTGTGCGTAGACTTTCCCAATCAAGATGCAAAGGTTCGGTACAAATGCTGTCCAAATCCTTTTTATAAGTATCAATAGGCAAAATGCCTTGGCTGTATTTGGTTTGATCAAACCAAGGGCAAGCACTTTGTTCTTTGGCGAGTTTGTTTGATGCTTTGAGCAAATAATATTGCAGTGCCTCAAAGGTACGATGGGTTAAACCAAGCGCCGCTGCATCGGAGTAACGAGTTCCATTTTTTGCCAAATAATACGCATAATTAATCACGCCAACGCCCAAAGTGCGACGATTGGTACTGCCTTTTTTGGCGGCAATTACAGGATAATCTTGATAATCAAGCAACGCATCAAGCGCACGCACGATCAGCTCAGCAGGCTCTTCGATATCGGATAATTTTTCAATCTTACCTAAATTAATCGCTGATAAAGTACACAGCGCAATCTCACCTTTTTCATCATTGATGTTATCCAAAGGTGCTGTTGGCAGGGCAATCTCCATGCACAAATTAGATTGGCGAATCGGTGCGACCGTCGGATCAAAGGGGCTATGTGTGTTGCAGTGGTCAACATTTTGAATATAAATACGGCCTGTGCTTGCTCTTTCTTGCAGCATTAGGCTAAATAAATCACGGGCAGGTACTTTGCGTTTACGAATATTTTCATCGGCTTCATATTGGGTATATAATCGCTCGAAAGTTTCTTGATCGGCAAAGAATGCTTCATAAAGCCCTGGGACATCTGAGGGTGAAAATAAAGTAATGTCAGTGCCTTTAATTAATCTGGCGTACATGGTTTTATTAATCTGTACGCCATAATCCATATGACGCACTCGGTTATCTTCAACACCACGATTATTTTTTAGCACCAATAAGCTTTCAACTTCTAAATGCCAAATTGGGTAGAATAAAGTTGCTGCACCGCCACGAACGCCGCCTTGAGAACATGATTTAACAGCAGCTTGGAACATTTTAAAAAATGGAATGCAGCCTGTGTGCTGTGCTTCGCCACCACGAATTGGGCTGCCAAGCGCACGGATAGCACCAGCATTGACACCAATACCAGCACGCTGTGAGACATAACGCACAATTGCTGATGTTGTGGCATTAATGCTATCAAGATTATCGCCACATTCAACCAAAACGCACGAGCTAAATTGGCGTGTCGGTGTACGCACCCCTGACATAATCGGTGTGGGTAAGGAGATGTAAAAATTTGAGGTGGCATCATAAAAACGCTTGATATAGTCAAGGCGTTGTGCTTTATCATAGCCTGCAAATAAACACATGCCCACCAACACATATAAAAATTGCGGACTTTCATAAACCCGTTTGGTCACACGGTCTTGTACCAAATACTTACCCATCATCTGCTCAACAGCAGCATATGCTAGGTTCATATCACGGTTATGATCGATATAATCATTTAGCTCATTAAACTCATCAATGCTGTAATCTGCCAAAATGTGCTGATCATATTTACCTTGTTCGGTAAGATGCTTAACATGAGCATACAGATGCGGTGGTTCAAACTTTCCATAAGCAATCTTACGCAGGTGAAAAATTGCCAAACGAGCTGCCAAATACTGATAATCTGGCGTTTCTACCGAAATCAGGTCAGCGGCGGCTTTGATGATGGTTTCGTGAATGTCACGGGTGCGAATCCCCTCATAAAATTGAATATGAGATTTTAGCTCAACTTGAGAAACAGACACATTATTTAAGTCTTCAGCAGCCCAAGCAATGACTCGGTGAATTTTATCAAGATTAATGGGTTCAAGGCGACCATCTCTCTTGGTGACTTTAATTGTATCAATGTGCGTCATTATGGCTCCAAAAGTTTTGAATACAGTTTTTGATCAGTCGTTGTATCAGATATACGATCAATCATGTGACAAAATGAGTGAGTATCGCCCAATGAGGCTAATCAACCACTTTGATAATTTATATACCATATCTAGTGTATGGATGGTTTTAGGGCAACAATATATCCTATTTTTTCTTAAAATAAAAGATTGATTAATTATTAAAACTATGATTCAAATCTCAACTTCAATTAAATCAATGGCTTGTACAGAAAAAAATATTCAAGTTTTTTGTAATTTGAGAATGGGTTATTTTTGATGATAAATTTTAATCAAAAAATTGTGAATATAAATCAATTTATTTAAATATAAATGTCAAAATGTTGTCAAAAAAGTGAGTCTAAATTGGTTGAAATTGTGTCAAATTTCATATAAAAAAGCCGCCATTTGGCAGCTTATTATATTATTGTTTAATTAAGATAAACTTATTAAATTTTGGTAAATTTGGTACGGCTAAGATTGGGTGTACGATGTTTTGGTGTGTGTTTTTTGCGTTCTTCTCGTCGCTCGTGGGCTTCGTGCTTTTGACGGCGTATCTCACGAGATTTTAAAGGTTTTTTGTGAATGCGTGCTTGTTTTTCTTTGGTAGCGTGATTTAGCCCTGTACCTTGACGCTGACGCAGACCAACAGAATCAACCAGCTTGCCAATATCACTGGCATCAAGCTCAATAAAACGACCTGTACGCAATTCTTTGGGCAAAATTACGGTGCCATAGCGTGTACGAATCAAGCGAGATACTTTGAGTGTTTGGCTTTCAAACATACGGCGAACTTCTCGTTTTCGACCCTCTTTGATGGTCACATGATACCATTTATTGACACCAATACCGCCACCTTCTTTGATGTCATCAAATTTGGCAACGCCATCTTCAAGCTCTACACCAGCGGTGAGTTGGCTGGCAATTTGTGGTGTAACCTCGCCTAAAACTCGTACAGCATACTCTCTGATTATCCCACTAGAAGGGTGCATCAGGCGATGTGCAAGCTCACCATCATTTGTAAACAGCAAAAGACCTGATGAATTGATGTCCAAGCGACCCACCATCACCCAGCGATCGTTAGTGAGTTTTGGTAAACGGTCAAAAACGGTCGGGCGTCCTTGAGGGTCAGAGGCTGAACAGATTTCCCCTTCAGGTTTATAATAAGCAATGACACGGCGACGCTTTTCACGCTCGGCTTTCAGGCGTACTTGACGGCCGTCAATGCGGATTTCGTCGGTTAAGATAACCCTATCGCCTAATGTGGCGACTTTACCATTAATGGAAATGCGACCTGATTTGATGATCTCTTCAAGCCCACGGCGTGAACCCAAACCCAATCTGGCAAGCAGTTTTTGTAGTTTTTCGCCAGCAGGTTTGTTGGTTGCGTTTTGTTCGTTGATGGTGGAGTTGTTTTTGGGTTTTGATTGATTCATAACTTAAATCCAGAAAATTGGTTATAACATTATCTCAATGTGAAATATATCGGTTTAATGGTTGATTAGCCTAGATAAACACCCACGAACGCTGATGAAAAACTTGTCATCATACATGATTCATCTGAGTTTAACAAGTTCATTATAAGTTCATTGTCTGATTTTTAGGTGGTCAAGGTCAGGCAGTGGTGGCAATCTATCTAAGCTATCTAGCCCAAACGCATCCAAAAATGCTTGGGTGGTGTGCAGTAGTGCAGGGCGACCTAAAGTGTCCTTATGCCCATTTTCGACAATCCAGCCTTTATCAAATAATTGTCGCAAAATATTGCTAGAGACTGCCACGCCACGCACCTGCTCAATGTCTGATCGTGTGACAGGTTGCTGATAAGCAATGATGCTTAAGGTTTCAAGCAAGGCTTGACTTAGATTTTCTAGCCGCTCAGGAAAAACCTGCTGAATTAGGCTACTGTAGCTGTCTTTGATTTGCAAGCGATAACCGCTGGCAGTCTTATTGAGTGTCAATACACCATAAGACAGCCGTTCTTGCAGAATGGCCAAGGCATCTTGAAGTTCATTTGAACCGATCATCAGATGTTTTTTTAAATCTTTATCGGTCAGCGGTGTTTCGCTGGCATGTAGTAAAACTTCAATATATCGGCTGAAAGTTTCAGCTTGCTTGTGAGCTTGCAAAAAATCAGAGGTGGTATGTTGTGTCATAACAGATTCATGATTATTTAAAAAATGAGTATATAAAAATAGCTACTTAAGTGAATTAAAAACTAACAGCGATTAATGTAGCCAATGTAAGCTTTGTTTTGTTAAATCTTGCCCATTTTGGTTATCATGATAAGTATCATTTTTGGTTGGATTAAGCTTACCAGAATTGGCTTCATCAAATCCGATTAAACCTCGTTTCATCAGCTCAAGTACAGCCACAAAACTCACCACAATGCCTATTTTGCCTTGAGATTTATCAATCAGTTCGGCAAAGGTACTAACGCCTTTTTCGCTTATCAAGCGTGTAATGCTGGCGATACGCTGAGATAATGGCACGCTGTCCGCTTGAACAGTATGGGTAATAGCTTCAGGGCGAATTTTCATATGAATTAAGCTTTCGACCAAAAGCTCTGGCGAATACTTGGGCAGCTGCTTTTGCATGGCTTCGGGACTTGGCATACTGGTAAATGCTAAAAAAACATCTCTTTCTAGACGAAGCAGACCATCGATACGCCGAGCAGCTTCTTTGATTTGAGCATACTCCTCAAGCCTTCGGATTAATCTAGCCTTAGGGCTAATCTCATCATCATCAACTTTAGATTGGGGCAATAATAGCTCGGATTTGATGGCTACCAGTGTACTTGCCATTAATAAATAATCGCCCGCAAGCTCAAAATACGCTTCGTCCAACTCACTGATATAGCTTAAATATTGCTCGGTAATTGGCAAGATGGCAGTTTCGGTTAAATCAAAATTATTTTTTTTGACTAAGTACAATAAAAAATCCAAAGGTCCTGCAAACTGTTCAAGCCAAATCGCAAATGCCTGTGGCGGGATATATAAATCTTCAGGCAAATTAAGTACAGGTGTATCAAAGATGCGTACATCAGCCGTTTTTGATGGTGCTGGATTATTTGATATGGTGATCATGATTTAAGCTTGGCAAGTGGCTTGATGCCAATGGCACGGCGAGTTTTATCCAGCTGCTTTTGGGCAACACGCCGAGCCTTAGTAGCACCCATTTGTAAAATTTCTTCAAGCTCTTTTGGATTATTCATTAGATGTAAATAACGCTCACGATAAGGGGCAATTTCATGATTGATTTTATTAAATAAAATCTCTTTAGCTTCACCCCAGCCAATACCACGACGATAATGTGTTGCCAATGCTTCAATCTCTTCAGGCGTACCAAAGGCTTTGTAGATTTCAAAAATGGTGCAATGCTCGGGGTCTTTTGGCTCTTCGGGTGGTTGAGAATTGGTGACAATCTGCATGACTGCCTTTTTAAGCGCTTTTTCAGGGTCAATTTGAGGGTTGCCATCACCAAAAAGTGGAATGGTGTTACCATAACTTTTTGACATTTTTCGTCCATCCAAACCAGTCAGTAGCGGTGTGTTTTCGTCGACAACGGCAAAAGGCTCGACAAATAAGGGTTTGTATTTAAAATTAAACGATCCTGCAATGTCTCTTGCCATTTCAATATGCTGAATTTGATCTTTACCCACAGGGACATGGGTGGCATTAAACATCAAAATATCGGCCGCCATCAAGACAGGATAGCCAAATAATCCCATGCTGATGCCATAATCAGGATCGGTATCTTCTTTACTTAAATTCATATCGACGGCGGCTTTATAAGCATGGGCACGATTCATCAGCCCCTTGGCACATGAGCAATTGAGTATCCATGCCAATTCAGGAATCTCAGGAATGTCCGATTGACGATAAAAAATAACTTTTTCAGGATCAAGACCACATGCCAACCAAGTGGCGGCAATCGCTCGAGTAGAGCGATGAATTTCATCAGGGTCAAAACATTTAATAATACCATGATAATCTGCCAAAAAGAAAAACGCATCTCCATCATGATTCTCAAAGGCACGATGAGCCTCGGCAATGGCGGGGCGAATGGATCCAACATAATTACCTAAATGGGGAATGCCAGTGGTGGTGATACCTGTTAGGATGCGTTTTTTGGTTGTGTTCATAATAATACTCTTATTTTATCCTTAAATTTAATTAAAATATGTTAAATTGTCTTTAATAACTGTGATAATGCACCACCTGCGTTATCAGTTTTCATAAATTGTTCACCAATCAAAAAATGGTGAATATGATTTTGTTGCATTCGGTGAATATCGGTGGCATGATGAATACCGCTTTCGCTAACCACAAGGGCATCTTGCCCAAGATTGGCAAATAGTCGTTGGGATAAGCGAATGCTATTTTCTAAATCTACCTGAAAGGTATTTAAATTGCGATTATTAATGCCGTAGATATTGTGAGCTGATTTGGGTAAATTTAGTGCTTGGGTTAGCTCATCATCGGTGTGAATTTCAATCAATACATCCAGACCCAAGTCAGTTGCTGTTTGATGTAAGTGTAAGGCGGTATCAGCATCTAAACAAGCCATGATAAGTAAAATACAATCCGCCCCCATCGCAGCCGATTCAATAATTTGGTATTCATCAACCATGAAATCTTTACGGAGTACAGGTAAGCGAACAGCCTTGCGGGCTTTAATAAGATAGTCATCATGACCTTGAAAATAATCACGGTCTGTGAGTACGGATAAACAGGTTGCACCAGCCTTTTCATAGGCTTGTGCTGTTGTCACGGGGTTGAAATCTTGACAAATGATACCTTTGGAAGGCGAGGCTTTTTTTACTTCTGCAATCACACCAATATCAGTTGTTGTATCAACCGCTCTTAGTGCATTAGCAAAACCTCGAGGCATGTGGTGAGCTGCCGACTTTAAAAGCTCATTGGTCGTTTTGATGGCTTTGGCGACTGCAATCTCTTGGTGTTTGGTTGCGATGATTTTTTGAAGGATACTGGGGGTGTTTGTTGTCATAAGCTTGTCATCATCCTTGGTATTTGGACTTGTTATTCACAGTGCTGGGTAAAGTTTGCAAATGCATTTAGCTTATCTAAAGCTTGGCGACTTGTCATAATTTGCTTGGCAATGGCAACGCCTTCGGCATGTGTTTTGGCATGGCCTGCCACATAAATAGCAGCACCTGCGTTGATGGCAATCATCGCTCGTGCCTTTAGGCTGATATCATCATTTGCTGTGCCGCCCAGTGCATTTTTGATGATTTCAAGACTTTGTTTTGAATCATTGACAGTCAGACCATATAAAGTTCTTGAGACAATACCAACATCTTCAGGCTGACAAAGATAAGTATGTACCTTACCATCTTTAAGCTCAGCGACATGTGTGCCCGTGGCAAGACTAAACTCATCTAAGCCATCTTGAGAATGCACGACCATGACATGGGTAAGACCAAGTTTAGCAAAAACATATGCCAATGGCTCACACAGTTCAGGGCTAAAAACACCGACCACAGCACGGCTAACCTTAGCAGGGTTGGTCAGTGGGCCTAAAATATTGAAGATCGTACGAACTTTGAGCAATCGGCGGACACCAACAGCATGACGCATTGCAGGGTGATGATTGGGTGCAAATAAAAATCCAATGCCAAGCGTATTAATGGCTTTGACTGTCTGAGTTTTATTAATATCCAAACGCACGCCCGCCAAGCTTAGCACATCTGAAGAGCCAGAGCTTGTTGATACACCACGATTACCGTGTTTGGCAATGGTAACACCTGCCGCCGCTGCCACAAAAGCAGATGCTGTTGATACATTAAATAAGTTTGAACCATCGCCACCAGTACCAACAATATCAACTGCATTGGGATTGCAAATATCAATGGTATCGGCAAGCTCAATCATTGTTTTAGCGCAAGTGGTAATTTCATCTATAGACTCACCTTTTTGCCGCAAAGCGATCAAAATGGCTCCCATCAACGCATCAGGGCAACGACCTTGCATGATGATGAGCATGACTTGACGCATCTCATCATGGGTTAATTCAATATTCTTTAGCAAGTGGCTAAGGGCTTTGGTCAAAATAGCCAAGATATCACCATCGGTCATGATGGCAATATTATCGGCGGTGATGGTCTTTGTCATAATATTTGGTTTATTTTTCCAGTGTAGGACTGCCTGTCGTGAATTTAGATTGTCAATCTGTTATCAATTTTTGATCATAGGTTTCAATAATAGGCATGCTAAATTAATTAATTGCATGCGTGTTTTTTGGTATCAGACAACTTTGGGTAAGTGACTATTTTCAAGCTTTGCCAACCCACAACGCTTTAAAAAGTTATTTAATAATTGATAACCATATTCGCTCAAAATAGATTCAGGGTGAAATTGCACACCTTCAACATCAAGCGATTTATGGCGTACGCCCATAATTTCTTGCATACGACCATCAGCATGAGCTGTCCAAGCGGTGACCTCTAAACAATCAGGTAGGCTTGCCTTGTCAATCACCAAAGAATGATAGCGTGTGGCATTAAAAGAGTTTGGAATATCAGCAAAAACACCTTGATTGGTATGGTGTACAGATGATAGTCGCCCATGCATTGCCTCACCTGCACGCACCACCTGACCACCAAACGCTTGTCCGATGGCTTGATGACCTAAACAGATGCCCAAAATTGGAATTTTTCCTGAGAGTTTATCTAAAATCTCAAGTGTTACGCCTGCTTCGTTTGGACTGCAAGGACCTGGACCCAAAACAATCGCTCGAGGTGCAAGCTTGATGATTTGATCCAAAGTGGTTTCATCATTTCGCCAAACGGTCATCTCTTGTTGTAATTCTCCAAAATATTGAACAATATTATAAGTAAAACTACAATAATTATCAATCATCAGTATCATTTTAATAAATCCTTGATTTAAATAGATATTTTGATTTTAATCCTTTATCCATACTCGCTTGGCACTGGCTTTAAGCGAATGATGGTAATATTTGACTCATTAGCAGTTATTTTGTTCAAAGTAATAAGTCAGGTCGTGCCTGTTGGTTCGGTATTGTACCATTTTTTTGGCAGTGGTCAAATCAGTGTACTGATAATTAGTCAATTAAACTTGCCAGTCAGCAGTTTACCAAATGGTATTGGCAGGTTCATAGTGCATGATTTGGGTAATGTGATTGTTGGCATCAACCAAAACAACATTGGGCTTATGATTTTGGGCATCAATATCCTGCATCATCACATAATTCATAATAATCACAACATCGCCTGGTTGTACTTTACGAGCAGCTGCACCATTTAGGCACACCACGCCACTACCACGCTCGCCTGCGATGGTATAAGTTTCAAATCTCTCACCATTATTATTATTGACGATGCTGACTTTTTCATTCACTAAGATACCAGCAGCATCTAACAAATCCACATCAATGGTGATGCTACCCACATAATTTAGATTAGCTTCAGTAACAGTAGCACGGTGGATTTTACCACCCAAAAGTGTACGAATCATGGTTGTATTTTCCAAATTAATAATTATCATTAATGTTGATAGTAATTGGTGTCATCGGCTTGAGTTTTAAAGCGGCGATGAAACCACATCCACTGGGTTAAATCTTTTTGAATATTTTGCTCAATCAGTCGATTGATGCGTTCAGCATCGGCGGTTTCGTCATCGCTGGGATAATTTTTTAACGCAGCGCTTAGGCTGATGTGATAATGTGGACGGTGACCTTTTGCGATATAATCGGGCGTTTGTCTGAGCATATCCATCATGATGATGACAGGAGGATTGGCTTTATCACCCAGCTTAATAAGACGACGCTGAGCGGTAATCGTTGCTGCAGGCACACCAAAAAAGGTCGCCATCACGCCATGCTCAAGACCAAAATCTTGATCAGGTGAATACCAAATTATCCGACCTTGTTTGAGCCGAGTGATGAGTTTTTTCATATCACGATTTGAGATTTGCTCATCAAAGATACAGCGGCGTGCATTATAGATAAACCATTCAAGCAAAGGGTTGTTTTGTGGGCGATACACGCAGTCCGCCGCAAAAAACTGTGTACATAACCGACCGCCCAAATCAAGCGTCGTGCGATGTCCACCAAGTAAAATCACCGCTTTATTTTGTTTTTGGGCATCAATCAAATGCTGTAAACCAGAAATGCTAAAAGTGCGTTTAAAGACATTAGGGCGAAACCATGCACATAAACTTTCAAAAATACCAATACCTTGATTAATAAATACTTGCCGTGCGGTGGCCTTGTGTTTTGATTTTGGTTGATTTGGGAAGGTAAGCTGCAGGTTGGTTAGAGTGTCTTGAACTCGGCTTTTAGCTAAGTAATGTACCAAAATGCCAAGACGCTTGCCGATCCAAAACTGCCAACGCAGCGGTAGAAAAATCAGCGGTAAAATCAACGCAAAAGCCAGCCAAACTCCCCAATATTTGGGATGTAAAAACGCCCATTCAAACGATTTTGGCTCAGCTTGGCTACTTTGTTTATGAGTATCTGTCAAGCTTGGCATATGCTTAATGGATATGGCGTGTTTGGGTGTCTGCTTATGCTGATGATGGCAACTCATGGATCATATTCTTTATTAATGGTACTGTTTAAACCTGTATTTTAAAGTTTATTGGGTCATATTTTCAAGCTCATCCCATCGCTCAAGCTTCATCATCAAAAGCTCATCAATCTCTACCAATCGCTCACCAGCCTTCGTTGCTGCCGCCAAATCGGTATTAAACCATGAACCATCTTCAATCTTTTTGGCAAGCTGTGCCTGCTCTTGTTCAAGTGCAGCAATTTCATTAGGCAAATCTTCAAGTTCACGCTGCTCTTTATAGCTGAGTTTGCGTTTTTGGGCAACGCCTGATTGAGGTGGTTTGATTTGGATGGGTTCAGCGGGTTTTGTCGCCTTAGGTTTATTGTCTGTGGCGTGATGAGCAAGCCATCTTTCATGCTGTTGTACATAGTCTTCATAACCGCCAACATATTCCAAAACGATACCGTCGCCGTACTTATCAGTATCAAATACCCAAGTTTGGGTAACAACATTATCCATAAAAGCACGGTCATGGCTGATGAGTAATACCGTGCCTTTAAAATTGACCACAAAATCTTCTAAAAGCTCAAGTGTTGCCATATCCAAATCATTGGTAGGCTCATCTAGCACCAAAACATTGGCAGGTTTTAGCAATAATTTGGCCAATAAAACGCGTGCTTTTTCACCGCCTGATAGTGCTTTAACAGGTGTGCGAGCACGATTTGGCGTGAATAAAAAATCTTGCAAATAGCTTAAAATGTGCGTAGTTTTTCCACCAACATCGACATGGTCAGAGCCTTCTGAAACATTATCTGCGATAGATTTTTCAGGGTCTAGGTCGTCTTTGAGTTGGTCAAAAAAAGCAATATTTAGATTGGTGCCAAGCTTAACCGAACCTGATTGAATCGCTGAATCATCCAAACCCAAAATGCTTTTAATTAAGGTTGTTTTGCCAACGCCATTTTTGCCAATGATACCAACTTTATCACCACGAACAAGCAGCGTTGAAAAATCCTTAACTAAGGTTTTATTGTCGTATTCTAAAGTTAAGTGATTGACTTCACAAACAATTTTTCCAGATTTTTCGCTATTGTTTTGGCTAATTTGGACAGTACCCAACACATCACGGCGTGCTTTTCGCTCTTCACGCATGGCTTTTAAGGCACGGACACGACCTTCATTACGGGTGCGGCGTGCTTTAATGCCTTGGCGAATCCAAACTTCTTCTTGGGCAAGCTTTTTATCAAATTCGGCAAATGATTTTTCTTCACTGGCAAGTTCAAGCGCTTTTAACTCTTGGTAGCGTGCATAGCCACCCACACCTTGCGTCACATCATAGCCAGAGAGTTGACCACGGTCAAGCTCGATGATATAAGTGGCAAGTGTATCAATAAACTTCCTATCATGCGAGATGAAAAGAACGGTTAATCGTTCATTCAATAAAAATTTTTCAAGCCAAGTGATGCTTTCAATATCTAAATGGTTGGTTGGCTCGTCTAAAAGTAGCACATCAGGATTTGTTACCAAAGCCTGTGCTAACAAAACACGGCGTTTACGACCCCCTGATAATGTTGATAAGCAAGCATCGGCATCAAGCCCCATGCTGTCAATCAATGCACGCGCACGCCGCTCCAAGTCCCAACCGTTCAGAGCGTCTAAGGTTTGCTGAAGACCGCTCATGACATCACAGGCTTCATTGTCGCCCATGGCGCATTTTGCACTGGCTTGATGATAGTTTTTTAAGGCTTGGGCAACTTTGTCATCACCCTCCATCACCACATCAAGGACGCTGGCTGACTCATTTGGCACATCTTGTGCCAGCATGGCAATTTTTGTACCATCTTTGATGAGTATCTCACCATCATCAGCATGTATTTGACGCATAATCAGCTTAAATAAGGTGGATTTGCCTTCACCATTTCGACCAATCAAACAAACGCGTTCATTGGGTTTTAGGGTGAAATGAACGCCATCTAAAATCGGCGCTGTGCCAAAGGCTAAATGAATATTTTTTAAGTGAATTAAAGCCATAAGATGAAAAGCGATACAGTAAAATCAATGATAAAAAAGTGATGAAAGATTGTCAAAAACCAATAGACTAACTATCATATCAAATTTTAACCAAAAATTGTGCGTTATGTCGTAAAATAAGCCAAATTGGTCAAAGATTTACCCAAAAACCTTAATCCAAAACCTTAATACCCAATAAATGAGTTGATATTTTTATGCCTGATGTCTTATTTACCAAAGATTTTACCTTAATTGATCTACAAACACGCATCAGCTTTTTGGAGGATACTTGTGATGAGCTTAGTAAAATTATTGCTCGCCAAGACCGTGATTTAAGAGATTTGCAAGATCAGTTAAAACTGATGTACCAACATATCCAAGCCAAGCAAGACGATGTAGGCATTGCTACATTTGATTTATTGGCTGATAGACCGCCACATTATTAAATCCGATTGATTTACCCAATATTGATTTACACAATCAAATATCAACCATCAAACAAATGAAAATAAACGCTAAAAATTGTAAGAAAATATATATATTTTACTTGTTTTGTGATTAAATTTCATTTAAGATACAAATGTGTAAGACTTTTGTACTGTTCTATAAAGAAGTATGGACAGTTTTACATATTGTAAGGACTGACTTTTTGGAGAAAGTGATGAGCTTAAAATTTGGATACAAAGCGCTGAGTTTGGCGGTATTTTCAACCCTAACCGCAACCGCAGCACAAGCAGCAGGCCTGGATCGCTCAGGGCAAGATGTGACTGCTTTTTTACAAGATGGCACTTATGCCGAAACCGTTTATACTTATATTGATGCCAATGTTACCGGTAAAGATACCGCAGGCAAAGATACAGGTGATATTGCCGAAGCTTATGATTTTTTCCGTTACGGTGTTAAAGCAGACATCAACGACACCTTTAGCATCGGTGTGCTATATGACGAGCCATTTGGTGCAGCGGTTCAATATGACGGTAATAGTAATTTTGTGGCAGATAAAAATGCAACAGCAACAATTTTTGCCCAAGCTATCAATCAGGCTACAAAAGCACAATTAAACGATAGCCTTGCTTATAAATCAATTAAGCCAGTTTTAGACAGTGTTAAATCACCTCAGCGTGCTTTGGCAGTAGCATCAATCGTAGAAACCAATTCAGCACAAGCCAAACCCATTGCTGACCGATTAAGAGCAGCGGCTGCACATGCAGAAGCAACTGACGGTCAAAAGACTAATGTCGAAATTCGCACCAACAACCTAACCATGTTAGTCGGTGCCAAATTGGGTGCTAATAAAAATTTCCAAATCTATGGCGGTCCTGTGGCTCAAAGAGTTAAGGGCGAAGTGCATTTGCGTGGTCCTGCTTATCAAGTCATGACAGGTTATGATGCCAAAATTGCAACAGATACTCAATTGGGCTGGGCGGCAGGTTTGGCATTTTATAAACCCGAAATTGCCCTAAAAGCCGCTTTGACCTATCGCTCTGAGATTGAGCATGACTCTGAAATTGCCGAAACCATTCCTGTTACGGGCTATGCGGGTAAAAAGGATTTTAAAGTTACTTTGCCTGACTCATGGAACTTAGATTTTCAAACTGGTGTGAATCCAACAACGCTATTAACTGCCAAAGTACGCTATGTACCATGGTCTGATTTTGACATTCGCCCAACACAGTATACAGAAACCACAAAACTTCGTTATCCACAGGGTTTACCAATCATCAGCTATGACAAAGACCAATGGTCGGCTGAAGTTGGTTTGGGTAAGCGTGTTAGCGATCGTTTGGCTGTTTCAGGTGCGGTAGGTTGGGATAGTGGTGCAGGTAACCCTGCAAGTAGCTTAGGTCCTATCAAAGGCTATTATTCATTGGGCTTAGGTGCGCGTTATAATGTTACACCTGAATGGTCGCTGTCTTTGGGTGGTAAATACTTTAAATTTGGAGATGCTCAAGCACAGCTACCAACCAAAGATAAAGTAGGTAACTTTGATAGTAATGATGGCTATGCCTTGGGCGTTAAGCTTGCTTATCACGCCAAATAATCTCATGCTAAATCATACAAAAATGTCCTAAATATAAAAAATAGCTTGAATTTTCAAGCTATTTTTATTAGTTGGTTAAAAAATTAACGAATCTCAACCGTCGCACCATTTTCGATGACAGCGACCAATTCTAGCACATCCCAATTGGTCAGGCGAATGCAGCCCAGCGACGATTGACGACTAATACCCTCTGGTATGGGCGAACCATGAATACCATAGCTGGGTTTATTTAATCCCATCCAAACCACACCGACAGGACTGTTTGGTCCTGGTGGTAAATAATAGACTTTGTTGTCTTCATCATCACGATTGACGGTGGCCTTATAAGTTGGCATTTTAACTTTATTGATGATTTTGTACTTACCGCCTGGTGTTGTACTTGCCTCACCGCCAACAGTTGTTGGGTAAGTGGCGACAAGCTGGTCTTCATGATAAGCATATAAAATCTTATCTTTACGATCAGCAACCACACGAGTAACAACGCCTTCAAATGGCTTGCCAGTATTAATAACCGTAATGCTTTCGCCAGCAACAAAGCGTTTATTTGGGTTGAGTTTTTTTAGGTATGCCACATCCATATGAAACCTTTCACCAAGCATCTCTTGAATACTTTCATAGCCTAAAGCTTTTAACTTTGAACGAGATTCTGCATCATTGGGTAGGGTTTTATAAGGACCTTTAGCATCAGCTTCGGTAATGGTATAACTGACCAAAACAGGTTGATTGGTCGCAATATTTTGGTTTAACGCATCCCAAGTAGCTTGGTTCATTTTACCCGTTGGCTCAAGCCCCTTGATTTTTTGAAAATTCATTAATGCTTTTTTTGAATTCATGCCCCAACCACCATCAATAGGGCCAGGGGAGGCGTGATTCCAGTCAAGCAATACTTGCATTTTTACGGTCATGGCAGTATTGACTTTCATGTCTTGTGTCCATAGCGACTCATTGACACGACGAGCGTATTCGTCCAAATTGTGTATTGTTGTACGCTTACCCCCTTGCTCGATACTGTTAATGACAGTATCATCGGTTTGGGTTGGGACGATGACCTCGCCTGAGATAATATCGCCATCAGTATTGGCATGGGCAATGCCGATGCTTAGTAAGCTTATCATTACTAAGCTTAAAGGCTTAATTAATGTCATAATAAATCCTAAAAAAATATACGCTATTATATCACGACCAAAAACTCACCACAATTTTAAACATGATGGATAATCAGGGTTAAAATTTCTAAGCCAAATGATTGATTGATTTTAAGGCTGTCATTCGCTGACATAAGTCAGCATTGTATCTGCTTTTACAGATATACCCCCAAGTTTTGTCGTTGTCATCAAGACATGGCATGATATTTAGAATTTAAATTTATGAACTTAAATTAATTTTATCTTTAAGAAGAAATTCCATCAGTGCTTTTTGGGCGTGCAGTCGGTTTTCGGCTTCATCCCAAACCACAGAGCGTGGGTCGTTTAACAGATCAAAGCTGATTTCTTCGCCACGATGGGCAGGCAAGCAGTGCATGAACAAAACATCAGGATCAGCCTTATCAAGCATGGCAGGGCTAACCTGATAAGGAGCAAATCGGCGTGCACGCGTCATTTGTTCAGATTCTTGACCCATACTCGCCCATACATCAGTTGTAATCAGATGTGCCCCTTTGGCAGCCTCTTGAGGGTCTTCAACATAAGTGACGCAGTGGCTATACTCTTCGATGAGCTTAGGATTCGGCTCAAATCCATATGGTGCTGTCACACGCAACTGAAAGCCGAATTGATGAGCTGCCAAAATATAAGAGGCACACATATTATTACCATCACCGACCCAAGTGACAGTTTTGCCTTTGATGCTGCCTCGATGTTCATGAAAGGTCTGCATATCAGCAAGCAACTGGCACGGATGAAAATCATCAGTCAACGCATTAATCACAGGTACAGACGAATGCTTGCAAAATAAATCCAGCTTGTCATGCTCAAAAGTGCGAATCATGATGATATCAACCATACTTGAAATCACCTTGGCGGAGTCTTCGATAGGCTCGCCTCGACCAAGCTGTGTATCTTTTGGCGATAAAAAGATGGCATGACCACCAAATTGACCCATACCAGCCTCAAAAGAGATGCGTGTGCGAGTTGAGGATTTTTCAAAAATCATGCCAAGCGTACGCCCCACAAACGGACGATAAATCTCGCCACACTGCTGCATTTGACGCAGCTTGCTTGCACGACTGATGATAGCCTCAAGCTCGGCAGGCGTCATATCTAAAAGATTACGAAAATGGCGTACGCTCATGATAAAATATTCCTTTAACAATCAGGGCAAATTTGTAGTATAGCATGGATATGGGGCTTGGCTATCATTTAACGATAATTTGTTTTTTAAGTGATATGGGTTGTTATGTTTAAGAAATTTGCCAAATGATCGTAACTCACTGAAAATTAATTATTTATTTTGATTTGGCAAATATTTTATGTAAACAAGCGTATATTTTTACAACTCGTTACATTTATTTGTGATAAAATTATTGAGATTCAAAATTTACCAAAAGGATATGCCATGGGTTTTATCCATGCTAAGCCAATGATGACTAGGAGTAATTTATGGGAATTTATTTAACGGCAACCGGTCTTTATAAACCTGCTTATCAAATTAGCAATGATGAGTTGGTGGCTGCATTTAATACTTATGTTGATAATTATAATGCCGAACACGCTAAGGCAATCGCAGCAGGTGATAAGGTGGCCCTTCAGCACTCATCAAGCGAATTCATCGAAAAGGCATCTGGTATCAAATCTCGTTATGTGATTGATAAAAAAGGAATTTTAGATCCCAAAATCATGGCGCCTATTTTTCCTGCTCGCAAACTTGGCGAGGAGTTGTCAGTGATGGCAGAGATGGGTTTAGCAGCACTCAAAGATGCTTTGGATCGTGCCAAGCTGACGGCTGATGACCTAGATGGTATTATTTGTGCATCATCAAATTTCCAGCGTTGCTATCCTGCCATCGCCATCGAGATTCAACATGCCATCGGTATGCAGCATGGCTTTGCTTATGATATGAATGTGGCTTGTAGTGCGGCGACTTTTGGCATTGCCCAAGCGGTAGGTAGCATCAAAGCAGGGCTTGGCAAAAAAATCGCTGTGCTAAATGTTGAAATTACCTCAGCGCATCTTAATTGGCGTAATCGTGATAGCCACTTTATTTTTGGTGATGTGGCGGCTGCGACGATTGTTGAGGAGTTGTCAACCCCAAAAGGTTATGAAATTCTTGACAGTAAGCTATACACACAATTTTCTGCCAATATTAAAAATGAGTACGGTTTTATGGATCGTAGCGAGTTTTTGGCAGCAGATACACAAATGTATGCAGACATCAAAGAGCCAGTTACTGATAAGCTTTTCTTACAAGAAGGGCGTAAGGTATTCCGTGAAGTTTGCCCCAAAGTTTCAGAAATCATTACCATACATTTGACCGAAAATAACTTATCAGCCGATCAAATTAAGCGTATGTGGCTACATCAAGCCAATATTAATATGATTGATTTGATTTTGCGTACGGTCGTTGGAAAAGATGCGGATAAATCCATTGCACCTGTTGTCATTGCAGAATATGGCAATACCAGTTCAGCAAGCCCTGTGGTAGCGTTCCATGAGACTCAAGACGGTGTTGAAAGCGAAGATCTATGCGTAATGTGTTCTTTTGGTGCTGGTTATTCAATTGGATCGGTATTACTCAAAAAAGTATAAAATTATAATTAATTATTAAGTTAAGATATATTAATTAACAAGACCAATCAAAAGCGTCTATTTAATCAGATGCTTTTGAAATTTTATCCATAAATTCAGTCCAAACCTACAAAACCTATCAATGGCAATTAATTCACCTACAAAGGCAATGCCTTACGATAGTCGCTTCAGGTAGCTGAGTGGTTTGGTGATTACCAGCACAAACTATAATTAAGTTTTACTAATATACTATTTTGTTAAAAGATTTGTTGCTTCGTCAATCAAGCAATCAAAAAACATTTGTACAGACAAAAGGCATGGCGATCATGTCTTTTTTATTTTGGGCTTTTGGTTTACAATAGCTCGATGATAAGAATCTATTTTAATTGAGTAATTTATGAAAATTTATTTGGCAAGAAACCAAGTGCAGGCAGGACCGTATACACTCGAAGAGCTTAATACCATGTTAGCATCTGGTGAGGTACGGCTTGATGATTTGATTTGGCACTCACCAATGACCACTTGGCAACGCTTGGGCGACTTAACCCAAAATCAATCCTATTATCAGCCCAATAGTACGCTACCACCTAAACCAGCAACTTTGGCTGAGATTCAGCACAAAACCAAAACAAGAGGATTTGGTGATAATGTAGATTTTCACTCTGATCGCACCCAATCTACCGATAAACCTAAGCGTATCAGTGTAGATGAGCTGTATGGTAAAAAACCCGTTCAGCCGTCTGATGATACAAATGATCAGTCGTCCAGTCGAACATCTGATGTGGCGATTAGTCAGAATACGCAGGCAGTTTTGGCAACCATTGGTTCAAGATTTATGGCGGTGATGATTAACTTTGTGCTATTTATGTTGGCACTGATGCCTTTTTTACAGCAGTTTATGGCACTAAACCCTGATCCAGTTCTACTAAATACAGGCGATTTTGAGACACGCATGGCTTATGCCCAAGAATTGGCAACGCAGATACCTGCACAAACGATGACACTATCAAGCATTTTGATTGCTGCCTATTTAATCATTCAGCTTATCTTAATTATAGTCCGAGCACAGTCATTTGGTAAACTGGTCGCAGGCATTCGTACTGTAGATACAAAAACTTTAGAAAAACCAAATTTTTTCAAGCGATTTGTCTTGCGTGTTGTCGTGCTATTTTTTATCTATCAGTTGGCAAGTGCTTTGCCAATCGCCATTAATATGGCGCTGATTTTATTGATGATTAATTATATCATGGCAGCACGCAGCCCAATTAAACAAGGTTGGCATGACAAATTGGCAGGTACTATTGTTGTGAAGGCATCTGAGGTAAAATTTAAGAAAAAATCAGATAAGTGAGAAAATCATGACGCCAGAACAACAAGCCATTCTTGAGCGAGTACAGCTGCCCAATGACTGGAAGCAGGCGCTTGCACCTGCCTTGATTAGCGAAAATATGGATAAATTGCGTGATTTTTTAAAGATGCAATATCATCAACAAAAAAATATTTATCCCCCAAAAAATCAAATATTTAACGCATTTCATTTAACGCCATTATCTCAAGTTAAAGTGGTCATTTTAGGCCAAGACCCCTATCATGGCATAGGTCAGGCCATGGGGTTGTCTTTTTCGGTACCTAAACTTATCCCAAAACCGCCCAGCCTTCAAAATATCTTAAAAGAGCTATCAAATGATTTGGGCGTGCCCATCAGTCGTCATGGCGATCTTAGCTTTTGGGCTAAGCAAGGCGTATTACTGCTGAATGCCACCTTGACCGTTGAAGCAGGTCTTGCTGGCAGTCATCAAAAACAAGGTTGGGAGGAGTTCACTGATGCCGTCATTGAAGCCATTAATAATTATACCGACCAGACGGTTTTTATATTATGGGGCAGCTATGCAAAACATAAAGGTCGATTTATTGATACATCAAAACACTTGGTGCTAACCGCAAGCCATCCTTCACCTTTGGCGGCAAATCGTGGGGGATTTTTTGGCACTCGACCATTTTCACGCACAAACGAGTATTTGCAACGCCATGGCAAAACACCGATCAATTGGGCTTTGCCTCAATAGTTGCCAAATATGATAGTGCCATTTCATTACATTAATAATTCTAATATCAGTTATGATCAGTATCACTTTTGGTCGATGCGTGATGTTGAGATGATGAATCATGCTTTGGAGATTGCCAAACAAGGTGCTAAGTTTGGTGAAATTCCTGTCGGTGCAGTGGTTGTATACGAGGGTAGGATCTTAGGTGAAGGCTATAATTGCCCAATCACTACCCAAGATCCGACAGCACACGCTGAAATTGTGGCAGTACGGCGGGCGTGTGAGACGCTAAATAACTATCGCCTACCAAAAGGCTGTATACTTTATGTAACGCTAGAGCCTTGCACGATGTGCTTTGGTGCGCTGATTCATGCTCGCATAAGCCGTGTTGTGTTTGGTGCATTTGAACCGAAAGCTGGCGTTGTTGTAAGTCAGCTAAAATTACCAGAACAGGTGTTTTATAACCATCACTTAAGTGTTTATGGCGGACTTTTGGCAGATAAAAGTAGTGCCTTATTGAGTGGTTTTTTTAGGCAGCGACGCCAAGAAAAAAGAGCATTAAAAACCCAAGCCTAATAATTTAACATACCTTACCATATCTATGAAAAAACACAATTTTATGACTGATTTACAGATAAATTCAGATAAACCAATCATTATCACCATTGATGGCCCAAGCGGTGCGGGTAAAGGTACGCTGGCTTATCGGCTGGCAGAGCATTTTGGTTTTGAGCTATTAGATAGCGGTGCGTTGTATCGTATTGTTGGGCTGATGGCTTATCAAGCAAGATTACTTGATAACACCCCTGATGAGCTTGCCTTATCTGATTTGGTGCAGTCGCTTCATTTAAGTTTTTGCCCAAACGCTAAAACACGAGCCATTGATATTTATGTTGATAAAAAGCCATTGCGTGATGATATCCGTAATGAAACTGTCGGCGGCTATGCTTCTATTGTTGCAGCATTTCCAAAAGTACGCTCAGCACTGCTTGACTTACAAAGAAATATCGCAGATAACAAGCTTGGCTTGGTGGCAGATGGGCGAGATATGGGTACGGTGATTTTTCCTCATGCCCATGCAAAAATTTATCTCACTGCAAGCGCTCAGGCTCGTGCCAAAAGGCGTGTTACTCAATTAACTCAAGCAGGAAAACAGGCAAATTTTGATGATATATTGGCGGATATCATCGCACGAGATGAGCGAGATGAAAATCGATCAGTTGCCCCAAGTCGTCCTGCCGATGATGCGTTATTGATTGATAGTTCAGATAAGTCAGCCGATTTGGTTTTTGAAGAAGCAATGCAGTTTATAGAACAAAAATTATCTGAATGATGATACGCTGACTAAAAATAACTTTATTAATTAAGACTTTGCCATTTAAGTTTGTCATTTAAGAGATAAAACATAAAAAATACTATCTATTGGGATTATAATCTGCTATAATTAACAGGTTTAATATATTTTTGTGTTGTCATTAAGTTTAAAACCAGCATTTCTTAATGACTATACATCACTTGAACCGTACTGTGCTGGACAGGCTACGGCTAATTTTTAAGGTAAATATAATGGTATCATTTGCTGAACTGTTTGAAGCAAGCCAATCAGAACAAGGTCTTAACATTGAGCGTGGCTCAGTGATTTCAGGAACAGTCGTTGCTATTGACAGCGATTGGATTACAGTTGATACAGGTCTTAAATCTGAAGGTATCGTTGCTCGTGAAGAGTTCTTAAACGAAGCTGGCGAGCTTGAAGTGGCAGTAGGCGACAGCATTGATGTTGTAGTTGAAGCTGTAGATAACGGCATGGGTCAAACTGTGCTTTCACGCGAAAAAGCGAAGCGTGAAGAAAGCTGGCGTGCGCTTGAACAACTACACGAAAATGATGAAATCGTTAAAGGCGTTATTTCATCTAAAGTTAAAGGCGGTTTCACTGTTGAGATTGGTTCAGTGCGTGCATTCCTTCCAGGGTCATTGGTAGATGTTCGCCCAGTTCGTGAAACGACACACCTAGAAGGCAAAGAGCTTGAATTTAAAGTCATTAAAATTGATAAACAACGCAACAATATCGTTGTATCACGCCGTGCTGTTATGGAAGCTGAAAATTCAGCAGAGCGTGATGAGCTACTAGCCAAGCTAGAAGAGGGCATGGAAGTAGAAGGTATCGTTAAGAACCTAACTGATTATGGTGCATTTGTTGATTTAGGCGGTATTGATGGTCTATTGCACATCACCGATATGGCGTGGAAGCGTATCAAGCACCCATCAGAAGCAGTGGAAGTCGGTCAAGACCTTAAAGTAAAAGTTCTTAAATTTGACCGTGAGCGTAACCGTGTTAGCTTGGGTCTAAAACAATTGGGTGCTGACCCATGGACTGAAGTTGAGCAAACTTATCCAGTGGGTACCATCACCAAAGCGCGTGTAACCAACCTAACTGATTATGGCTGCTTTGCTGAAATCGCTGAAGGTATTGAAGGTTTGGTGCATGTCTCTGAAATGGACCATACGAACAAAAATATTCACCCATCAAAAGTTGTTCAAGTGGGCGATGAGGTGAATGTGATGGTTCTTGAGATTGATGGTGAGCGTCGCCGTATTAGCCTTGGTATCAAACAAACCATGCCAAATCCATGGGCTGAGTTTGATAAAAACCATGAAAAAGGTCAAAAAATCAGCGGTACCATCAAATCAATCACTGACTTTGGTCTGTTTATTGGTCTAGAAGGTGGTATTGATGGTTTGGTACACCTGTCTGATATTTCATGGACTGAGTCTGGTGAGGAAGCCATCCGCAATTACTCAAAAGGTGATACCGTTGAGGCGGTCGTATTGTCTGTTGATGCAGAAGCAAACCGTATCAGCCTAGGCATTAAGCAGCTAAACTCTGATCCATTTAATGAATACTTGCTATCAAATGATCGTGGTGCTATCGTTAAAGGTACAGTAAAAGAAGTGGATGCTAAAGGTGCGGTGATTACTTTGGCCGATGAAGTTGAAGGTTATTTGCGTGTTGCAGATATTGCTCGTGAGCGTACCGAAGATGCCTCTAAAGTCTTGAGCGTTGGCGATGAAGTAGAAGCTAAAATTGTCGGCGTTGACCGTAAATCTCGCAATATTAGCCTATCAATCAAGGCAAAAGATGAAGCTGATGAGCGTCAAGCCATTAAAGAGCTTTCTAATACAGCAGCTGAAACACAGCCAAAAACACTTGGTGATATTTTCGGTGAGCAGCTTAAAGGTTGATTGTCCTGAATATGATTAAGCCTATTAAAAAGAGCGGTGTTGGTCATCGCTCTTTTTATTGCAGTAAATTGATTCAATATCATTTTTAACGGTTTGAATGTATTTTGAATGTGTGACATTTTAACAAAAAAATTATTTTCTTTTTTTGTGTTTTAAGTTATTATTTCCAGCTTTTTTGATAAAAAGCTTGATTTGTGATTGAGGTAGGTCGTATGCAAGCGGTAATAAATAAATCTAATTTGATTGCAAATTTGGCATCAGTCTGTGAAGAGTTAGAAGAAGATGTTGTTGATGAAGCAGTACGCCTAATGATTGCGATGATGGTTAATGAGTTGGTGTATGATGGGCGTATTGAAGTTAGAGGTTTTGGTAGCTTTTGTTTACATCACCGTTCTGCACGCATTGCTCGTAACCCACGCACAGGCGAGAGTGTCTCTGTTAAGGCCAAAGCCACTCCTTACTTTAAGCCTGGTAAGGCACTGCGTGAATCGGTGAATTTGGTTAATGACTGACTAAACAAAGGGTTAATTATGCATATTATTTTAATCATCCTATTGGTGCTGGCATTTGCTTATTCTTTGGCACTTGTCGTTCTCAATAATCAAGCAATCGCTGTTAATTTATTATTTTCAAGTGTTGCAAATATGAGCTTGGGTTTAGTTTTAGTTGCAACAATTTTTTTAGGCATTTTGATTGGGATTTTACTTGCACTGTTATTATTTCGTGTTTTTCAAAATAAGTGGGAAATCAGTCGTCTCAAAAAAGAAAAAGCATCCATTCAAGCCAAGCTTGGTGAAGCCAATCTTCAACTGGCACAACAAGCTGAAGAAATTCGCAGATTAGAACTTGAGTATCAGACAAATAAGCCAACCTTGGCTGATGCTACTTTACAACAAGTTACCAATGATGGCTGTCATCATCCAAATTTATAACTCAATGCCTGATGAATGATGGCTGTTATTCTAAATTGCGAATGCCATTAAAATATGCTATGATTGCCGTCATAATTTAATAAAAAGCCACCATCTACGGCTTTTTATGATTGGTCACAAGGATATTTTATGGCAATTACCTCACCCATCATTGTAGCTGTTGATAAGCATAATTTAAACGATGCACTATCCTTGGCGGACAGCTTAGACCCAGCACTGTGTCGCCTAAAAGTGGGTAAAGAGTTATTTACTGTATGTGGTATCCAAATCATTCAGGCATTTCATGAGCGTGGCTTTGAAGTCTTTTTAGATTTAAAATTCCACGATATCCCAAATACCACAGCACAAGCAGTACTTTCGGCAGCTGATATGGGTGTATGGATGACCAATATCCATGCCATGGTTGGCACTGATACGATGCGTTTGTGTAAGAGCCGCTTACAAGATGGGGGCTATGATACATTGTTGATTGCGGTCACTGTGCTAACTTCTATGACACAAGCTAATTTATCCGAGCTTGGTATTCAGCGTTCGGTGAGTGAGCAGGTACGCCATTTGGCAGGATTGACTCATGATTCAGGATTAGACGGCGTTGTTTGCTCAGCTCAAGAAGCACAGCTTCTAAAACAAAAATTTGGCAAACAGTTTAGACTAATTACGCCCGGCATTCGCTTGGTCGAGGATGCCAAAGATGATCAAGCTCGCATTTGCACACCAGCTCAAGCACTACAAAATGGCTCGGATTATTTGGTCATAGGGCGTTCAATTACAAATGCATCCAATCCTAATGATAAGCTTCATACAATCTTAGCTGGTATTTGATTTTACTAACATGATTAAGCCCTGTTACCAAACAGGGCTTAATTTATGGTAATGAATAAGTCTTTTTATTGATAGCGTGTTGGATCGGCAATCTTAGCATCCATAAAGCCTTGTTTACGCAGATGGCAGCTGTCGCAGTGACCACACGCACGGCCCAACGCATCGGCTTGATAGCATGAAACGGTCATTGAGTAGTCCACACCCAATGAGATACCAAGCGTTAAGGTATCGGCTTTTGATAAATTTTGTAATGGTGCAATAATGGATAGGTGGTTGCCTTGCCTACCTGAAACGGTAGCAAGGTTTGCCATAGTTTCAAAGGCAGCGATATAGTCAGGGCGACAGTCAGGATATCCTGAATAATCTACCGAACTTACGCCAATGATGATGGCGGATGCTTGCGTCACTTCAGCAACTGCCAACGCATAAGATAAAAAGATGGTGTTGCGTGCAGGTACATAAGTAATCGGTGCGACCTGATCAGCATCGCTGTAGGTGACAGACTCATCGTGATTTGGCACCGATAGATTCATATCGGTCAATGCCGAGCCACCAAGTTTTGCGATATCAATATCAATGACATGATGTCTAACGCTAAGCTTTTTGGCGATATTTTGAGCGGCATGAAGTTCACTTGAATGGCGTTGGCCATAGCAAAAGCTGACCGCAGTGACAGTTTTAAATTGTGATTTTGCCCAGTACAGGCAGGTGGTCGAATCCAAACCGCCTGAAAATAATACAACGGCATTTTGGTTATTATTCATATGACATTTCATTGGATAAAGTTTCAAGAAAGATACTCCAAATTATGACATATTTCAACTATTTTTTAGGTAAATTCCTTTCATTAATACAAACACTGCCAAAGCATGATAAAATAAGTAGCCATAATCGATATAAATTTGCTGTACCGAGGAATGAATGGAAGTTGAGATTATCAAAATTATTCTAGCCTTTATCGTGCTGATTAACCCATCGGCAGCTTTGGCAATGTTCGTTAATTTTACGCATGGATACAGTTATGAGGATAAACGCCGTGTTGCACGGATTGCCAGTGCAACAGTGTTTATTGCGATTGCATTTTTTTCATTATTTGGTGAGATCATGTTGCGTGGTTTGGGCATCTCGTTGGGGTCGTTTCGAGTTGCAGGCGGTATCTTGCTATTTTTGATTGCACTTGGCATGATGAATGATGGTAATAATCCTGTCAAACCCAATGAAGATGAGCTGGAATTATCCCAGCCCAAGGCAAAAGATCCAAGCTCTTTGACTGGCATTGCCGTGGTGCCTCTGGCGATACCAATGATGGTTGGGCCTGGCGGTATTTCCACTGTCATTATCTACTCATCTCAAGTAAGTGGTATTGTGGGAATGTCGCTCATCATTGTTGCAGGTTTATGCATCAGTATTTTATGCTATTTGTCTTTAATGGCAGCAGGGCGGATTAGTAAATTGCTTGGCGATACTGGCTTAAATATCATCAATCGTATTATGGGGATTATTTTAGCAGCTGTGGCGATAGAAATCGTTGTGGCAGGTCTAAGAACCATTTTTCCAAATTTATTATAATCAGCCCAAATAATTAAAACCAAAAATATCTTTAATCTTCTTCTTGGATGGGCGTGTTTAGCCGATCACGGTTTGGCGATAGTTTCGCCAATAGCTTAGATGACATGGGCAAAATGCCCCCATCCATCAGATCAGCCAATATTTCGGCACAAAAAGGGGCAAAGCTAAAGCCTTTAGATCCCATGCCGTACAGACAAAAAATATGGTCACTATCGGAAAGTTTGCCGACCAAAGGGTGATAATCTGGCGTTTGGGCACGAATCCCAACACGACCTTCAAAATGAGTATCTTTAGAGATATTTAAAGACTGGCAATAGTTGGGCAAAGCTTGGCTAAATTTTTGAAAGTTACTAAGATGCTCATCATCGCTTAGCTTTGTTTCTGTATTATTGCGAATAAAGCTTGCGCCAAATAGTAAGGATTTTGATTGGCTCTTAGAGTCAAAAAACTCGGTGCTATAACCGTCGTATTTGATGGCGTTGGTCGCTTGAGTTGGCTTTTTTGGATCATCGCCGTTGGTAAGAGCAAGCCAAGTAACTTGACCACGAATTTTTCGGCAATTAAACAGCCGATTATCAATGAAATGGCTGGCAAATCCTGCAGCGATCACGACTTGATCAAAGCTGAAATTTTGATGACTTTGCCCATCAAAAGCTGTCAATACCACCCTATTTTCTTGCTCTTGAAGGCGTACGACCTTAAAAGGGTGATGTATAAAATGCTTTTTTAGTAACTTGGCAATGTTAATCGGGTATAAAATACCGCCCATGGGAATGTGTGCAACGATATCTGTTTGTCGCAGATCTTGGCCAAGTGCAGAACTGTCTTTTTGTGGATAGTGGGTACTGATTAACGACTTTGGATATTCATCAATCAGTGCTTGTCTTTTTTTGGCAGTTTTTTGACTGGGTAATAAAAAATCAAGAACGCCAATCTGATCAAATATTTGTGAGTACAAATTCATTGCTTTATAATGGCGATATGAATACAAAAAACTGACCGTAGGCAGGTGATTGGTGGCATGATCCAGCAAGGTTAGTTTGGGTGAAAATAATGCACACGGATTACCTGACGCACCTGCCATAATATCATCAGGCTCAAACAAATGCACCACATGCCCACGGTGGCTCAAGGCAGTAGCGGTGCTTACGCCGCTGATACCGCCGCCGATAATTGCGATCTTTTTGGGCTTAAAACCTATCTGATAATGGTTTAAGGTAGGCTGATTTGGCATTGGTGCTGTGCATAGCATTTGTCTTTTTCGCCCAAAGCCTGCTGACTTAACCATGTCAAACCCTGCATCAATCAAGCCACGGCGTACAAATCCTGCTGCAGTAAAGGTTGCAACTGTCGTCTTGCGATGTGAAAGCTGTGCCATCGCCTTAAATAATGCATCACTCCACATATCTGGATTCTTGGCAGGGGTAAAACCATCCAAGAACCAAGCATCAATGCGTATGCTATGCTCATGTTGATTATTGGCAATTTCATTAAGGGTATCTAAAGCCTCACCAAACCATAAATCCAAAGTAATCTTTTCGCTCAGATGCAGTCGATGGCATCCTGCCAAAGGCAGTGGATAAACCTGAATCAACGCATCTACCCAATCGCCAAAACTGTCGTCAGTACGCCATACAGATAATGCTTGTGCAAAATCATCATGACCAAGCGGATATTTTTCGGTACTAATAAAGTGTAATCGAGTAGATTTTGGGGCTATTTTTTGCCAAAGCTGGCAAACTGCCAAAAAGTTTAATCCTGTACCAAATCCAGTTTCGGCAATCACAAAACGCTCGTTTTTGGTTAACTGACCAAATCGTTCGGTTAACCGATTACCATGAATAAACACATGGTAAGTCTCGCTTAAACCGCCAGCTTGTGAAAAATAGATATCATCAAAATGCCGTGATGTGGGGATAAGACAACCATTGTGATCTTCTTTCCATACGATATCAGCGGTTTTTAGCGTGTCTGTCATGAGTTGCCTCATACTACTTAGGAAGAACTTGGATAAAAGGCCTAACATCGACATGATGATACACGCCTGCGATGATATAAGGATCTGCTTCTGCCCAAGCTTTGGCGGCATGAATATCCTCAAATTCAGCCACCACCACGCTACCACTCATGGCAGACTCTCCATGTGCGATCGGCGTGGGACCAGCAAGAATGAGCCGATTGTGCGCCATCAGCGTATTTAAGCGTTCAAGATGTGCAGGTCTGGCTTTGGTACGCTTATCTAGGCTGTCAGCGACATCGTGACCAATAATGACAAAGAACGGCATGTTTTCTCCTTTGGTTAATCAGTGATTAAATATTGGGATACGGCGTTCATTTAGCACCACTTGCCAAGCATCATCGTGTATCTGCTCACCAACAAGCATCACCATGATGCCAAATTGATGGCTGGCCAATCGTTCTACTTTACGCACAATGCCACGATCAGGTGCGGTATCGGTATTGATAATTAAATAAATTTGTGCCGATAAGTGCAAAGCGTCTGCAAGTAGCATCTTTATTTGTGCGTGTGTATCAATCACGCCAAAATCTTTTATGGCATTGATTGGAATTGGATGATGATAATAAGGCTTTTCAAGTGCAGCAATAACTAATCGATCGCTTAATACAATAGGTGCAATCGTTGTAGGCTTAGGCGACTGATAGTCATCTGCATTAATGATGGTTTGACGATAAAAATTCATCAAATTGGCATAATAGGGTGCTTTGGTATCAATACGAAACTGTTGGTGTGCTTTGATACGACTATATAAATATGCTGCCAAACGAGGCAAAATCGCATAGATGATAACGCTTGTCATCGCCAATATGGCAAATTGTGCAGGTGTCTGACTTGACGCACTGGGCAACACAATCCCCAACTGACTGGGAATATAGCCGATGATCGTTATCAAACGATCAAAATGATGATCGGTCAGCAGTGTCGATTCCCAGTGAAAACTGTAGCTTTTGAATAAAAATAAGCCCAGCATACCCAAAATGCTACCCATTAAGCCAAATAGCCAAGCGCCGTGTAAGATACTGGCAATCTGCCATCGCTTGATGGGTTTGATTGTATCATTTAAGACGCTAAAACAAACTTTTTGGATGTTTTTATCACAAGCACTTAGCTTCTCAATCAGCTTATTTTTAAGGGCGATATGTTCCACGACGCTGCTAAGCATCGATGGGCGGTGCGAAAATGCAAGTGATATCAGCCACCAAACCAAAGAAAGCGTATGCCAACCTAATAACGCTACCATCAAATAAAAAAAGTTAATCGCTTGAGTGCCAAGCAGACTTGCAACGCCAATGAGAGCGAAGATAAAATAAAGCAGATAAATCAGTCTGATGACACTTAAGATACCATGCTGTGTGTCTGATAATATCTGCATAATGCGTGCATCGCTGTCAATTTTTTGAGCTCGGATAAATAGCTTATCAAATGCTGTGCCATTTTCCAACTTAACAGCCTCGGTGATGATTTTTGGATCTTGGGTAAAAATATAATTTTGAGCTTCAAGCCGTCTGATTACTTCTAAATGCTGATGTGCTTTTTTAGTCTTGGTTGTCATGTTGCACTCTCTGAGCGTCAGGGCTGTAGTTCACTAAGCTTAGCATTTAGCTTGTCAAGCTTATTTTGTAGGTCTGCATCAGCTTTGAGTGTTAATTGTTTCTTAATTTTTTTAATTTGGGTACGCAGCTTGGCCGCAGCAATTGCATTTTTGGCATGGATTTCATCAATTTCAGTATTTTGGCGTTGGTTAAGTACATTCACCATGGCAGATTCAATGGTACTCACAACCGGCTTTGTGCCTTGTTCGATGGTCATGGCAACTCGGTCAAGATGCTGATGATAACGGCGACGCAGATGATTTTGTTCTGTGATTCTGTCAGCATCACTTAATTGACGCAAGTGCGGTATGACATCAATACAATCTACAGGGCAGGGGGCTAAGCATAGCTCACAGCCAGTACACAGATCGGTAATGATGCTGTGCATATGTTTGGCGGTACCGACGATGGCATCAACAGGGCAGGCGGGTATGCACTTGGTGCAACCAATACAGTCCGCTTCTTGGATGATGGCCCGTACTTCTTTGGGTCGGTTGGTTTGTGGATCGATTTGCCATTGGCTTGGGGTAGCAGGCTTGGTAGGCTTGTTTAGTATATTTGCAATGGTATCGGTTACGGATTGACCGCCTGGTACACATAAATTAATTGCTTCACCGTGCATGACAATGCCATAAGCATAAGGCAGGCAGCCATCATGATGACCGCATAAGCCGCATTGAGTTTGCGGTAAAGCAGCATCAATAGCGGCAATGCTCTGACGATCAGCATTGCTTAAGCTTTGTAAGTTTAATGGCTGAAATAAGATGGGTAAATTGTCTAAGCGTTCTGTCGTGTATGTAATCATGATATCTTATTAGTTAGGCAGTGACCACCGCTTGAATCAGTGAGCATGCGATGGTACCTTGATTTGGAATGGGTGGCAGCTGATCAATATCAAAAAATTGGGCATCGACAAGTTCATTACGCTGAATGTTGATTTGACCTTCTTTATAATTGGCGATAAAGCCAACCATCAGATTACTTGGATGGGGCCAAGGCTGACTATCAAAATATCGAATATCATCAATCAATAGTCCCACTTCTTCATATACTTCACGATGAACTGCCATGGACAGCGTTTCACCAACTTCAACAAAGCCTGCAATCAAGCCATAAATGCCACTTTTATGGTGGTGATGACGCGCCAAAAGAATTTGTTGTTTATGGGTTTTGGGATGAATGCGAGTGATGGCAACAATAATACAAGGCTGTACCCTAGGGTAGGCATGATGACGACATTTTGGGCAAATTTTAGCATGTTCTCCTTGGGGGTGGTGTGTCGTCTTAGCACCACAGCGACTACAAAACTGATGGTCATTGTGCCAACCAATCAGCATGATTGCACGAGCCATCAAGTTTAGCATCTTATTATCCATCACAGTCAAAAATTCACGAAAACTGACTATTTTTAGATTTCTGACTGTTTTGGTGTCATAGCCGTCACCATAAGCAAAAATCAACCCAAGCTTGATGGCATCATTGATATCCATGGCATGACTAATCGGCAACTGATTTGGTGAACACAAAAGTAAAGACTGCTTATTATGCGTTTCGGCAAAACCCAAATGAATGGCTTTGGTTGGTACATTGGACAACTTAAGCACAAATGGCAAACCATCGCTTGTACATAAAATACCATCGCCTTGTACGATCCAAATGTTCGCTGTCATGATAACACCTTGGCACGCCATAGAGCATCAGCCTCAATGTCAGACTCAGAAAGTGCCAGTGAGTCTGCATATTGAGATAAATCGTAAAATGCAGATCCTGTACTACGAGTATTGCTGCCACCAGTGTTATCATCGTCAATTGCCATTGCGATTTGACCGCCTGTCATCGCCAAATACACCTCAGCTAAGATCTCCGAGTCAAGCAACGCCCCATGAAAGGTACGATCTTTTTGACCGACGCCAAGCCGTTTTACTAGGGCATCCAAGCTGTTTTTTTGACCAGGGTACATTTGTTTGGCGAGTGCTAGTGTATCGGTAACTTTAACACTGTTTGCAAAATTACTTAAACCTGCACGGTTAAATTCCATGTTTAAAAATTTCATATCAAAGGCGGCATTGTGCGCAATGACCTCACTGCCTGCCATAAACTCATAAATCTGCTGAGCAACTTCAGCAAATTTGGGCTTATCTGCGACAAACGCATTACTGATGCCATGAACTTGTATGACTGCATCATCCATGTGTTTTTCAGGATTGATGTACACATGTAAAATATTGCCTGTGAATTTACGCCCAACCAATTCAACAATTCCGACCTCAACGATACGATCACCACCAGCTTCATTAAAACCTGTGGTTTCAGTATCCATGATCAGCTGTCTTTCGGGTGCGTCTCGATTGTCAGGCTTGGGTAAAATTGGCCAAAAATCAGTATTGGTACGACTGGTATCACCATCATAATCAGGGTTTTGGATGGTGTTGTAAGCATAGGGGTGTTTTGGTTTGGGTGTATTTATCATAAAATTTTCGTCATTGTGAACGATGGGATTGGGGAGGGTCTCATCTCCAAAACCATCAACGCCTTTATTGGCCAGTTGGTCTGCCATCTCATTGCCAGCATGACCAGCATGGCCTTTGATCCATTGCCAATCAATGATGCGATTTTGGGTCAGCTGATCCAATCGTTGCCATAGGTCTTGATTTAAGACAGGCTTGCCATCTGCTTTTTTCCAACCACGCAACTTCCAACCGCCAATCCACTGAGTTATGCCATCTTTAACATAGCCTGAATCTGTCCAAAGTTGCAGAGGAATCTGTGCAGGCGTTGCCTCCAAAGCTGTGATGGCAGCCATCAATTCCATGCGATTATTGGTCGTATCAGGCTCACCGCCCCACAGATGCCGCTCATCGCCATTGAAATAATGCAAATACACGCCCCAACCGCCTGCAGATACGCCTTGTTTTCCATTGCCTTTACAGGCGCCGTCGGTATAAGCGATATTAAGTTGGCTCATGGTGTTTGCTCGTATGATTGATAGTAATTAGACTATTATAAATCATTGAAGGATTTTGTGCGAATTTTTTGGTCTATGCAGAGACTTTGAGTGTGATATAATGCTTTATTTGCCGAAAATTAGATTGTTTATGATTCATCATGACACACCAAGCCATCGTTTTGACCGTTTATTTGACGCCAAATTTTTACATGCACCAAAAACTGTCCAAGACCAAGACAGACAAAACATTTTTCAATCACTGACCGCAAACACACCACTTTTTTTGGAAATTGGTGCAGGTAAGGGCAAGCATGCCATGCAATTTGCTGGCTTAAATGCAGACAAGTATTTGATCGCCATTGAAAGAACTCGTGAAAAATTTAACGCATTTCAAAAACAAGCCGCTCTTGGTGAATTGAATAATTTAACCTTCGTTCATGCTGATGCCATTACCTTTTGTGTACATTTTATTGCACCCAATTCGCTTGACGGCGTATTTATTTTGTATCCAAATCCTGAACCGCATAATAAAAATCAGCGCTGGCTTAATATGCCATTTTTTGAATTTTTATTATCTCGTCTAAAAGCTGGGGGATTTGTCAGGATTGCCAGTAATATTGAGTCTTATATTGATGAGGCGTGCCAGCTGTTGGACGAAGTTTGGCGACTGCCTTATACCAAGTATGCCATTGATTCAACATCAGCACGCACGCACTTTGAGATCAAATATTTGGCTCGTGGCGAGCTTTGTCAAGAAATTATTCTCACCAAACCTGCCTGCTATCAGACCAGATTTGATGATACGCCTGTAAAAGAGTAGGCTGTATGAAACCAAAAATTGCTGTGATTGGTGCGGGTGCTGCTGGACTTATGGCGGCTGAAGTGTTGTCTTTATACCCTGTATCGGTAGATGTCTATGAACACAAACCAACTGCCGCACGCAAAATACTGATGGCAGGCAAGACTGGTTTAAATATCTCGCACAGTGAGCCTTTTGAGACTTTTGTGGATCGTTACACGCCAAATGATTGGCTGACCGGGTATTTACAGTCATTTCATGCCGATCATATCGTTGCGTGGATGGCATCTTTGGGTATCGAAAGCTACATTGGTTCATCTGGCAGGATTTTTCCAGTAGAAATGAAAGCCTCAAAACTGGTTCGTGCTTGGCTATCTCGGCTAAATGGTCGGGGCGTTCGGTTTTATTATCGCCATCGCTGTACTCAGATATCAGGCAGGGTATTAAGCTTTGATAAACTTGATGCTAAGGCGGAGCTTATTGACTCTTTTTGTGCTAACTATGATGCGGTTATCTTAGCGTGTGGCGGTGGGTCATACCGAGCACTTGGCAGTGATGGTGCTTGGCAGCAGTGGTTTGATAAAGATTTATTAACACCTTTATATGCCAGTAATGTCGGCGTGCTGGTTGATTGGTCGTCTTTTATGGTGCCGTTATTTGGTCAGCCATTAAAGCGTATTCAAATCAGTGTAGGGAAAAAGTCGTATCAAGGGGATGTCATCATCAGCCATTATGGACTAGAAAGCGGACTGATTTATCGTCTCAATCGGGCAATGCGTTGCTGTCAAAAAGAAAATGGCTTTCATTTATCGGTCGATCTGATGCCTGATAAATCTGTTGATACCATTCATCATATTTTAAGCCAAACTAAAAGAAAATCGCTGAATACCTTACTCAAAAAAGCTGGTCTAGATGCTGTTAAAATCTCTATCTTAAGGGAGTGTACGCCTAAGGCAGATTGGTCGGATACCGCCAAAATGGCAGTGCATATCAAAAACTTAACCATTCAAGCGACAGGTTTTCGACCAATAGATGAAGCGATCAGTACTGGCGGCGGCATCAAACGCATTGCTCTAGGCAATGATCTACAGCTTATCAAAGAGTCAGGTGTATTTTGTGCTGGCGAGATGCTTGATTGGGACGCACCAACAGGCGGCTATTTATTAACCGCTTGTATGGCAACAGGGCGTGCGGCAGCTTATGGCGCTTTACAGTTTTTAAATATTGACCAGTAAAAAAGTGATTAAAACAAAATCATCAAGCCAAATTGTGCTGGTATTTTATTCATTTATTTTAATATTGATTAATGAGTTAATTAATAAATTTTTTAACCAGTGCGTCACTGTCGGTGCGTGCATTCAGTGCCACCAATAAGGCATAAGCACCAATAAATTTACGACTGATGAACATCATTTCTTTGGGTGGTAGGCTAAATTCACGCGACTGCATACCATTTTTGGCGGCATTCATTACTCTGGCATATAAATCGCTACCTGACCAAATATATAAGCCTTGCTCATCTAAATGTGAAGAATGACCGCCATGGCGTGTCTTAAGTGCCTGCGCATGAGCAAAAGGCTCGCAAGCCATCAAAAATACTTCTGCTATATCAGATTTGGGTTTACCGTTTAACTGATCAAAAAAAGCATAGCCTGTCATGGCTGCCATCATCTGTTGTTTGTCTTGATGATAGCCTGCACTAATCAGCCCATACGCGATACTCAAAAGATGATCGTCAAATTGCTTGATTGCCCCAAAATCTAATAAGATAAGCTTATCAATGCCATCTTCATAGCGCACCAAATAATTGCCAAAGTTTGGATCGGTCTGCATCTCACCCCATTCAAATAACTCACGCATGAAAATTTCGATGGCGGCTTGTCCAAGTGCATTTTTACGGTCTTGGGGTAGGGTGGTGATGATTGGATCATTTAACGAAATACCCGCTTCAAAGCTCATGCAAATCAATCGGTTAGTACTATAATTATCATAAATTGTCGGCACAACATAACGCTCATCATCTGCCAAATAATGAGCAAAACGCTTGGTGGTTTCTGCCTCAAGCCGATAATCCACTTCACGGTGCAAAAGCTCACCGATCTCCTCAAACCAAGCATCCAATGCTTTGGTCTGTGGTACTGCATTGGTAATTTTTAATAAATGCTTAAAGATAGATAAATCAGAATCAATTGAATCGGCAACCCCTGGATATTGTACTTTAAGTACAACATCTTGACCGCTGTATTTATGTACAGCTTTATGAACCTGTGCTAAGCTTGCCGTACCTATGGGTGTGCGGTCGATATCAAAGTCAGCGATTTGCTCACCAAGTTCTGCTTTAAGTGTCGCATAAATGACATGCCAAGACAGCGGCGTCGTTTGAGCATCCAGTGTATGCAAGGCATTTAAAACTGCCTTGGGTAGAAAATGCTCGCCATATAGTGCAAGCATTTGACCGACTTTGACGACCGAACCCTTTAATTTACCAAGCTCACCTACCAAATAATCCGCTTGTTCTTGCATTAAAGTATGCTTGGCAATCTCTCGCTCTTCTTTGGTCATCAAAAGACCGTTCATGCTGGACTTTGCCCAATTTTTACCGATATTTAAAGAAGTTTTTGCAATCGATAGACGGCGTGAAAAAGGCGAAGTTTTGAGTTTATTCAGTGGTTGGCTCATTGTTGTGATGCAATAAATAATATGGTTATCAATGGTTGCATTATAGCAAATTTCTATTCATTTAACATCTGTCAAACCTAAAAGATATTTGACAAAAACAAAAAAGATGGTTAAACCATCTTTTTTGTTGATTAAATCAGCGTTTGATGGCACGCCAGCCGATATCACGGCGATATTGCATGCCATCAAAATAAATACGCTCAATGGCAGCCAAGGCATCTTTTTGGGCGGTTTGAATATCATCTGCCAGTGCTGTGACGCATAAAACCCGCCCACCATCAGTCACGATGGCATCACCTGATTGTTTGGTGCCAGCATGGAAGATTTTTAAGCGGTCTGTTTGGGTATCAAGTCCTGTAATGATATCGCCTTTGATGCTGGATTCAGGATAGCCACGACTTGCCAAAACCACACCCAAAGCCACTTGATCCAACCACTGAGCTTCGTTTGGTAAATTCCCCAAAAGACCTGCTTGGATTAGGCGAGTCAAAGAGCTTTTAAGACGCATCATAATCGGCTGAGTCTCTGGATCACCAAATCGGCAATTAAACTCAATCACATAAGGGTCGTTATGCTCGTCGATCATCAGCCCTGCATACAAAAATCCTGTATAAGGCGTGCCATTGGCCTTCATCACCTCAACAACAGGGCGAATTACCCGCTCAATCACTTTATCATGCACCATCTGCGTAACGACAGGTGCTGGTGAGTATGCACCCATGCCACCTGTATTAGCACCAGTATCACCCTCAAAAATACGCTTATGGTCTTGGCTGGTTGCCATCGGTAGGATATTTTCGCCATCAATCATGCAAATAAATGATGCTTCTTCACCCGATAAAAATTGCTCAATGACCACACGGCTGCCTGCATCACCAAATTTATTGCCATCAAGCATATCATCAATTGCATCAAAAGCTGTCGCTTCATCCATGGCGACGATCACGCCTTTACCTGCTGCCAAGCCATCTGCCTTGATGACGATAGGTGTACCTTTTTCACGCACATAACGCTTGGCGGCTTCAATTTCTGTAAAGACTTGGTAATACGCTGTGGGAATGCCATATTTTTGCATAAATTCTTTGGCGAATGCTTTTGAGCCTTCAAGCTGAGCACAGTATTTTGTTGGGCCCCAAACAGCAATGCCTGCTTGACGCAAATCATCTACCACACCAGCAACCAGCGGTGCTTCAGGTCCAACAACGACAAATTGGATGTCATGTGTTTGGCAAAATGCAATCAGTGCGTTATGATCGGTAATATCCAAATCAACATTTTGTAATTTTGGCTCAATAGCAGTACCGGCATTACCACGCGCAACATAGACAATCTTAACTGCATCATCTTTTGCACAAGCCCATGCCAATGCATGCTCACGGCCCCCTGTGCCGAGTACCAAAATTTTCATCATTCCCCCAAGTATTTGTTTAACATTGGTGCTTATTGTAACAAAAATTTGGAAGATCGCCAATGAAGTTCTAAAAAAAATCGTCAGTTATTTTGGCGTGTGATCTTTAGACAATATGAATAGTGTAAGATTCTGTATCGAGCTTGGCGACGAGCGTATCGCCACTGACAAGTCTGCCAACACCTTTGGGCGTGCCTGTATAAATAATGTCACCTTGACGCAAGCCAAATTTTTCATGCAAAAAATTCAATTGATAAGTTATATCAAATAAAAGCTTATCTGTGCTATCGTCTTGGCGGATATCGCCATTGACCATCAGTGATAATTGATGTGTTGTTGGTATGCCTTTGGTTAAGACAGATAGCCAAGCAGCATGGCGAAAGCCTTTGGCAGTTGTCCACGGCATTCCTTTGGTTTTTAGGGCATTTTGGATATCTCGTGCTGTCAAATCAAGCCCAATCCCATATCCTGCAATACAGCTTAGATCAGGAATTTGGTCATCTGCCACATCTTGATCGATATAAACAACCAGCTCAACTTCATGATGGATATCTTCTGAATAGCCTGGTAATCTTAGGGTGTTATCGGTGGTCAGTGCTGTGGTTGGCTTTAAAAATACCAAAGGTTCGCCTGTGGGTGTATTGCCAAGCTCGCTGATATGCTCAGCATAGCTACGACCAATGCAATAAATATTATTGACAGGGGCGGTGCTGCCATCTTTAAATGTGATGTGCTTCATAAAAATCCTCAAAGCGTATGTCAGCAGTTTTACGAAATGATGTTGCCATCACACCATCAAGCGTTAAGCTTGACAGTGTTCACTAATTAGCCCCGTCAAATAAGGGTAGTAATAGTTTGGTAAGTCATGCCCCATGCCATCAACCAATACAAAACGAGCATTTGGAATGACTTTGGCAAGAAATTTACCGTGGCTTGGTGCAACTAAACCATCTTTATTGCCATGAATAACCAAAGTATTAGCACGGATCTGCTTGGTAAAGCGTAATATCGAACCTGATGCCAAAATAGCAGTCAGCTGTTGTGAGACGCCTAATGGATGAAAATTTCTTTGGTAGCGTTTTTCGGCAATGGCGCGCGTACCTTTGATGTCCAAATGGCCAGGCGATCCAACCGCTGTCATAAACCATACGCTGTGGCGAACCATATCTCTTTCTGAATGACTTTCAGGGCGACGGACAAATGTCATGAATTGCTTGGGGTTTGGCGGCCTTAAAAATGCCCGATTGGATGTAGAAAATAGCAGTACTAAATTTTTGATATATTTAGGATAGCGTGCTGCCACAATCTGTGCGATCATACCACCCATCGAAGCCCCAATAAGATTGACATTATGAAGCTGCATGGTTTTGATTAGGCGTGCTGCATCTTCTGCCATATCTGTTAGAGTATAGGCAACTGGCTCTGAGCGATTGGATAGACCTGCCTGCATTTTTAGCATCATTTTGAAGGTATTGAGTCTTGGTAGGCCATCAATTTGGATTTTACTTGATAGGCCTGTATCACGATTATCAAAGCGTATGACAAAAAATCCAGCATCAATAAATCGCTTTAAAAACTGGTCTGACCAAAACATCATTTGTGAGCCAAGGCCTGTAATAAAGATCATTGGTGGATGCTCGGGGTTGCCGCCTGCTTCCACACAAAGCTTAATACCTTCACCGATATCAATGATGGCTTGAAATAGATGTTCTGACAGATCAGAAGGATACCAGTGAATATCTCCAAATTTTTGCCAGCTGTTAGGTGGTGTGATGGGGCGATTGATACTCATGATGGCTTAAATTTCCACCATTTCAAAATCTTCTTTACCAACGCCGCATTCAGGGCAAAGCCAATCATCAGGCACATCCTCCCAGCGTGTACCAGGTGCAAGCCCTTCTTCGGGGCAACCTAGTGCCTCATCATAAATCCAGCCACATACAATACATTGATATTTTTTCATAATCACCTTTGACCTTCAAAAGTCCACCAAATTCCCAAAAGATTTGGTTATTGGGTAAATAAAATACCCAATTAGTTTACAGATGTATCGAATTTTTGCAAGTAAAATTTATGATTTATGAAAATCATTTGATCAAATTGCCAGTTTTTTGTTGATTAAATTAGCACAATTGACGGTATTTGGCTAGAAATTTTTGGTGTATTATCTAAATGTCATCTAAAAATTATTTGATATTACAGATAAAATAAAGTTTGATAAAATCGCTACAACTCATCGTTAAAATCGTGTATCATTAACCATATTTTAATGCGTATAAGGAATGCTGTCATGAGCCAAACTACTCAGTCTTTGCCTGTTAATACCGATGAAATCAAAGGCTATCGCACCCAAATTGATGCCATTGATGAGAAAATTCAAACGCTCATCAATGAGCGTGCCAAAGTTGCTCAGCAAGTGGCAGTTGCCAAAAAAAACCACGAAAATCACCCCATCTTTTATCGCCCTGAGCGAGAAGCTCAAGTATTAAAATCAGTCATGGCGCGTAATGAAGGCCCGTTATCTGGCGAAAAGATGGCACGCTTGTTTCGTGAAATTATGTCGGTATGCCTTGAGCTTGAAGAGCCACAAAAAGTGGCTTTTTTGGGACCAGTTGGGACATTCACCCATGCAGCAGCACTAAAGCATTTTGGTAAAGCAGCCACGACAGTATCTTTGACAACCATCACCGATGTATTTCGTGAAGTTGAAGCAGGCAGTGCGATGTACGGCGTGGTGCCTGTTGAAAACTCATCAGAAGGTGTGGTGAATCATACTTTGGATGCATTTTTAAGCTCAAGCTTAAAAATCATTGGCGAGGTGGAGCTGCCGATTCATCATAATTTTTTGGTGGCAGAGCATACCCGTGTTGAGAGCCTGAGCCGTATTTATAGCCATCAGCAAGCATTGGCACAGTGTCGCCACTGGCTGGATGTCAATTTCCCAAATGTTGAACGAGTGGCAGTTTCATCAAATGGTGAAGCGGCTCGTCGTCTTCAAAATGAATGGCATTCTGCAGCAATTGCAGGTGATGTGGCTGTTGCTGAATATGGTTTACATAAATTATACGAAAATATCGAGGATAATCCGGGTAATACCACACGATTTTTAATCATTGGGCGAGAAGACATTGCACCATCTGGTCAAGACAAAACCTCAATCATGGTCTCAAGTCCAGATAAAGCGGGAGCGTTGATTGAGATTTTGGAACCTTTACGCCGTCACGGAGTATCGATGACCAGTATTGAGACACGCCCTGAGCGTCCGAATAAATGGGCTTATGTATTTTTTATTGATATGAATGGCCATATCGAAGATAAGCATGTTGCTGCTGCGATCGAAGATATCAGACCACTAGTAAAGGATTTGCGAGTGTTAGGCTCTTATCCAAAAGCTGTTTTATAACTTTTTTAAATTAACAGCGTATGAAAAATCCAATGGATAATACAAAAAAGCCGTTGTTTGAGCAATTGTGCGTAATCGGCTTGGGGCTGATTGGTGCATCATTTGTACAAGCGGTACACAATGCCAATCATCGGCTTAACACGCCTTTGGTGGGTCAAATCACTGCCGCTGATACCAATCAAAAAAGTATCGATGATGCGTTGGCGGCAGGCGTGATTTCAAGTGGTAGCACAGATATTTTCAGTGCAGTTTGTGGCTCTGATTTGGTTATGATTGCCACGCCCGTCAAAAGCATTTATCCGATCATGAAGATGCTAAAGCATGCGATAGATTTGGGTGATTTGGCTAGTCATGCCATCATCACAGATGTGGGCAGCACCAAAGTATCAGTTGCTAAAGCGGCTGATGAGATTTTTGGTGCGTACCATCATTTTATTGGTGGGCATCCGATTGCAGGTGCAGAAAGGTCGGGCTTTGACGCCAGAAATGGTGAGCTTTTTGTACAGCATAAGGTCATTTTATGCCCAAGCACTCATAGCCATGCAGCCGATTTTGCTAAAATTGCCAAAATCTGGCAGGCAATCGGTGCTAAGGTTATACAAATGAGTGCATCACGCCATGATGAGATTTTGGCTTATACCAGCCATTTACCACATTTGCTTGCTTTTAGTCTGACACATCAGCTGGCAAGCCATGATGATAATTTGGATATTTTTCGTTATGCAGCGGGTGGGTTTAGGGATTTTAGTCGTATTGCCGCCAGCCATCCTGTGATGTGGCATGATATTTTTATCGCTAACAAGCCTGCACTTTTAAATGCATTAGATGAATTTGTGAATCATTTACAAGTGTTTCGCCAAATCATTGATCAAGAAGATTCTGAAAAAATGTTTGATTGGCTCGCCACCGCTCGTCATGCTCGCCGTCATTTTGGGCATATGCTCGCCAAAAAACCGATGCACAAACCTAATATTGTTATTACTCCAGATGCCATCAAGGATACTATTATGAGTCAAAGTTATCATATTCGGCCACAAAATGCCATTTCAGGTGTGATTAGTGTCCCAGGAGATAAGTCGATCTCACACCGTTCAATCATGTTTGGCGCATTGGCTGATGGTGTCACTCATGTGACAGGATTTTTACAGGGTGAAGATGCACTGGCGACACTGCAAGCATTTGCTGATATGGGCGTTAAGATTGAGCGAAATAGCGATAAAGTTACCATTCATGGTGTTGGTATTGATGGTCTAAAAGCACCCAAAACTCCGCTATATATGGGTAATTCAGGCACCAGCATGCGTTTATTGGCAGGAATTTTATCCGCCCAAGCCTTTGATAGCGTGATGACGGGTGATGTCAGCCTATCTCAGCGTCCGATGGAGCGAGTGGCTGTACCACTGCGTAATATGGGTGCCAAAATCCAATCAACGGGTAAAAAAGGCACAGCACCCTTATCCATCACAGGCTCACAAACTCTAAATGCCATCGAATATCAATTGCCTGTTGCTTCTGCTCAAATTAAATCTTGTCTGATTTTGGCAAGTCTATGGGCTAAGGGTACCACAACCATCATCGAGCCTGAAGTGAGCCGAGATCACACCGAGCGTATGCTAAATGCCTTTGGTTATCCTGTGCAAGTTGATGGGTGTAAAATCAGTGTGACGGGCGGCGGCAGGCTGACAGCTACAGATATTATTGTGCCAGCAGATATCTCCAGTGCAGCATTTTTTATGGTGCTGGGTGCAATTGGAGGCGGTGAGGGACTGACCATTGAAAAAGTGGGCATGAACCCAACTCGCACAGGCGTCATCGATATTTTAACCTTGATGGGTGCTGATATCACAGTGATGAATGAAGCTGTCGTAGGTGGCGAGCCGATTGCTGATATTACAGTGCGACCTTCTGATTTGCATGGTATTGACATACCAGAGCATTTGGTACCACTTGCGATTGATGAATTTCCTATATTATTCATCGCAGCAAGCTGTGCGTATGGTGTCACCAAACTGACTGGTGCAAAGGAGCTGAGAGTAAAAGAGTCTGATCGCATCCAAGTGATGGCAGATGGCTTGGCAACACTTGGTATTGATTCTAAAGTGCTAGAAGATGGCATTATTATCCAAGGTAAAGGCATCCAAGGTGAGAAAAACGCCATCTTTGGCGGTGGTGTGATTGAGAGTCATCACGATCATCGGATTGCGATGAGTTTTGCGGTGGCAAGCAGCCGCGCCACAGATGACATTATCATTCAAGGCACCGAGACAGTCAATACCAGTTTTCCAAATTTTGCCGAGCTTGCCAATCGTGTTGGTCTGTCTATTGAGGTTAAATAACCCATCTATTTAAATAATCCATCTACCGATTGATTATGGTAATTGCTATGGCAAAAACAGTCACAACCACGCCAAAAGGGTTACTGACAGTGTTATCTGCTTTTTTGATTTGGGGCTGTTTTCCGCTGTATTTCAAAGAGCTGATAGAATATGATGCCATAGAAATCATCGTTCATCGTGTGGTTTGGACTTTTGTTATCTTACTTGGGATTACCATAATCACAAGACGCTTTAGGTGGATTGATCAAATCAAAAAGCAGCCCAAATGGCTGTTTTTAACCTTTCTTGCTTCTGTTTTAATCGCAACAAACTGGTTGGTTTATGTGTGGGCAGTAACGCACGATCAGGTACTTGAAGCAAGCTTAGGCTACTTTATCCACCCTTTGGTTGGCGTGCTATTTTCGATGCTAATATTCAAAGAAAAGCTGCGGTTGATGCAAAAACTCGCTGTACTACTGGCCGCCGCCGCTGTTGGCATTCAGATTGTATGGATGGGCGGGTTGCCTTGGGTGAGTATGTTATTGCCACTGTCATGGGGACTTTATGGTGTTATTCAAAGACAAACGCCTTTTGATGCACTTGATGGGTTGTTTCTTGAGACAGCATTGCTTGTACCTATATCACTGATTTGGTTGCAATTTTCTCATGTTGCCAGCTCATCGATGGCGTTTTGGGTGTCATCTGAGATTTGGCTTTTGATGTTAGCAGGTCCAGTGACATTAGTGCCGCTGCTTTTGTATAATATATCGACCAAGCTGGTACAGTTTAATACCTTATCTTTTTTAAATTACTTAACGCCAAGCTTGATATTTTTATTGGCTATTTTTTATTATCACGAGCCTTTTGATGCCAAGCGATTGTTGGTTTTTGTATTAATTTGGGTCGGGCTTTTGATGTTTAGTGCGGATATGTTTAAACATAAAAAAGGAGCATAAATGAGCGATATTGTGTTCATACAAGGGCTTAATATTGATACGGTGATTGGTGTCTATGCTTGGGAGCGTGTCATCAAACAAAGGCTCATCATCGATGCGCAGATGGTCTGTGATATGACGCGTGCCATTGCCGATGATGATGTGGCGTATGTGATTGATTATAAAGCCGTTTGTGAGGATATTGAAAAATTGTGCCATGAGGTGCAAGCTGAGCTTTTAGAGACCTTGGCGGATAAGATTGCGCATCATGTTTTGACCAATTATCCATGCTGTGAAATCACACTGACCATACATAAGCCCAATGCCATCAAGCAAGCTGATAGCGTGGGTATTAAAATCATCCGCAAGGCAGGTGTATGAGCAAACAAGCCTATGCAAATGCGATTGTTATCGCTTTGGGCAGTAACCATGATGCCAAGGTTGCGTTTACTTGTGCCATTAAATCGCTTCAAGAGCTTGGGCGAGTCGTATTATCACAGCGAATTTGTGGGCAAGATTTCACTGGGCGTAGTCAGAGAATTTATCATAATGCTTGTGCTTATATTATACTGACAAAAACTATGCAATATACAGACATTGAACAAACGCTGAAACAAATTGAACGGCGATGTGGACGCAATCCTGCCAAAAAATGTACCAAATACGATTATGAAGTGGTGATAGATTTGGATATTCTGGCGGCAAGGTTTGATGAACAGTGGCAGATGAATTTGGCACGACTGCCACTAAAAAACCACGATATACAAGGCATAAAGCAAGTTGCGGCATTTTTATTAGACCAAATATAGCTGATATCGATTCATTATTATCATCAAGTGGGCTGTACTGTGTGTCTATCTAAAATCATGGTAAGCCATAAAGTGGGTATTCATTTTTAATTAGTCCCACTATTTTTTTAATAAATGAAACTGGTATTGGTATTTATTTTTGTGAATAAACTTTTGGTAAAAATCCTTTTATAATAAACAAGAATATTTATATATTAAACTTGTTTTAATCGGTTGCATGGGCAGACATCTGCTTGTGTGTATAGTCCACCATGAGTAATGGATGGGTAATTTTATCAGGGTAATTTCAATGACAAAATATTATAACGATCCCGATCACATCGAGACCCAAGAGTGGCTTGATGCATTTGAATCGGTCATAAAAAATGCAGACAAAGATCGTGCACAGTTTTTATTAAAAGCACTTTATAACATGGCTGTTCAAGAAGGTTTACCATTCAACCGCCTTGATACTGCATATATCAATACCATTCCAGCCGAAGATGAGCCAACTTATCCTGGCGACTTGCACATGGAGCGTAAAATTCGTGCATTGATTCGTTATAACGCCTTGGCAATGGTCATGCGTGCCAACCAAAATAATGACGATTTGGGTGGGCATTTGGCAACTTTTGCATCATCAGCGACACTGTATGAGACGGGATTTAACCATTTTTGGCGTGCACCTAGCGAAAACCATGGCGGTGATATGATTTATTATCAAGGTCATGGTGCACCAGGCATGTATGCCCGTTCATTCTTAGAAGGTCGCTTGTCTGAAGAGCAGCTGATTAATTTTCGCCGTGAAGTCGATGGCAAGGGCTTGTCAAGCTATCCGCATCCTTATTTAATGCCTGATTATTGGCAGTTCCCAACAGTATCCATGGGCTTGGGTCCTTTGATGTCAATTTATCAGGCCCGTAATCAAAAATATCTGACCAATCGTGGCCTAATCAAAGATGAGGATCGTAAAGTTTGGGCATTTTTAGGTGATGGTGAAACTGACGAGCCTGAAAGCTTGGGTGCTATCTCAATGGCAGGTCGTGAGAAGCTGGATAACCTAATTTGGGTCATCAACTGTAACCTTCAGCGTTTGGATGGTCCCGTGCGTGGTAACGGTAAAATTATCCAAGAGCTTGAATCGGTGTTCCGTGGTGCAGGCTGGCGAGTGATTAAAGTCATTTGGGGCGATCATTGGGATCCATTACTTGCCAAAGATACCTCAGGGGCACTCAAAAAACGCATGGAAGAGGTGGTAGATGGTGAGTATCAGCTCTATGAAGCTCGTGATGCCGCCTTTGTTCGTAAGGAGTTTTTTGGTAAGTATCCTGAGCTTGAAGAGATGGCAAAACAGTTCAGTGATGAAGAGATTATACGCCTAAATCGTGGCGGTCACGACCCCAAAAAAGTCTATGCTGCCTATGCTGAAGCCATGAAAACCAAAGGTCAGCCGACGGTAATTTTGGTGAAAACGGTGAAAGGCTATGGTTTGTCTACTCAGATTCAATCGGTCAATAAAGCTCACCAAATCAAAAAAATTGACGAAAGTGGCTTAAAATACTTCCGTGACCGTTTTGATTTACCATTGACCGACGAACAGCTCAAAGAATTACCTTTTTATCGCCCAAGTGAAGATTCGGCCGAATATAAATATCTGATGGGTCGCCGAGAGGCTTTGGGCGGTCATTTGCCATCTCGTCGCAGTGGTCACATTCCACTTGAGATTCCTGAGCTTTCGGTATTTAATCAAGTTCTGCAAGGCTCAAAAGGCAAAGAGCAATCAACCACTATGGTATTTGTGCGTTTATTGTCAGCCCTATTAAAAGATAAAGGTCTAAATAAACATGTTGTGCCGATTGTGCCTGATGAGGCGCGTACCTTTGGTCTAGAAGGCATGTTCCGTCAGCTTGGTATCTATTCATCAGTGGGTCAAAACTATGTCGCTGAAGATGCCGATGCTTTGATGGGCTATCGTGAAGCCAAAGATGGCCATATGCTAGAAGAAGGCATCAATGAAGCAGGTGCAATGAGTGCATGGATTGCCTTATCAACCAGCTATTCGGTTAATGCGTTACCGATGATTCCAATGTACATTTATTATTCAATGTTTGGTTTCCAGCGTATTGGTGATTTGGCGTGGGCAGCGGGCGACTGTCAAGCACAAGGATTTTTATTTGGTGCGACAGCAGGGCGTACCACACTAAATGGTGAAGGTTTACAGCATCAAGATGGCCATAGCCATATCTTATTTGGTACCGTACCTAACTGCGTAACCTATGACCCATGCTATGGTTATGAGCTGGCTGTCGTCATGCACGATGGTTTACGCCGTATGTATGCACAAGGTGAGCGAGTTTATTATTACATCACCTTGATGAATGAAAACTATGAACATCCAGCCATGCCTGAGGGTGTTGAAGAAGGCATTAAGCGTGGTATGTACCTGTTAAAAGATAATGGCTCAACTCAAGTTCAGCTACTGGGTTCGGGTGTGATTTTGCGTGAAGTTGAAAAAGCGGCACAAATCTTGCAAGATGAATTTGGTATCACTGCCAATGTTTGGAGTGTGACCAGTTTTAATGAACTGACTCGTGATGGCATGGCGTGTGACGACTACAACCGCCTACACCCAACCGCCGACCAAAAAACCCCATGGGTAACCAGTCAATTGGCATCACATAAAGGTATTGTGGTTGCAGCAACAGATTATATGCGTAATTATTCAGAACAAATCCGTGGATGGTTACCTGACAGCCGTCCATATGTAACCTTGGGTACTGATGGCTTTGGGCGTTCGGATAGTCGAGCCAAATTACGCAGTTTCTTTAATGTTAATGCAGAACATATTGTTGTGGCAACTTTGAAAAAATTGGCAGATGAAGGTGACATTGATGTTCGCTTGGTTCAAGATGCGATCAACAGTTTTGATATTGACGCCGATCAAGCACCAGCATGGCAGCGGCAGCCTCAATATGATTTCTTCCCAGATGCACCAGCACCAAAGGCAACTCGTGAGCCAAACCCTGTGCCTGAACTGGTCGAAGATGACAATCACTGATAACTGCCCAATTTATAGGAGAATATGATGGAAATCAAAGCCCCCGATTTGGGTGTTGAATCAGCTGAAGTTGCTGAAATTATGGTAAAAGTTGGCGATAGCGTCAGCGAAAATGACAATATGATTTTGGTTGAGTCTGATAAAGCCTCGGTTGAAGTGCCATCAACTGGTGCTGGTGTTATCAAAGAAATTCATATCTCGGTCGGTGATCACATCTCCGAAGGAGATTTGTTGTTCACTCTTGACAGTGATCAAAGTGGTGATGCTCAAAAAACTGACTCAAAATCCGACGATGAACCTCAAACAAAACAATCAGCTAAAGATGAAGATGATATATCTATCGGTGATGATGAGCAAACAGACGATCAGCCTGACTTAAATGAATCAGCTGGTAGTCAAACGCATCATTTACCAGACCTTGGCGTAGATAGTGCCGAAGTTGCTGATATTATGGTGGCAGTTGGTGATGAAATTACCAAGGATCAACCATTGATTTTGGTTGAGTCTGACAAAGCCTCGGTTGAAGTACCTGCACCAGTTGATGGCGTGATCGAAGAAATCTTAATCAAAGCAGGCGATAGTGTCTCAAATGGTCAAGCGTTTATTACGATTAAGAGCAAGGGCATTTCAGCCAAAAAATCATCAAATAAAGAGCAACCAGCCGAAAAAACCAAAGAAGAAGATACCAAAGCTAACCAAGCGGCAGTATCTGAATCAAAAAACAAGTCTGTACAAAGCCCACAAACCAAACTGCCAGAAGCTGTCGTAAACGAAAAAGCTCGACATGTTTACGCAGGCCCAGCGGTGCGTAAACTTGCGCGTGAGCTTGGTGTGGACATCAGTGCTGTGACAGGTACAGCAGCTCACGGGCGAATCTTAAAAGAAGACTTATTTGGCTATGTCAAATCAGTCATCAGCGGTTCTACCAGTCAAGCAAAATCTGGCACGACCGAGGTGCGTTCTGGTTTGCCAAGCTTACCAGATATGAGCAATAAAGAGATTTGGGGCGAGCTTGAAATCCAAGATCTCACTCGTCTACAAAAAGTCTCTATTCCGCAGCTAAACTACAATACCTATCTACCACAGGTGACGCAGTTTGATCTTGCTGATATCACAGATACCGAAAGCTTGCGTAATGAGCTTAAGGGTGAGTTTAAGGCAGAGGGCATTGGTCTGACTATTTTGGCATTTATTGTTAAGGCGGTGGCATATGCACTTACCCAAACGCCGAAATTTAATAGCCATTTATCGGATGATAATACACAAATTATTATCCGCAAATCGGTAAATATGGGTATTGCGGTAGCAACCGATGATGGTTTGATTGTACCTGTGATCAAGAATACTCAAGATAAAGGTATCAAGCAGATTGCCATTGAGATTGGTGAACTTGCCAAAAAAGCGCGTGATAAAAAACTGACCGCCAAAGACCTACAAGGTGCAAGCTTTACCATCTCAAGTCAAGGCAATCTTGGCGGCACAGCCTTTACGCCACTTGTAAACTGGCCACAGGTCGGTATTTTGGGTGTATCTGAAGCATCGTATCAGCCAAGATGGAATGGCAAAGAATTTGAGCCACGGCTCATGTTGCCACTATCACTGTCTTATGATCACCGTGTGATCAATGGTGCGGATGCTGCGGTCTTTACTCGCCATATTGCAAAATTGTTGGCAGATCCGCGTCGTATCTTGTTATAATTTAATCGCCAAGACTAACAACGCATCGATCAAAATCGGTGCGTTTTTTTATAAATTAATATGAATTAACTTAAGAAATGATACTTTAAAATAATAATATGTATAAATTAAAAAGATGATTTTTATCATTAAATATTAATAATAAAAACAAAAGATGAAAATCGGCTGGTTATTACTCTAATCATTTAATCATTTAATCAAAAAATACGCACACAAAACCCAGTTTACAAAACTCAAAAAGCTGATGCAATTGACACTTTTTTGCTGTATAGTGATATATACTGATAGTTCACGATACTATTTTATGTCTATCAACTCAAAAAATACTTAAGCAAAAGGATATTATATGAATACTTATACACCGCCAGAAGTTTGGGATTATCAAAGTATCAAAGCCAAAAACGGTGGCACATTTGGCGGTACAAATCGCCCCACAGCAGGGGCAACGCATGAGAAGAACTTGCCTGTTGGCGACTCGCCTTATCAGCTGTATTCTTTAAACACGCCCAATGGCATTAAGGTGAATATATTACTGCAGGAGCTAAAACAACTTGGGGCAATCACAGGATATGATGCCTATAAGATCAATATCATGGCAGGAGATCAATTCGGATCGGATTTTGTCAAAATTAACCCAAACTCCAAAATTCCAGCATTGCTTGATCAAAGTACCACGCCTGCTACTCGTATCTTTGAAAGCGGGGCGATTTTATTGTATTTAGCCCAAAAACATAACGCCTTTATCCCAACTAATCTCAATCAGTTATCAGAACTTTACTCATGGCTCATGTGGCAGATGGGTTCAGCACCGTTTGTGGGTGGTGGTTTTGGTCATTTTTATGCCTATGCACCAGAGCCAATGGAATATCCTATCAACCGTTATACGATGGAGACCAAACGACAATTGGATGTCTTAGATCAGCATTTGGCAAACCATACCTTTATGATTAAAGATGATTATACGATCGCTGATATGGCGATTTATCCATGGTATGGGCGTTTGTGCTTGGGAGAGCTTTATGTCTCTGATAACTACGATGCCGCCAAGTTTTTGGAAGTACATACTTATCAAAATGTCATTCGATGGGCAAAAACCATTGCAGCTCGTGAAGCAGTACAATACGCCCAATCTCTTGAGCTTAAAGCAATTTGATGACCAAGTTATCTTGATAATATGTTTACAATTACTCAGTCAAATGATACCCAAATTCTATTGGATCATCTGATTCATTACTACCAGCAAACACAGGCACAGCGTCAAGGTGAGGCACTGGGTATTTCTGTTTTTTCACCATTTATCGTCATTGTTCCATCGATGGTACTTGGTGATTGGCTCAATCGCAGTATTGCTGAACGGCTTGGGATTAGCACACTTTTTATGACACAATTTTGGGGTCAATATCAGTGGCAGCTTATTCAGCAAGTGCTTAGGATTGATGCTAATCATCATCCTTCAGATGCCTTGCAGGTGCCAGAGGTGGCGGTACTGTCTGGTTCGGTCATGCGTTGGCGGATTTTTGGCTTTATCAAAACTTTATCTAGTGAGCAGATTATCAAGATTATGCAAGATGATCATCATCCGTTGTATGATTTTTTGATGACAATTTATGACACTCAGAACCAAAGCATTCCAGAGCATCGGCTATGGCGAATCTGTGAGGAGGTGTCGTCAGTTTTTGTGCGATATTTGACCCATCGACCCGAATGGCTACATGCATGGACCCATGACTTACCACTACCTGAATCAATCGATGAGATGATCGATACTAAGGATAGATTTGCCAATGATTATAGCGATAGTGATCCAACACCCAAATGGCTGATTCAGCAATATCACGATCTTGAAAAATTGTTACGATATCTGTGGCGACAGCTATTTTCTGAGGTCTATGCTTATCGTGAGACGCTTGAGGTGCGATTTTGGGCAGTGCTTGATGGGCTGCGTGGTGAAAGTGTGGCAGCTGAAGCATATAAAAGCTTGCCTAATCACCTTTATTTATTTACTATCCAGCAAATTCCCTTGCTGGAGCTACAATTTTTAAAACGCTTATCAGTTCATTTGAATGTGCATTTATTGCATTTTAATCCATCAAAGATGTTTTGGGCGGATATTGTTGATAAAAACTGGCTGGCAACGCAGCGTATTATTAACCCAAACTTGGTCTATCTAAAAGATTATGGTCATGTTTTATTATCAAGATTGGGTAAAGAGTCCCGAGAAACTTTTGCGATGCTGGCAGATATGTCGGGCGGTGATTATTATTATGAAAAAGAAGGGGTGAATCGCAGATTTTATGAAACTTATCGCACACCCAAAGATTGGCAAGTTGACTGGCAGGATGATTTTGTATCGCCGGCTCAAGAATCTAAAAGTTTATTAAATCAGCTAAAATCCGATATTTTAATGCTTGAAGATGGCGAAGCTACCAAACAATGGTGGCAACAAGAACTTGTATCAGCCTTCAAAGATAGTGCGTTTTGGGAACAAAAAGTTAAAACCAAAAGCCAGTTAATGTTGCCTCTTGGATTGGATAAAAATGATCAATCTCTACGCCTGCCCAGTCTAAGTATCCATGCCTGCCACAGTCTAAAACGACAGCTTGAAGTGGCTCGTATGATCATAGCTCGCTATCTTAATGAGCCAAATTCTGACGGTAGCTGCCGAAAATTATCTGATATCGTGGTTTATTTACCTGAAGCTCAGGCGGCCGAAGATCTTATCCGACTGATTTTTAATGATGATGTTGGTATGGATGGGCTGAAGCTACCTGCCAAAATTACCGGTACTGCCAGTCGTGAGGTAGATTCGCTGATGGCTGCTATCAGCGGGTTTTATCGGCTACTTGGTGCCAAAAATGCGCGTTTTTATCGTGATGATGTGTATGAATGGCTGATGACGCCAGCATTGTACGAAAGTTTGGGGCTTGATTTTGAGTCAGTCAATCGAGCCTGTCAATTGCTGGATGCGGCTGGCTTTCACCGAGGATTTGATGCTGCACATTTGGCAATGACACTAAATGAAGCTGATTTGGATTATCGTTATAGTTTTAGCTATGCTTTAGATCGTATCGTGGCAGGGTTTTTAACACCCTGTGATTCACCATCTCCAAGCTCATTGATGCATCCGTTTAAATGGCGTGATGAATCATTTCAAGAAGCAAGCTTGCCTTTAGAGGGGGTCACATTAGCTGATCAACCGATTGTTGAGGCGCTGTGTCTGATTCATGCAGGTCTCAGAGAATTTCGTGATGAATATCAACGGCTTGCACCTGTGATTGATTGGCTTCATCATATCGAGCATCGTGTTATTAATCGCTACTTTACCAAATATCGTGAAACCAGTCAGATGCATGTTATTTTCAAGGTGATGAATGGTATTGCAGCCAGCATCCGTGCCAATCATCATTATCACCACCATGCTAAGAATTCTACACAAGGCACTCAAAACATAGAGCTTACACTTGAATTTGTGCTTGAGAGTATGGCGAGTTTGCTTTCCTCTCAAGCGGTGAGTGCTGAGCCAGCAGGCACAATCACTTTTGCGCGTTTTGGGGCTTTAAGAAATGTGCCTTTTGGCTTGACGCTAATGCTGGATATGAATTTATCAGCATTCCCTAGGCAAGATCGACAAGCGCGCCTAGATTTGATGAAAGCTGGGCTTAAGCGTCGTGGCGATCGTTTTTTAGAAGATGATGACAATGGTGCATTTTTAGATGCCATACTGTGTAGCCGTGATGCTTGTGCCATTTTTTATACCAATGTCGCCGATGACGGCACTCAGCTACTGCCAGCATCACCAGTCAGTGAGTTGATTGAATTTTTTAAATCTAATGTGGATTGGGCAGTTGACTTGCAGGCGGATCATACCAATCAAGCCGATCAAATACATGCTAAACTTGCGACCATCGCCCCGAAATTGGTTCAGCAGCTTTTGATTTATGAGCATGCTGCCAATGCCTTTGATGCGTCTGTATTTTATGAAACAAAAGAGATGGTCTGTGATGAAGATGATTTGGCTGATTTTTTAACCCAAAAAATTCTGCATGCCAAACAATCCCAAACTTATTACTTGCCACCATCGCCCATGATGGTAAAATTGCGTCATTTATTGGATCAAGATTTTAATCAATCACCCATCATAAGCTTACCTGATGCGACAATTTATCAGATGCTTGCAGAAGCGTTACAAAACAACTTACAAGGTGACAGCGGGCAATTAGAGGAAGTTTTAACCATTTTTGGCATTCAATTACCAAACAGTATGCCGCTTAATCAGATTTATCATACACTTAAAAATCCTGCCACAGCCTATCTAAAACACAAACTGCCACTACTATATGACGCAGAAGACGGCTTTTTAGAAGAGCCGCTGTCTTTGGACGGTTTGGGTCAATATCAGCTTAAAGAGACCTTGATTGATGCCATGGCACAAGGGGTATTTGATGGCATGCCTATGGATGAGTTTGACTATCATAAGCTCATAGATACCATTTATATGAACGATGATAAGGCATCAGAGTTTGCTCACATTGTACGCATCTATTATGATAGCTTGCTACCCGCTGGTGCAAATCGTTTGACCAGTTTGGATAATTTGGTTGGGCAACTGGCGAAGCTGACTGACGATTTTGCACAAAATCTAACAGATTTACAAGTTAAGAAGCAGCAATTACAATATTCTTCAATGATTAGTCCAACCAAAGAGCAATATATTGCAGTTGAGCTAAATCATATCCCGCTGGATATTGTCGCAAAATTACCCATCAGCTGCGATCAATGGTTGCGAGTGCTACCAAATACAGTGCGTGCAGGGCATTTTTTACGCTTTTATTTGCATCATTTGGCGTGGCAAGTGAGCAGACAAACCGACCAAAAAGACATTGAACAAAATCTTGGCAGCAGCTTATGGCAGTTTGGGCAGGCTAGCAATGATTTAAAAGACTTTCATCTCAATGATGTTTCCTTATTAAAGCTAAAACCCATTCATAAAGAGACTGCTAAGCGGCAACTACAAAATTTCATGGTCATGGGTTTATTAGCCAAGCAGATGCCTTTGGTGCTACCTTTGATGACTTCACTGAACATTGTCGCTTTGAATACCAAAAATGAGCTTGAATTTGGTGAAAGCCAGTTTAATGATTGGTTGTCAGGTCAGTATGAAGATCATTACCAAGGTCAATCTTGGCAAAAGATATTGGATGGCCTGCAGCCACTGCCTGAGATTAAAAAAGGTAAAGAACTTGCACAAGTTTTATATGCTGGTTTATTGGATGCTCTCATCATTGACCCAACCAGTCAAACAGTTTGATGGTTTAATACTTAAGGCGATAAACGCTTTTGTTTTTTATTGTGAAATAATGATAAATTTTAACAGTTATCCGATCTAAGTTTGCTCAAACAATTGCCAAACTGATTGTTTGACAACTGTTTGAGCAAAAATGAATTACTGATTTTGAGCTTGGACGGCAAGCTTATCGTATAAGCCGCCATCACTAAAATAAGTTTTCATGATACTTGCCCAGTCTCCAAAGACATCATTAGGAAAAAAGGTTGTCATGACAGGGAATTTATCAGCGTGTTTGGCTAGGATATCGGGGCTGCTTGGTCTTAAGAAAAACTTCGTGGCAAGCTCTTGAGCTTCATCGCTGTACAGATGATTGAGGTATTCGGTTGCAGCTTTGGTTGTGCCTTTGTTGTCGGTAACAGATTTCACCACAGCAATCGGATTTTCTGCATTCACTGTGTAGCTTGGGTAAATAATATCCACATTGCCAAATTTACTCTTAATCACATTGGCTTCATTTTCAAAGGTGATTAAGACATCACCGATGCCACGCTGGGCAAAGGTTGTTGTTGCCGCACGCCCACCATTTTCAAATACTTTAACATGGCTTAAAAGTGCTTTGACGAACGCATGAGTTTGAGCTTCGTCATTATGATAAGCATTCAAGCCATAGCCATAAGCACCCAAAAACGCATAGCGACCGTTACCAGAGGTTTTTGGGTTGGCGATGATAATATCTATGCCACTTGTTGCCAAGTCATTCCAATCTTTAATGCCTTTGGGGTTGCCTTCTCGTACCAAAAATACGATAGTACTGGTGAAAGGAATGGCATGGTTTGGGAATGCGTGTCGCCAATTGCCATCCACCAATTTGGCATCAGCCAATAGCTCAATATCAGAGCCTTGATTCATGGTAACAATATCCGCTTGCAGTCCATTTTTTACCGAAAGTGCTTGCTTGCTTGAGCCACCATGAGACTGCTTGATCTTAATTTTGGTATTTGGGTAGTTGGTCAAATAATGATTTATAAAAACTTCATTATACGCTTTATAAAAATCTCGAGACACATCGTAAGAAACATTCAAAAGCTCAATTGGATCTTGATTAGCTTCTGTACTACTGGCTGTCGTGTCAGTATTTTGGATGGAAGTTTTGGTATTGTTTGAGCAAGCAGTTAAGCCAAAAAAGATACCAAATGCTGTTGCCAGCAGTGTTGTTTTTTTAAGCAATGTTATCATAATAAATCCAAACCAAACTAAATAAACAGATAGTGCATACTTTACGCAAATTCGTCATAAAAAACCAACGACAAATCAGACTTTTTATTTTCTATTTTGGAATTAAGCAGTCTGATAAATTAGTCTAAGTAGGGCTGATGATTGATGAAAATACAAAAAAAATATGCTATGCTTACCGTATTTTATCCCAATTTAAGGAATGTTTATGACTCAGCTTGACCCAAATTGGCAGACAGATGCACTTGATCCAAGTCTTGGTTATTTTGAGCAGACTTTGGCAGTTCGAGGCGGTTATCATCGCACTGATGAAGGTGAGCATAACGAAGCTATTTTTACAACCAGCAGTTATGTGTATGCCAGTGCCGCTGATGCAGCCGATCATTTCAATGGTAATAAAAAAGGCAATGTCTATTCTCGGCATACCAATCCAACGGTCAGAGCCTTTGAGCGTCGTTTAGCTTTACTTGAAAATGGCGAGCGAGCTGTCGCTACCGCATCTGGTATGGGTGCTATTTTGACCATGTGTTTGGCATACCTAAAAGCAGGCGATCATTTGCTTTGTGCTAAGCAATTATTTGGCTCATCGATCGCACTCTTTGATGGTTATTTTCAGGAGTTTGGGGTAGAGGTCAGCTATGTAGATTGTTTTGATAATGAGGCATGGGCAGCAGCGATACGCCCTAATACCCGTGTGCTTTATTGTGAAAGCCCAAGTAATCCTTTGGCACAGATTGCCGATTTGCGTTACTTGTCCAAGCTTGCCCATGCACACGATGCCTTATTGATTGTTGATAATTGTTTTGCAACACCAGCCATCCAAAAGCCTTTAGAGCTAGGAGCTGATGTGGTCATTCACTCAGCCACCAAATACATTGATGGGCAAGGGCGTATCTTGGGCGGTGCGCTTGTTGGGCGTGATGAGCTGATGGAAAAAGCATTTGGTGTGGTGCGTACAGGCGGCATCAGCTTGTCACCTTTTAATGCTTGGGTACTCTTAAAAGGGCTTGAAACGCTATCTCTACGCATGAAGGTGCATTGTGACAATGCCAATCAAGTTGCCCAATTTTTAGCCAGTCACCCTAATGTCAAAAAAGTTCATTTTTCAGGACTGTCAGACCACCCCTCGCATGAGCTTGCCAAATCACAGCATACCGCACTTGAAGTGACTGGGGGAGCATTTGGGGCGATCATTGGTTTTGAAGTGGCTGACCAAGCATCGGCATGGCAAGTGATTGATAGCACCCGTATGATTAGTATTACTAATAATTTGGGTGATGCCAAAACTACCATTACCCATCCTGCCACCACCACGCATTTTCGTATGACGCCTGAGCAACGTATTGAAGCAGGTGTTCATGATGGTTTGATTCGATTATCGGTGGGGATTGAAGATGCTCGTGATATTATCAAAGATTTGGCACATGGCCTAGATAATATTTAGATAAAATTTATAGAATTAATCACAGTTTTATTTAAAATCATCCGTGGTCAATTCTTTAATCATAAATGATTTAAATCAAATCACAAAATTACTAAGAGAATAAATTGGGTTTTAACTCTGGTGCATTTATGCTAAAATATACAAAATAACATATACCAAATAACAACCGATAATAGCCAAACCCAATCGGTTGGGTTATCTATTACCAGTTATCTTATTTTCATCACACTTGATTATAATTTGAGCCATCACATGAGTTACTCTATTTTTTGCCAAACTAAAAATAATGTCTTGTTAGAGCCGATGTTTTTTGGTCAACCCGTGAATGTCTCTCGTTATGATCAACAAAAGCATCCGATTTTTGAGCAACTCATCGAAAAACAACTGTCATTTTTTTGGCGTCCCGAAGAAATCGATGTCTCAAAGGATCGTATTGATTTTGCCGAACTTTCTACGCATGAGCAACATATTTTTTTAAGTAATCTTAAATATCAGACTCTGTTAGACAGTATCCAAGGTCGTAGCCCAAATGTGGTTTTATTGCCCTTGGTTTCTATTCCAGAACTTGAGACTTGGATTGAGACTTGGTCATTTAGTGAGACGATTCATTCACGCAGTTACACACATATTATTCGCAATGTGGTCAATGACCCTAGTAAAATTTTTGAAGATATTGTGGATAATGAATATATTCTTGAGCGTGCAAGTGATATCGCCAAATATTACGATGACTTGCATTTATGTGCCAAATTATATGATTTGCATGGTGAGGGCATTTATCAGATTGATGAGCAGTCTGTTGAGGTTACGCTACCAAAACTAAAAAAACAGCTGTATTTGTGTATTGTCGCTGTCAATGTGCTTGAAGCCATTCGCTTTTATGTATCATTTGCCTGTTCGTTTGCATTTGCTGAGCGTAAAGTGATGGAGGGTAATGCGAAAATTATTAAAATGATTGCGCGTGATGAAGCATTGCATTTAAATGGCACTCAGCATATGATCAATCTGATGCGTCAAGGCAGAGATGATCCTGACATGGTTGCCATTGCCGAAGCGTGTCAAGAAGAAGCGATTGAGATTTTTAAAAGTGCTGCCGAACAAGAAAAAGCTTGGGCAAACTATTTATTCAAAGATGGTTCAATGATTGGTCTAAATCGAGATATTTTATGCCAGTATATTGAGTTTATTACAAATACTCGTATGTCGGCTATTGGATTGCCAGCTATTTTTGAAACCAAAACCAATCCCATTCCTTGGATTAATGCTTGGCTGTCTTCAGACAATGTTCAGGTTGCCCCTCAAGAAACCGAAATTACCACTTATTTGGTTGGTCAGATTGATTCTGATTTAGATGATGTGGATTTGGACGATTTTGAGCTATAACTAATTACCAAAAGGGCTTGTTATGAGACAAGCCCTAATTCATAAATCAGTCATAACAAGAAAAATAAAGATTGCGATATGGGTTGGGTGTTTACTGACGAGACACGATTTTACTTGCATGAAAATGAAACACTGCTAGACGGCATGATTCGTACAGAACATAAAAAGGTACACTACGAATGCCGACAGGGTTATTGTGGTACTTGTCGCATGAAAGTACTGGCAACCACTGGGTCAATCACTTTGGTTAAAAAACCGTTGGCAACTTTAGCAGATGATGAAATATTGGCCTGTTGCTGCACTTTAAACGGCACAACTAAAGTCAGCTATTACCCTAAAAATGAAAATCAGTTGCCATTGTTTATTGACTGTGCTGAATACTTACCCTAATTGATATACTATGGTTAAATCAGCCAAAGCGAAATTAGGGCGTTTTATCCAGTGAAAACGACGATCAATCTGCTTTTTGGTGTTTTGGGTTGTCTTTTTCGGTAATGATGTCAGCATCAGGATCGCCAAAGCTTAAGATATCACCAAAATTTGGCTGAACCTTTAATAAGAGCTGTTGTGCTTTTAAGTAACCATCATTGATTTGAACTTTTTTTAGATTTTTCATGATCATATCGTTATTTTTTAGCCATCGACCAATGTCAAGATAAATGATATTGCCTTTATGCCCAGTAAATGGAATGCCTTTAATTTTAATTTTATTCAAAATAAAAGGTAATGGATCTTTGCGTAGTAGCGTACGGTATAAGCCCACGCCAAGTCGTGCAGCTGGGGCTTTATACCACTGCTTACTGTGTAGCTCAATCACATCTGTATCACCGATTTGCTTAAGCACCAACCGCTGAGTGTGGCGATCTAGCTGTAGATGAACCAGTTCAAAATTACTGGCCACTGTTGTATATAGACCCATGATATCGACTGTACAAGTCAATCTAAGCCAGTTGTCATGAATATCCAATTTTAAATTATGCAACAGCCCAACATTTTTTGTAACAAAATTATACAAAGCATCATTAACTTGCTTTTGGGTGAGTGTGACCAAAAGCTCATCAACCAAATTATCAGCTGCTTTGACATAGCCATGCTTGATATTGCCAAAAGTTTGTTGCCAACTTAAGAGCAAGCTTTCATTAAACCAACTGCTACTGTCTTTGGCATCAAATTGATTTTCAAGACTCATCGTGTCCGTTTGTGCGTTATCTGTATGATAAAAAGTTGTGTCATTGCCGTTTTTTATCATTTGGGCATTGTGCAACTGAGAAGATGGGTGGGTTGTTTGAGTATTATCCATATGATTCGATCTTAAATTTGATTATCCTAAATCGCTATGGTTTGATAACCAAAGCCTACTAAATATAAAATTGATGAGTATTTTAGCAAATTTTTAGTAGGATAAGATGAGTGAATCGGTAATTTTTTGTAGCTTTAAAAAAACATATCATACAGAGTATACCAATCAATCATCTATACCAACAAATAAGCAACATAATGCCCAAAACGATACCAATAAAAGAAAAATATTTTTGGCATAAATGATATCAATATCAACCTTTTAAAACATATCTACCAAAAATTTTGTTAAAATATATCATGAATTTTATCAAAGGAATTTATCATGAGTCAATTTTTTGCTCGATTAACTCCTAAGCAAAAGCAATATTTAGCAACCATTCAAACGCCGTATTATTTGCTTGATGAGCGTGCCATTATTGACAACCTTAGCATCACGCAAAAGGTTTGTCATGAGTCTGGTGTAAAAGCGTTACTTGCACTCAAATGCTTTGCCACTTGGGGGGTTTTTGAATCTATGAAGCCGTATCTGCATGGCACAACTTCCTCGTCCTTAAAGGAAGTGCGACTGGGCAAAGAATGCTTTGGCGGTGAAACGCATGCTTATAGCGTGGCTTATGCCGATCATGAAATTAAAGAAGTTCTTGATTACTGTGATAAGATTATTTTTAATTCTATTAATCAATTAAAAAGATTTGGGCAATTGGCTCATGATAAAAATATCCCCGTTGGGCTTCGCCTAAATCCTCAAACCAGCAACTCATCATTTATCATTGCCGACCCTGCCAGACCATTTAGCCGCTTGGGCGAGCATGATGTTGAGAGCATTATGGCGATAGCGGATCAGATTACTGGTGTGATGATTCATAATAATTGTGAGAACACTGATTTTGAGGCATTTAGCCAAAGTTTGACCGATATAGAAAACCGCTTTGGTGAGTTATTTCATCGCTTAGAATGGATCAGCTTTGGCGGTGGTATCCATTATATTGACCAAAATTATCCTTTAGATAAATTTATCAATAGGCTTAAGAATTTTAGCGAAACATATGGTGTACAAATTTATCTTGAGCCAGGGGAAGCGTCAGTACACCAAGGCGCTGTTCTTGTGACCAGCGTGCTTGATGTGATGTATAATAATAAGCCGCTGGCAGTGGTTGATGCTTCTATTGAGGCACATATGTTAGATTTACTCATTTATCGTCAATCTTCGCCGCTGGCTTATGTCAATGACACAGCTTATGATATCACAGGTGCAGATTTTGATGGCACATCGGCAGATGAAACCTCAGTAAGAATCTATGGCAAATCCTGTTTGGCGGGCGATATTTTTGGAGATTATACGCTTAATGAACCTCTAAAGATTGGTGACAAAGTCGCTTTTGGCAATGCTGCTGCTTATACAATGGTTAAGAAAAATTGGTTTAATGGCGTTGACATGCCATCGATTGTGATTATTCGCCAAGATGGCAAAATCATGATTCAACGCCAATTTGATTATGAGGATTATAAAGCCAGTCTGTCTTAAATAAAACATTGCTTTGAAGAATAAATGATTGCCTAATTGCTTGAAAATCAGGCAACTAATCGCTATTATTAAAGGCTTTATCATCAATAGCAAATCATTTGGGTGTGTGAATTTTCCTTGAAGTCTTCCTTTTTAATTCATGCACAAATATTGATAAGCTCATTTCATTCATTGGGCATTAAGGAGGATTGATGTCTCAGGCAAAAAATGTACTCATCATTGGTGCAGGTGGTGTCGCTCAGGTGGTTGCACACAAATGTGCGATGGCAAATGATATTTTTGGGGAAATTCACATCGCATCACGCAAGATTGACAAGTGTCAAGCTATTGCCAAAAATGTCGCCAAAAAGGGCAGTTTTAAGCGTGATGCCGTTTTGCATACTCATGCTGTAGATGCGATGGATCATCACGCTGTGGCTGAATTGATCCGCAAAACAAATACAGATATCGTGATTAATGTTGGCTCACCATTTATTAATATGAGCGTGATGGATGCGTGCATCGAAACAGGTACGCATTATTTAGATACTGCCATTTATGAAGATCCGCATAAAATTTGCGAAACGCCGCCTTGGTATGAAAATTATGAATGGAAAAAACGCGAATCCTTCAAAAAAGCAGGTGCAACCGCCATCTTGGGCGTGGGCTTTGATCCAGGTGTTGTCAATGCATACGCACGGTTGGGTGTTGAGTATTTTGATAAAGACAGCGTAACCGATATTGATATCATTGATATTAATGCTGGTAGCCATGGCAAATATTTTGCAACCAATTTTGATCCTGAGATTAATTTTCGTGAGTTCACTGGCGTGGTTTATTCTTGGCAAAATAGCCAATGGCAGACCAACCAAATGTTTGAAGTCAAGCGGACAGATGACTTACCAGTCGTCGGTATTCAAAACAGCTATCTAAGCGGGCATGATGAACTGCACTCTTTGCACAAAAACTTAAATGTGCCGAATATCCGTTTTTGGATGGGGTTTGGTGATCATTACATCAATGTATTTAGCGTGCTAAAAAATCTTGGTCTCTTATCAGAGCAGCCGATCACAACTGCCGAGGGTCTAGAAGTAGTGCCTCTAAAAGTCGTCAAGGCGGTTTTACCCAATCCTGCCAGTCTTGCCGAACATTATACAGGTAAGACCTGTATCGGCAATAAAGTTAAGGGGGAAAAAGACGGCGAGACTCAAGAAATATTTATTTATAATATCATCGATCATGAAGACGCTTATGCCGAAGTCGGTAGTCAAGGCATTTCTTATACCGCAGGTGTGCCGCCTGTTGCAGCAGCACTTTTGATCGCCAGTGGTGAATGGAATGTAGGTACGATGGTCAATGTTGAAGAGCTAGATGCCAGACCTTTTATCAATCTACTAAATACCATGGGTTTGACGACACGCATTGCTGATAAAGATGGCGATCGATTGTTAGCATTCGGCTAACCTAAGCTTTAGAGCACAGTGCAGCAACGCAAATGCCTTGCTGCGTTTTTGCTTTTTGTCAAAAATCACCTGTGATATAATAATGCCAAACAAACATAAGATGACAATAAAAAAGGCTTATCATGCGAATTCGCAAACTGTTTAAATTTGAAAATGCACACATTGTGCGTAATTGTTCATCCGATCGCTGTAAACGATCCATACATGGGCATAGTTATGAAGTTGAACTGATTTTGGAGGCACATCGCCTTGATCACGGTCAAATGGTTTATGATTTTGGGCTATTAAAGCACCATATCAAAGATATCATAGACAGTTTTGACCACGCCATCACTTTTTGGGATCAGGACGATACACGCTATATCCAAGCTTGCAAGGACTTTAGTGCGCGTTGGATAAGTTTGCCTGTATCACCTTCAGCCGAACAGTTTAGTCGAGTGATTTTCTTTTGGGCAGATGCCATTTTGAATCAAACTGTCATGCAAAACGGTGAACAAGATATCAGCGTTTATTCTGTCATTGTCCATGAGACAGCGACAGGCTATGCTCAGTGCTTTAAGCAAGATGTTGAAAATGAACAAATGGGCGTACTTAGCTTAGCTGATTTTGAGTTTAGTGAGCAAGTTAAATCAGAGTGGAGCGACCCTCAGATGTATGATAAGCTGCTAAAAGGTGACGCATTTGTCAATCCAAAAGTGGATTTGCAGGTTCAAGTATGATCAGCCAAACCTTATCCTTACACAGTGAAGCGGACACCCAAGCACTTGCCGAAACATTGGCTCAGATGAACTTATTGGGCAGTGTGTGGTTGTCAGGTGATTTGGGTGCAGGCAAAACGACTTTGGTACGCTATTGGCTACAAGCTATGGGTCATAAAGGTGCTGTCAAAAGCCCCACTTACACGCTGGTAGAGCCTTATCAAATCAATCTTCAAGGAAGATTAAAGCCTGTTTATCATGCTGATTTATACCGCTTAAATGACCCTGAGGAGCTTGATTTTATTGGCTTTTATGAATATTTTGATGAACCAAACAGCCTTGTTATTATTGAGTGGGCAAGCCGTGCCAGTCAGGTTTTACCCAAACCTGATTATCACATTGATATCATTCGCCATCTTGATGACAAAAGAGTCGTTACCTTGATGGGCCTTGAGGAAGTTTAATGGATCTGCCGCATTATACAGATTTGCCAAATAATAGTGTCGTTTGCTTGATGTCTCCGACCGCCAGTGGTAAGACAGATTTGGCGTTTAAGCTATATGATACAGGCAGGTTTGAGCTGATTTCTGTTGATAGTGCACTGATATATGAAGGTATGGACATTGGCACTGCTAAGCCAACCAAAGATGAGCTGAACGCTTATCCACATTATTTGGTGGATATTTTATCGCCCACCCAAAGCTATAGCGTCGCAAATTTTGTGCAAGATGTTGAGCGATTGATTGGCGAGATTCATGCGCGCAATAAAATCCCTATTTTGGTCGGCGGAACGATGATGTATTATATGGCACTGCTTGATGGGATATCCGCAGTACCGCAAACCAATCCAATGATCCGCAATCAGGTCAAAATTTGGCACGATGAAATGGGTAATAAAGCGTTATATGATTACCTAAAACAACATGACCCCGTGATTTGTCAAAAACTCAAAGTCACAGACACTCAGCGTATCACGCGTGCCGTTGAGGTACACTTACAAACAGGTAAGCCGTTAAGCCATTGGCAATCAACACCAAAGCTGGCAATCAGCCACCACCCAAAATGGCACTGGTACGCTATTATTGTTATGCCAGATAGAGCTTGGTTGCATGAGCGGATTGAACAAAGGCTTCAAGTAATGTGGGCGGATGGATTTTTACAAGAAGTTATCGGACTAATCAAGCAGCATCCAAATCTGACGGCCGATATGCCAGCACTGCGTGCTGTTGGATATCGGCAGGTGCTTGATTATTTGATTGCAATTGATCATGCCTGTGTCGCTGCCCATCTTGGGCTTAAGCCTTATTATCATGCTCAAAAATCCAAGCAAAACCAAGAAATTAATTCAATTCATCAAGATTTTAACAAAAAATCTAAAAAAACCATGACAAATACAAGGGATTTGGCTTGTCAAGATATGAAAAATAAGGCATTATATGCTACAAGGCAATTGGCAAAACGCCAATATACTTGGCTGAAGCAATTGGCACAGACAGACAAACCAACCAAAAATAACTTAACAATAGTATCATTTAATAGCATAAAACAAGTAGAACAGCAATTTTTGCAATAATTCATGAGGCGTCTTCTCATTTACATTGCTTTAGCTATTTAGATTGGAGAAACTTATGTCAAAAGGACAAACCTTACAAGACCCATTTTTGAATGCTCTGCGTAAAGACCGTATTCCAGTATCAATTTTTTTGGTCAATGGCATAAAGCTACAAGGGCAGATCGAATCTTTTGATCAATATGTCGTCTTATTAAAAAATACAGTCAGCCAAATGGTGTATAAGCATGCCATTTCAACGGTTGTACCTACCAGAAATCCTCGCACAGAAGGCGGCTCTACACCTGCACAATCCGCTGGTGGATATCAAGGCGCTAATCTGGGTGTCATGTCTAGTGGCACTTATCAAGGCGGTGGTTTTGAGCGTCAAACTCAAGGCGGATTTGACCGTGGTGGTATGGGCTATCAA